>Ga0315284_10001476_pt1 | contig 33559 bp, 52 predicted proteins | sample YL17G09_16_MG_FD_203696 | JGI IMG/M metagenome (GOLD analysis project Ga0315284, IMG submission 203696) | Sediment microbial communities from Yellowstone Lake, YNP, Wyoming, USA - YL17G09_16 | ecosystem: Environmental > Aquatic > Freshwater > Lake > Sediment | place: USA: Wyoming | collected... | reverse complement strand
TTTTTGATGGGATACTTTCTAAAGTACTAAAGGTTACTGTAAAAGGGAAATACACAATCTACACCACACCGTTTGAGTATGTTGTAAAAAAAGGAAAGTTCACCGCTCACGCTAAAACAGTAAAAAAGGGTATCATTGATCTTGAATTTAAAATTATCGCTTTACAATTAAAATCTAAGCCTATTACTAAGGATACGTTGTTTACTGTTAAATATTATAGGTTACTTACTGGTGCTTGCGAAGAGGGAGTTAAACAATGGCTGCAAAACAATGGTGTAGAATACAGTATTAAAGATGATGTTGTAACAGAAAAACAACCGATAAAAGCTATTGACCTATTGCCAATGCTTGAGAAATCAAATGCTTATGGCATTGAGAAAATAAAATCATTAATCACTTTTTAAAAAAAAGCAATATGAAAACAACAACATTTATTGCAGGACTAATGATACTATTGGCAAGCTTAGGCTGGCTACAATGTATTTATAAAACAATTAAATGTAATTGGGAGCCAGTAGGCAAGGCTGAAGTATGCTATACTATAGGAACAGTTTCTGGATTAGGCGCTATTATAGGTTGGATAGATATTAAAGATAAATAGAATTATAGTACATTTGTTCCAATAATAAATAAACTAATAATCATTATGCCTACGTCCTATCAAGAGCCTATTGTAATAGTTAAAAAAAGATATAATAGACTATCTGTTAATAACCAAGCTATCTTTATAATTATTACTAAAAGCGCTTCTCATTTGATTCCTCTTACATTTAAAGAGTTAGTATTAGAAATCCATCCTAAAACTATTTATGATCCTTTAACTATAGTACTTAAAACTCCAACTTTAACAGATCGGAAACTAGTTACTGTAACAATGCAAACCGGTTGTTCTTATACTAGAAGTATTTCTAAAACTTTTAGTAATGAAATCACAGATCAAGTACAAGAAGGGCATTACGAGTTAATGAAGATTGATGATGATTTATGGCACGCTATTTTAATATCTGATTAAATGAAAAAAAGATCACATAAAAAGATCGGCCCTAAAGTAAAAATAATTAAAACCCAACACCCTCTATTTTCAAATAGTTTAAGTGTTGAGTTTATTTTTAGTGGGAAGACTCTTAAAATTTTACCTAAAGAAGTAACATCATTAGCTGTTCTTCTAACTAAACCGCTCGATACTTTAGAATTACAATTATTAATTTCAATGACTTCTTCTTCTAAATCTTTGAATTTTAAAGACTCAAAGCATTTAAGTAGAATAAACAATAATCAAGGTGTTAGATTTCTATTTTGGACGGTTTCTATTGAAATTGGAATAGAAATATTAGAAGGTAATTACGTATTAGTGAAAATCACTAATGAACTCTTTAAACTTAATAAATTATAAAATGGGATATTCTAGAAAACCTATATCAGACAACGAGCAAATGTACGCTATGTTTGCTATGTTTATTTTAGCTCTTTGTGTTGTTATTTATTTCTTATGTACAAACTTATGAAAGATACAACAATACACCTCTTAGTAATATTACTAGGATTAATGATGCTTTTATTTGTATTAATACAAGCTCACGAAGAAGAAGATCAAATGAAGTTTCATTCTGTTTTAGATGTCCATCAGTATGATGATACTTATTACAGAATAACAATGGAACATATAACAATTGATTCTCTTACGTCTAAAGGTTTAGAGACAGTGTTAATAAACTTCATTGAGGAGTCTAAACAAAAATCTAAATAAACTTATAGGTTGTCCCCTTAAATGGGGCTTAGTATGAAGCCTACAAAACAGTGAGAAGCTGTTTATCTTTTTAATTATCTAAAATCTCTACTCGCAAAGCTTATGATACAGGCAAAATTGTATTTAGGTACACGCGATACCTAAGAGTTTTAAACAAGCAGACAAACACGGTAATGTCTAACTGGTTTTAGATTATTAAATGGTTAAGGGTGGATATCCCCAATCCGAGAGGGTTTTTAGTTAGTGAAAGCTTATAAAGTGTTAATCTTTGATTAAATACGACTAAACATACAATCTAAACAGCTTTCTCTATTTAGATTGTGAAATCTATCGACTTTAGGGTCGGTTGTAATATCTCCTTGTTAGAGGTCATTCTCTTTCTCACTCCTGCTAGGTAAAGGCAGTTCTTATTTTAAAATTTATAAACTTTAAAACAATAATGATTATGTGGATAATTATCGTATTATTAGCTATTAACACTGGCTTAGCTGGTTATTTAATAGCAAAGGAACAGTTTAAACGTCACCTTAAAACAAAAGAAAAACAACTTAAACTTGCGGCTAAAGTATATTACTTACACCCTAAACACTGGAACTTAACTCTTAGAGAAGAGCCTCAAGATGATGATATAATTAATCATCCACTTGTAAAGATTTATAGCATAGATGAATTCATCACAGCTTTCAACTATAGAGAAATTACAGAATTAGGTTGGATTGTGATTACTACTAAAGATCAAACAATTTAAAGTAATGCGAATGCTAATAATATTTATGCTCCTACCTATATTTGGTGGGGGCATTTTTACTTCTACTCCAATAGAAGAGGATAAAGGAGAAACTGCAAGAAGACTCCTTAAGCGTTGTGGTATTCCAGAAAATGTAGTATGGAGCTATGAAACTAAAATGAAATATAGTAAACAGATTGAAAACGAAATTAAATCTACTTCTTATGACTGAAACTACAATAGAAAGAGTTAAAAACTTATGTTATGCTTATTTCCCAAGTTGTGTAGAAAACACGCCAACAGCAACTTCAGTAAGTAGGGATTTATTAACTGTTATTCAACCTTTAACAACTACTCAAGCTAGAGTTATGAAGATTTCTTTATTTAATCTTTTAATAGTAGATAGTCAAATAGTAGTCGAAGGTTCAGGCTTACAATCCTATCAAGATCCTCAACTTAAAATGCTAATGTCATTTCAACGATCTTTAACTTTTACAAATATAGGACACTCTATTGTCTTAGCTTGTCCTCCTTATATTGCAGATCCTGTTTTAGAATTTTTATCTAAAACTATTTAATATGTCTAAAGCTATGAATCATTTAAAACAAGCTATCATCTTTGAAGATAGACAACTTGAAGCTAAGGCCGTATTAGTTAGATTACAGAATAAAGAGGAAGTAAATAGATGGTTAATATTTAGTTTAAGAGATTTTCTTAATCCAATGACCAGAAACACCGAACTTCAAGAAGTTGTTCAAGACGCTATTGAAAGTTGCAGAGAAACCCTATAAAAATTTAAACTAATGTTAAAAGTCGGAACTATTAAATTAATCAATGAGCTTAATATCTCTGAAGGTAAAGTTATTTACTGGTTAGATCCAGCAGGAGAAACAAGTCAATTAGGCGTCATTAATTCAATCCCTAAAGGGAAATTAAGTAAGGATACAATAATTCAATGTCATAACACTTATTCTGAATGGGAATGTTTCCCTTGGGAATTATATAGAATTACTATCGAAGAGTTAGGCACAAATGAAGTCTATGAGATTCCTAAACATCAATGGAAAATATTAGAAGCTTCAGGATTATTAAGCAATGAAAATCATTGCTATTTTGAAGGAACTATATTGACGTTAGATCACCTTTATTCTTTACAGCCAAGAGAGCACATCGAAGAAAGATCTGTAGGTATTAAACTTGGAACTATACAGAGTAAGAAACAAGTAGAAGAAGAATTAGAAAGATGTAAAGATCTTACTTATTTCTATTATACTTATATCTGTAAGTCTTTAACACTACCAAAACAACTTAAAAACCTTAAGTTCATCACTTTACCTTAATATTTAAACTATCTTTACTATATGGAAGAAAATACTATTGACAGCATAATTAGTTTACCAGAAGATCATACTGATCCTAATACGTGTTTTATATGCGGAAAAGAAGGTTTCAAATCAGATGGTAAATCAAGAATGTGGTGTGAAAGCTGCTTAAATGAAGCAACAACAATAACTCAAACAGAAGGCTGGTCTAAGCACAAAATAGAAGCAAAGCAAGGCAGAAATGAAGTTTGCGATTGCGGTTCTGGTAGAAAATACAAGAAATGCTGTTTAGTGGGCTTAGAAACCGAACAAACTAATCGTATGATTCAAGCTTGGAAACAAGTAGAAGAATCTCAAAGACTTAAAAAGTCTAAAAATCAACAATAAAACTTAAAATTATGAAATTAAAAATGTCAACAATCCTTTGGTTAGTTATACCGATAGGTCTAACTTACTTGACAATTGTCGCATTACTCAATTGGGAGTGGTTGACATTGTTAACAATCATAAGCTCTACAGCTTTCGTCTTTATTTGCTTAGTCTGGGTACTATGGGGACAACTTATTTATCATAGAAGAAGATTCCATATTAAAAAGGGGGATCACTTCTCTGAATTACATTTCAGACCTGTTTACAAATTAAGAGAACTACAATTCTATTTTAGATTAAATCCTGATTGTTTTACATTAATCGGATTCAACGATGATAGACTAACTCAAGAACAAAAGGACGCTAAATACTCTATAAAGAAACTCTTTGGTGTTGCTTTAAATGGTATTCACGGAGATAGTGCTAGACTTGGTTGGACGACAGAACAACAGAGTTCTAAACTAGGAAGAATATTCGCTTATACTTATCTTAATGGTAAAAGGGTTTTAAACCCTCTTACCCAAAGAGAGCCTATTATTTGTGATATTACTTTAGGTGTAGAATACTTCTGTTCTATAACACTAGACGAAACTCTAGGACAAATAATTTATAAAATATACGAAGGTCAAGATAAAAAAGAGATAGGTTCATTTATAGTCTCAGGAATTTCTTCCGATAGCTTTAAAAAATGGAACTGGAACCGATTATCTTTCCCTTATTATGGAGGAACACAAGTTGCTCCTCACGATATGAATATTGATATTCAAGTATCTTATATAAATTAGAAACAATGAAAACCACTTACGTAAATGATGTATTAGATCAAATCAGTTTAGATATTGATTGGGCTAAATGGAGAGAAATGAATGGAGAATTTAAAGAATTAACTGAAGTTTTAAGTATCAAACTACAAGCTACATTATTCTTTATTGAAGAACATTCTAACACCATTAATAGAGAAGAAGAAGAAATGATTAAGACCATTAAACAGGTTCAACATTTACTTTTATCTCTTAATGAGCAGCATTTGCGTACTGTATAATAACATTACCCAAAAGTAAGCACCCGTATTAAAGATGTAGCTAGGATAATACCGCCTGCTATATTGAATGAGCCATAGAGTCAGGGTAAAGTCTCTACATTCATTCCCGGCCATACGGCTCTGCTTACTTTTTTATTTAACCTTAACTTATTTATATGATTAAATTAATAGACATCAAGAGAGATGCTGGGGATACTTCTATTAGAATCTCTGACGCTTTGGATTTAATACCAGAAAGACGAAAGTTGTTAAAAGCTTCTGAAGATAAAGTATTTAGAAAGTATTATAGTAGAATTACTAAATGGGTAGACGATTTAAATCTTATGCTTTGGACAGAAAAAGAAGCACAAGAAGCTTTATCTCTAGCCTTTTTTAAATTGTCTTTAATAGACATTTGGAATGATATTGTAGACGAACTTTATAAGCATCTTTTGGATTTAGATGCTACTGAGTATATCTATTTAGCTTTTAATATTCACAATATAGAAGCACAACTTAAGACCGCATTGAATGATTGTAGAATGTTATTAGCTTTAACCGATTTAAAAAAATGATATGGAATTAATGATGATAATTAGAGGACAATTTAATAAACTCATTGGCTATGAAACAGATCTATCTAAGAAAAGAATAGAAATGTGCAGATTATGCCCAATAGCCCATAAAGATCAAAAATTTACAGATACTTGTCTTAAAGATAAAGGAGGTTGTGGTTGTACTTTAAGTGCTGCTGTAACCGTTTTTAAGAAAGAATGCCCTAAAAAGATATGGTATGAGAATAAACTTGATTTTGATTCCTTACATTTGCTAAGACGTTCTGAATCCTTTAATTAAAAATACTAATGAAAAAACCAATGACTCTCCCTAAAGAAGTAATAGCTTTATTACTTCCTAGATTAGCTGATGAATTTAAAGCTTTCTACTTTTATAGATCTGCAACCAACTGGTGTAGAAATGAAGGGTTTATTAAGGCTGCAGAATACTTTGAAGCTGAATCTAAATCAGAATTAAAGCACGCAAAGAAACACGAAGATTTCTTAGTCGAATGGAACGTAATTCCAGCGCTTCCAAGTATAGCCTCTCCTTCTTGCGACTTTAAAGATCTTTCTGATGTTATTTGTCGGGCTTACGAAATGGAGCTCGCTTTATACGAAGAATACGAGAAAACAAGTTCTGTAATTTTTAAATCATCAGATCTATGTGTTTTTGATTTTTTAGAATTTTACAGAACAACCCAAAGACAGTCAGTAGCTGAGTATAGTGATATGATTGGTGTTCTTGAAGGTGTTAATACATCAGATAAATTTGAAATGCTTCAATTACAGAAGCATTTATTTTAAAAACCTAATACAACTAGCTTGTATTTAAACTAGAGAGAGAAGAATGTTGCGGAACTCAACTTCTCTCTCTTTTTTTATTTAGTAATCTCTTAAACCTTTTATAATGAAAAAAGAAGAAAACAATTATGCAGCTCAAGAAAAACTTAGAGCAGAAATCAATGCGAATGTATATCCCCCTATTTCTGCGGAGATATTTAAAAAAACCCCCGAAGAAAGGTTAGAACTTAAAAGTATGAAGAAAGCATTTAAAGCTAACCCTTCAAACTTTATTAAATGAAGAAGGACATTACTTGGTCAGTAAAAGGAGAACAGAAGAAACTTTCTGAACTAACCCCTAAGCAACTTAGGTTTGCCTATTTAAAAGTTCAAACTCAATTATATAGCTTTCATCAAAGAAGTTTAATAATGGACGAAATAGCAGAGGAAATGAGATTGGTGGCGGTAAGTAAAGAAATCCATTTAGAGTCTTTAGAAGATAAAAGTAAAAGTGCTCACGTTAAAGAGTTCTTTTATAATGAGAATCTATTTAAAAAGAAGTACAACATAACTAAATGATCTATTTCGTAAGCAATCGAGAAGATCATCAAGTTACATTACCTCGAGCATCGTTAGATGATGTTATAGACTATTGCTCTGATAAGCCTATGCTAGGATTCGATAAAGAATTTAATGGTTTAGACCCCTTCAGAGCAATACGTTTATTAACAGTTATAGGAGACGAACAACACCAATTTGTAATTGATGATACTAGTGTAGATATATCCCCATTAGAGTTTCTAACGGATAAGATATTTATTGGGCACAATATCAAGATTGATTACCAAATGGCCAAGTTTCAAGGTGTGATTCTTAAACGGATTTACGATACTATGATTGTTGAACAACGCTTAGGTTTAGGCTCTGGCAGAAAGAATAGTTTAGATGCTGTTATTCATAGAAGATTAGGTTTAGAAGTGTCGAAAGTTGTTCGTTCTGAATTTATCACTATGCAAAAGCACTCTGTATTCTACGATAGGCATATAAACTATGCTGCTATTGACATTATTCATTTATTCAGTATTCACGAAAAGCAACAGCCTTACATTAAGAAGTTTAATATGGACTTCTTGATTTATGAAATCGAGCTCCCTTTAGTTCTTATTATAGGAGAGTGTGAGCTTCAAGGTTTTGTAATGAATAAGAAGAAATGGAGAGAGAATATAGTAGAGAATAAACAGAAACTTAAACAAATTGAAACAGAGATGGATAGTTCTATTCTTTCAATCATTGAAAAGCGTAGAGCCGTCTCAATGTCCGATAGGGATTATAAACTTCTTCTTGCAAAATACGGAGCTTCTAGGAACTATGTAGAAATCATTCAATTTGATTTATTTGGAGAGGATAAAGTAATAGAAGGTAAAAGTTTTGGTAAGATCAATTACAGAAGCTCTAAACAAGTTAAAGAGTTATTTAATGACTTAGGTATGCCTATACCAACTAAAGACGGTAATGAGTCTGTAAATGTGTCTTTATTAAACTCTTATCTTACAGAAAACCCAGAAAGTCCTTTTAAAGACTTTCTGGACTTATATCTTCAATATTCCACCATTAACAAAGAACTTACTACTTATGGAGAGAAATTCTTAAAGATGATAAATCCTGTATCTAGTAAACTACATACAGTCTTTAGACAATGTGTGACAGAAACAGGGAGATTTGCATCAGGAAATAGTAAAGAGGGTTACCCTAATATGCAAAACATAAAACGGGAAAATAAGTTTAGACATTGCTTCGGCTTAGAAGAAGGCTATGAGATGACTACGTCAGATTTGACAGGGGCGGAATTATGTATTATGGTAGCGTTATCCGGAGATGTAAAACTCCTTGAGATCTCTAAAGGCGATATGCACAGTTTTATGGCAAACTTATGTTGGAAGAATATCTTTACTCATAGAGGTTTGCCTTATACAGAAGCTGATATAATAAGTAAAAAGCAACATAAAGAAAAAAGAGACGCTTTTAAGCCTCTTACTTTTGGCGCTATTTACGGATTAAAGAAGAAACGAGCCGCTCAATCTTTAATCGTAACTGAAGAAGAAGGGCAAATTGTAGTAGATAGTATTAAGCAAGAAATACCAACAGTATTCTCTATGGTTGAAACTAATGCCGCTAGAGCTCTTCAAAATGGTTATATTATACACAATACTCGAACAAACTCAAGAAGATGGTTTACGCCTGTCCTAGAAGCCTCAAAGCTAATTAAAGAGATGTGTAAAACTCAACCTGATGGAATTGTTCCAGGATTACCTTTTCAACTTAAATGGAAAAATGCTAAACCTTCTCACATAATGTCTTTTATTGAAAGAATAGAAGTTGAAGGTGCTGCTAGAAATAGTTCTATTCAAGGAACTCAAAGTGATTTAGTGAAGGAAGCTATTGTAGAAATAGATAAGCATATTAAACAGTTCAACTGGAACTTGCAATTATTAATGCAAGTTCACGATGAACTTTGTTATGCTCACCCTATTGATTATAAAGTTATATGTCCTTATAGAAATGTAGAGGTTATAGCTAAAGACTACATAGCAAAAGCAATGTGTGAAGTTTCTAATAAATACTTAAACGGTGTATTAGAAATGGAAGCAGAAGCGCATACAATGTTAACTTGGAATAAATAACAATATTAAACAACAAAGTATATCCCACTCATTTAGCTGCCCTTTCCGGGTTGAGGTAGGTTATTTCTTTTTAACTGCTGCTTTCTTTGTTGGTATTTGATTTTAGCAACAGCATAAATAAACTTAGGGATTGTAATTAAAAATAAGTAAGAAATAAAAAAAAGAAACTAGGGCAGTTTAGAAATATTCTGCCCTTTTTATAAACTAAAAAAAACTAAATATGGCAGATTTAAACTTAAGCCCTAATGAACGAAAGACCATTAGGCAACAGGAGATTCTATCTCTCTGGTTAAAAGCAAAAGCACGAGGATACGTATTAGCTGCAACTGGATTTGGTAAATCTCGCTTAGGCGGTCTTGCTATATCTAGATGTTTTGAATCAGATCCTAATAGAATTGTGCATATAATAGTTCCTTCTGAGATCGTCTTACAGGTATGGGAAGATCTTAAAGGAACTTTGGTTAATAACCAAAATATTCACATTTACATAGTTAATAGCTATGTAAAACTCACAGACTCTCAAAGAGCTTGTGATTTATTGATTTTAGATGAATGTCATAGATACTCTAATGAGTCGGCTATTTCGTTTTCTACAATCATTGATAAGACAGAGTTTAGATGGACTTTATGTCTTTCTGCGACGTTATCTATCGAACAAGAGTGGTTTCTAATGCAAAGGAATATTCCTAAGATAGCAGAGATTACTTTAGAAGAGGCAGAAACGGAACAGTTTGTATCTGCTCATCATCTGTACGTGGTTAGATTACCTTTAACAACTTCTGATGAAGATAAATATCAGAAGATGACTAAGGAGTTCAATCGTTATTTCAAACTATTTGGTTTTGATTTTGACAGAATGAAGAATATGCTTAGTAATAAAAGTTTAAGAGATGAATTTGAGATTGCAGCTCAATTACCCTCTGGAACTGGATTTGGTTTACTTACAAAAGCATTTAAACTTATGAGAGATCGTAAGTTGTTTCTTCAAACTCCAGAATGTAAAGTTGATGCAGTTGAAAACATCGTTAGAATGTTTCCGAAAAGTAAGATTCTTACTTTTTCAGAAGCTACAAGTTTTGCCGACAGATTAACAGAAAGATTAGGAGATATATCTTCTTCTTATCATACAGGTTTAGTTACTCGTATGATTAATGGTAAGAAATTAGGAAAGAAGAAGCTATTAGCGAAAGCCTTATCAGACTTTAATTCTGGCGCAATAAGAGTAATGAATACCGCAAAAGCAATGGACGAAGGAGCGGATATACAAGGTGTAGATGTAGCTATTATAGCTTCTTACTCATCAACGCCTAGACAATTAATTCAACGTATCGGAAGAGCTGTCCGATATTTAGATGGAAAAGTTGCGTATATCTTTATACTTAATATCCATTCTGAAAACTTTAATACACAGGAGAATAGGTGGCTGAAAAGTGCCTTAAAAGGAACTAAGACTCCTGTTTGGATTGACAGTTTAGAGGAAGTAATTATTAACGATTGATTGAATTTATAATCTATTCTAGTATCTTTATGAGCAATTTAGGATTAAAGCGTGTGTTAGTATCAGAGCTAAGATGCGTTGGGAGCGAAGACCCGGAATATCTTTGCGAGATTATAAATCGAATCTGGGGAAAGAAATATAAAGTATTAGAGGTTGAAGATGAACTTCTCTGTATAAAATCAGAGGAGATGGATTTTCAACCTCCTAATCCAGATGATTACTTCTCAGGTTTTTAAAGCATACCTATGTATTTTGACGCAGAAAAAGTTGTAAATCTGTGCGCTGCGCACAAACTCAGTATAGAGCAGTTTCTATTATGTTATCTTGTCCATAAGAACGAAATGCCTTCATTATATAAATACCATAATGAAGTTAAGCCGTTCAATTTAAAAAATAGAGCCGATTTAGAAGCTCGAGGATTTTTAAAGGATAAAGATCCTAATGGAGGTAAGTTTGCGGATCATTACAAGATTCTACCTAAGTTTTATGAAAGTTTTAGACTCTATACTGGAGACTATGCTGAAAGAATTTGGGAAACTTATCCTACAGAAGTAGTTATGACAGATGGTCGTAAAGTACCTGGAAGAACTATGTCTTTAGAAGAATGTGAGATTGAGTATTTAAAACTCTATCATAAAGGCAGATTTACAAATCACGAAGAAATCTTTAAAGCTTTAAAGCTCCATATTTCCAATGGAACTTTATTTATGGGTTTAAAGAAGTGGTTAACAACAGAACAATGGAAAAGAAAGATTGAAGAGAATGTTGACACAGGTTTCGACGCTTAAGTATGGCAGTATTTAAATTAGTTTTAGAAAATATAGATAAGGGAATGGCAGGACAGAACGTAGGTTTGCCTATGGGATTACCTAAACTCTCCTCGTACATCTGTGATGTACAGAAGGGAAGGTATGATCTTATAGCTGGTAAAACCTCTTCTGGTAAAACAGCTTTTGCAGATCAATGTTACGTTCTAAATCCATTTAATTATTCAAGAACTCAAGCAGCTAAAGATAGGAATGTAAAGTTAGATATACTTTATCACTCTCTTGAAATTAGCGCAGAAGAGAAGTTCGCGAAGATGGCTGTAAGACAACTATATGAGCAATTTGGTATTGTATCGGATTTCAGAGAACTACTTAGTTTAGGAGGTTATAAAATGTCTCCAGAGTTAAGACAAAAGGTAGAAGAATTAAAGCCTTGGTTTGACGAATTAGAAGAAAGAGTATCTATGATGGATACTTATACAACACCAGACGCTATTGGTCGTCAAATAATGGACTTCGCAGCTGCTAATGGAACGTTTGAAGATGTAGGAGGTCGTACTGTATATACGCCAAATCATCCCAATCATTTCGTTATAGTTCTTGTTGATACTATTAACCTTATCGAGCCGGGCCCAAAACAAACACTAAAAGAAGCTATTGATGATCTGTCTAAGAAATTCATATGGTTTCGTAATGTGTGTAAGTTTACTCTCGTACCAATACAACAATTTAATGCAAATGTTTCTGATCCAAGAAGAACAGCTCAAGGAAATCTAGAACCTATTTCAGATGATATAGAAGACAGTAAAAGACCTTCTAAAGATTGTAATACTTTTATCGCTATCTTTGACCCCTTTGAAGTAAAAATCAAAAATCATAGAGGCTACGATATTACAAGACTTAGAACTCGATTTCGTCAAATTCAAGTATTAAAGAATCGAAATGGAGATAGAGGCGCTAGACTAGGCTTGCATTTCGCAGGTCATTTAGGTTTATTCCAAGAGCTCCCAAAAGGAGATGAAATGACAGATGCAGATTATTTAAGATGTGACAATCTTTAACCTTAACAATTAAACAATGAGCAAATTAATAGGAATAGTAGGATATAGTAGTAGTGGTAAGTCCACTTCATTACGCAATATGCCTGCAAAAGAAACCTTTATAGTTACTCCTTATAAATCAGAATTACCAATTCCAGGTTTTAAGAGTAAGTATAAAATGAGTTCTGATGGAAAGAAAGTAGGAGATGGTAATTTTTGCATTTGCAATAATATCAGTGATCTTCCTAGTATTCTTAAAACCATCTCAACTAAAAGACCAGAGATTAAGTATCTTGTATTCGAGGATATTACTCATTACTTCAATGCTATCACATTAGGTGATGCTTTTAGAAGTAAAAACACGGGTAATGCTGCTTGGGCTAGATGGGGAGATTTTGGAGCAACAGTTTATCAATCACTGTTTAATGGATCAGAATATAGAGAAGATTTAACTTTAATCACAATGTTTCATCCAGAATCATATATGACTCCAGAAGGAGAGAAGTTAAAGATTAAAACTCCAGGTAATCTATTAGATAGAGAAGTTGATATTCCTTCATACTTTACGAATCTTCTATACACTAAAGTTCTACCGACTAATAGAACTAGTCCTACGCCTCAATCGGAACGTTACAAATTTGTAACTAATGATGACGGATATTCCCCAGCTAAAACAAGTTACGGAATGTTTGAAGAATTGTATGTAGATAATGATCTATATGCAATAATAACACAAATGAATAACTTTGAAACTTTAAATAAATAACAATGCTAAGATTAAGTAAATTATCAGGTAATAAAGCAACAATGAAGTCTCCTTTAATCTCTTTAGAGAAGAACTTCGGTTTAGTATTAAGCAGTACGGCTGTATCTCTTTTAGACATTAAAGAAAGTGATAGAGTAGACTTTGCGGTAATTCCAAACGTAGAAGGCGTAGAGGAACTTTATATTGCTAAAGTAATCAATAAAACAGAGGGAAGAGCTGTAAGTAAACACGGTAAGTTTCAACAAGAGATGATTCATAGCTGGATCTCGGATTTAACTGAGGGAGCAGACGCAGAAATCACATCTGAAACCACAGTTGCTGAGAATCTTATTTGGCATAAGGTCATTAAAGCTGTTGTTAAAGTTGAAGAAACGGCTGTCCGTACATTGGAAGCCTCAGGCACAGAAGTTATTACAATGCCCGCAGTAGCATCAACAGAAGAAATAGCAGAATAAGTAAGTTTAATTTTAAAATAGATAACTATGTTTAGTACAAAAGAAGCAACAGGAGAAAGCAAATTTTCAAGTATGTTGGCAGGAGTTCATCCTGCAAAGTTGGATAATATCGTACTCTCTGATAAAGGGGATATTGATTTTATGTTTAGTTCTGCCCAAGGAACTACAAAAGTGAGAGAATTTGCTATTGATAGAACTAATGCAAATTGGAAGAAAGAGAATGAAGAAAGAGCAATCGAGCGTATTACTCATATTTTTATGGGTTGGGCGACTAAAGCGGAATTAGATGCTATATCTGGAAACGACTTTAAAGATTGGGCTTCTAAATTAGTAGCTCTTGTTTTGCCTAGAGTTATAGCTGCTCCCGCTATTGAAGAGTTAAAGTTAACCTACAATGCAAAGAACGGATTTTTACAAATCCCGTATTTAGGTAATTTCCTATCTACTACTTTCCATAAAGTTAATATTACTATTAACCCTAAATACGATTTATTAGTTAAGCCGGACGTAAAAGCAGATAAGGATATCGCATCTCCTATCGCCGCGCCTCAAGCTGATAACGACGATTTTTAGTGTTTAGTTCAAGAAACATAACCAGTAAAGTAACAAGAGATCAAGTATTAGAGATAGTGTCTGAAGAGGAGATCTTCAGACGCTATCTTAATGTTGAGGTTCAATTTGATTACCGTTTTTGTAGCCCGTTAAGAGAGGATAAAAATCCTACTTGCGGCTTTAAAGATATGGGATCAATGATACTTTTAAAGGACTTCTCAGGAAAGTTCTCTGGCGATTGTTTCAAAGCGGTTTCCACAATTTTAAACATTTCGTATTCTCAAGCTATTCAACGAGTAGCAACAGATTACAATATGATTAGTTGTGGTATGTTCATACCGTATCCAAAAAAACCAGAATTAGTTGAAAGAGTCAATCGACAGAAAATAGAAAAGGTTAAGAAAATAATACAAGTAAAACGGCAGGCTTGGACGACTGCTGATAAGACCTACTGGAAACAGTTTGGTTTAAATAGTAAAATTCTTAATCATTTTAACGTTGCTTCGTGTAGCCATATATGGCTAGACGAGAAGTTAGCTTACACTTATAATGTAAACAATCCAGCGTATGTCTATTATTTTGGAGATGGAGATTACAAGATTTACTTTCCTAGGGCGAAAGAATTAGGAAGGCAGAAGTTTTGGGGTAATGGTAACAACATACAAGGATTAAGTCAACTAGACTTAAATCAAAAAATAGTAATCATAACCAAATCTTTAAAAGATGTAATGGTTCTACATTCTTTAGGTATTACTTCAGTAGCTCCTCCACAGGAATCTTCTTTAGTGCCTTCTGATTTAATAGAAACTCTTAAAACCAAATTTGAACACGTTTTCATATTATATGATAACGATGAAGTTGGAACTTATTGGTCTAAACTTAATGCTGAAAAGTATAAGTTAAACCATATAGAACTAGACTGCTTACAGAAAGACCTCAGCGACTTCAGGATAGAAAACGATCAAGAAACCACCAAACAATTTTTATATTACCATTTAGATAACGCTATTAATTATGCAAACAGATAGAATCGTTAGATTAATTCTAACAACAACAAATGACAGACCTCAAATTACAACTAATGTAACTACTTGGGGAGAATTGAAATCTCTTATTGCAGATCACATTCCTCCTAATACAGTAGCTGTTGTAAGACAAACGGAAGTTAAATTAGATAATAACAGCATAATCTTGCCTGAAGAAGCGTTTGACCTTTTCTTTGTAATCGAGAACACTAAGTCTGGGCAAGTAGTAAGAAAAGACCAATACTCTAATCTTAATTCTACACAACTTATGCGAGCTTTAAAAGCTAATAAGCTTAATACAGCTCCGGGAAATGTAGACGCTTTGAAAAGTCGTCTACGTAGATTTGAAGCTAAAAAGTCAAATAATGGAGGCGTTAAAATCATTAATCCTTCTAAGACGGTAGCTGTAGCTAAAGTTCAACCTAAAGTTGTTCAAGCTCCGCCAGTTAAAACTAAAGCCGATTTGAAACGAGCTGTTAGAGATATTATGGAAACTGCTCAAATAGAAATGGATAAGCTTGTAAACACTTACCCAGAATTCAAAGATGAGTTCGCAGAAGCTCGTTGTGAGTTTTCAAGAAAATTTAAGAAATAGTCTTAATTAAACAACTTATAAGGAGAGGACTGCAATTCCTCTCCTTTTTTATTTTATTTATATGGATTTAGTATTAAATGAATTATACGGTTATTTAATAGATAAGTACGGAGATAACGTTGATGTGCTTCGTATTCCTTCAAATAAGGAAACACAGGTAACTATTTTATATCCCGAAATAGAGATTAAAAATTCAAACAGACAAGCACATAAAATTCTAAATTTATACGTTAGATTCACTTTGCGTTATAGCGATACATCTATATGGATTGATAGTCGTATTCAAGGCTCTCGCGGTACTTTAACTTTTGCTGAATATAACTCAAAGTATGTTCATTCACATTTAAAAAAAGAAACTGTTTGTCTAGATAATTTCTGTTTAGGATCAACCGGTGGACTTCCTAGTGTTATTTCTTATTTAGCTACTACTGGTTTAAATATTGAAAATTTTGAAATGTTCTTATTTCAACTTAAGGCTTTTATTTCTTGGGAAAGTTTAGAAGGTGTTCCTTATTCTTATCTAAATAAGATTTCAAATTACTCAGCCCCAGGTTATGTTTCTGTTGGAAGCGGTGATATAAGGAATTATTTACGTGCTAACTCTTCTTTTCCTATTAAATGGGTAAACGTTAATGGCCTTAAGTATATAAAAAGGGTAGATGAAGAGCACCCAGATTATATAGCAGGGCTTTTAGAAATTATTAGAATTAAAGGTTTTATGCTTAATGGCATTTTTGTAACGGCGCTTAATAATACAGAAGCTGTAATACGAGTTAATGCTACAAATGCACAACGCAAAGTGGTTTTAATTTTTAAAGATAATCCTGTTATTCAAGAAATTTTAATGCCCGTAGAAGAAGATAACGCAGTAGTGGAATATATACCAGAGCCAACAATTAAAGAGTATATCACAAATATTTTAAATAAGAAATTAAATGAAGAATAAAAAAAGTAAAATTGTAAAATCTGGCTCTTTGGATTCCGGTAGTCTATATGGTATGTGGGATAGTAAACGTCTTAAAGATGAGATTAAGCCTATTACATATAAGAAACCTACTAGACTAGAGGAACTAGTTTTTGAGGATAAACCTTTGGTTATCCTATCTAAAGAAGTTCAACACCAAATTCAATGGCTTCACGCTAATTCCCCTAAAGGAAAAGAATGGTGTGGTATTCTTCTTTACAAAGTTAGAAGCGGAGATATTAATGACGCTATTAACTTAATTATTGATGTTAAAGGTCTATTCTTTATGGATATTGGATCAGAAGCTTTTACTTCTTATACAGCAGGAGGAGAAGTTGCTCAAATCTGTAAACATTATCCGGAGTATATAGATGAGAATTGGTCTATGGGATTGATTCATACACATCATAATATGGAAACATTCTTCTCAGGTACTGATATGGGAGAACTGCACGATAGTGCTCCGAGTTATAATTATTTCCTATCTCTTATTGTAAACTATAAAAACGAGTATATAGCTAAAATAGCTACGGTTATAACTGAAACATCTAAAAGTGTAGAAATGGTTTTAACTAACGGCAAGAAGTCTATAGTCGAATTAAAAACCAAACAATTCTTAGGAATATTTAATTGTATAATAGAAAGTGAAGTGTCTTCTAATTTTAAAGATAGATTCAATACTGTTAAAATGTCAATTAAACCAGCTAAAATAATTAAAGAACCTAAAAAACCTGTTCAACAAGAGTTATTCCCGATAGAAGGTTATACTCCTAAGAAGTATATTCATGGCTATAATCAATTTAAAACGACTGGCCTTTTTACAGAGGTAGAGGTTAGAGAATTTTTAGCTGTCTGGATTTCTATGGGCGCTTCTGATGTTTTAGGTGAGGCTTTAACTGCGGGAGCTCAACGTTGGGATGCTGAGTATACAACGCCAGAAGCTAATGACCTAATATTAGAGATTTTATTAAACTCTTTTGATGAGGTACTATTTAAACAGTTAGGTTTTGTACCTATCAATAAACAACAATTATTAATAGACGATTGTCAAGAGGAACTTAATAAATACTTTCAAGACGAAACCTTAACGGATATTGTTTTTGAAATTAACAGTTTATTAGATGATCTAGCTCCCGCCGCAATTTAATTATATGGAAAATATATACCACAGTCGATTTAAAGATGCTATATGGCATAGTTATCAGAAAGAGGTAACAATAGGAGGAGCCGGAGGAATCGGTAGTTGGTTGGCTTTATATTTAAGTCGTATAGGCATTGATATGCGTATATTTGATTTTGATACAATAGACTTTACTAATTTAGGAGGACAATTATATCCAGAAAACGCGATAGGTGAAGCTAAAGTTACAGCCGTTTCTAATGTTGTTCGCCAATTTTCAGGTAATAAAGTTAGAGTTAAGGATTGCGGAAAATTAGATTTAACTACACCAGACGATGAGAACATTTTACCTTTAACTTTTGCTTGTTTCGATAGTATTGCCGCAAGGAAAGCCTTATTTGAAAAGTGGCTTTCTATGTATAATATGAAGCGATTTGATCGTCCTGCTATGTTTTTTGACGGCAGAATGACGGCAGAGTCATTTCAGATTTATTGTGTAGCTCCTAAAGATGCAGATAAGTATAGACTTACTTTATTTGACGACGGCTTAATTCCAGATTTGCCCTGTTCATTAAAAGCGACTTCTCATATAGGAGGTCATATAGGTGCTATGTTGACTGAATTTTTTACTAATTTTCTTACTAACCAAAAACAAGGAAGAGATGAAAGAACTGTACCCTTTAAGTATATCTATGAAGCTCCTCTTTGTTATACACAACGTCAACTATGAATATAGATTTAAGAAATAGCGGTAATGATGTTAAATATCCTTATAATGTGATTATTCCTGTATCTGAGGATTTGAATAACGATGTTCCTATTTATTGCGTTAAAGGTATTACAACTAATACAATATTTAATGAAATTAAAGTGTGGTCTTCATATACAACTTCTAGATATAATATGGGGTTTTTATATAATTGTATTCTAGATTATAAGTGTAGAGTCTATCGAAAATTTAATAATCCTGACACAATTCTTGCTGGTGGTGGTTTATTTTGTCTCATGACAACGAGTAGTCACGAATTTAATGGGGTTATAGAGCCTTTAGCAGTCTTAACTTGTAAAGAATCTTATTTAATTGAATCTGACGGACTATTTAATACTGATTCTTTAACTTTATATCTATCAGAAGAATTACTACACGATTCTAGAAATAAAAAATACCACACAGGGCTTAAGAAAGCAATAAAACCACACGGAATCAAAGAGAAATACGCAAGTAGAGAAGTACTAAAAAAGCTTATATTTGGGGAACCTTCTATGCTAATACCTAAGATAGACTTAGGAAAAGTATCAGAAGAAATACTAATAAGCTTAAAACGTGAGTACGAAATTGCATAAAAATGAGATATTGAGAATTACAATACCTCAATATATTCGACATATCAAATTGTCGGATAAACGAAGACCTCAATACTATCTTTATAACGGCCCTAAGCCAAAAGCTAAGAAGTTGTTAAACCCTGAACTTTACGCCTATCTTCCCAAGAAGATAGGTAGTAAGTTTATTAAGGTTTTAACAGACTTAAAAACTGGAGAGGTAGTATTAAAAAATCCATTAGCGGCAGGGACTCCTAAAATTAAGACCATTAATGGTCAAGGTTTTTATAATCAATCTGTACAGAAGTTTACAAGAGATCGAATGATGTCTGAAATCAAGAGATTCTTTGTACCTCACGTAGAGAAGATTAGAAAGTTAAATGAATTTCCTATCAGGATTATGGTAGAGCTTCACGATACGATTTTAGAGCCTGCAGCTAAGAAGTTGTGGGATTTAGACAATAGATTCTACCCTTATCAGAAAGCGTTCCAAGACGTTCTTACTGGTAATAAAGACGGATCTACTAGAAAACCTACAACTAAACAAATAATACCAGATGACAATATTCTATTTGTTACTATGCCTCCTTCTCCTCTATTTATCCCAGTGGCTACTCCAGAAGAAAGAAAGTTAGTATTCATAATCATAAAAGAAACAGATCCCCGTATCATCGGTAATGCCACATTTCAAAAACTATTAAAAGAGCAGATCGAATATGAAAGCAAAATTAGAAGTAAGTTTTGATAACGTCCCTTTATGGATTAATCAAGAAGATATTAAGAAGCTCATACCTGCCGGAGCTGTTAAAGATTTAAGAGCTTCAGGTAAATTACAGTTTACAATGATTGACGCTAAGATGGTGTATAACTTAAATAGCGTTTTACAACATCTTAAAATAGCTCCCATTGTTTATGGTGTAGCTAAAACAGAAGAAGTTTCAGACGTTCCTGCTTTTACTACAGCAAAAATTGCAGAAACAGTAGAAGTGGAAACTCCTATTCAACAAATATTTACAATGCAATATTGCATTTTAGTAACTAAAGAGTGGGCTAAAGGAGAAGCAATTCTTGTTAAAGGGGAAGAATGTCCTGTATTCTACAATCAAGCTCAAAGATGTAAAATGCAGAAAATTGAAGGTAAGCTTATTGACGTACAGCTTTATGATTGTACTGGTAAAACAGCTACAGGATCAGTTGTTCATAAGATGCAGGTTACTTTAGAAGATGTAATAAATGGTAAACGTGTTTACTATATTTTACAGTTTAGATATACTTTGTTCACTCAAAGTTTCTTAGCTAATATGATTTGCAATTTAAACAATAGTGAGCATTTAGATAAGCCTATTATTCTTGAAGTTTCTAGAAATAGTAATGGGCATTCTAAATATGTAGTATCAGACGAAACAATGGAAGAAACCTGGGAACAACCTATGGAAAGCATTCCTTTAATCCCTCATACAACTATTTTAGAAGGGGCTATTCTTCTTAGAGAAGCGCTTAAAGAATTAGGAACACTTAGAGAAGTCAAAAGACCTGAAGAAGATAGACATTATAATAAAATGATTTTACCTTCTCCTCCTAAATCAAGATACAGTGAGGACTTCTAAAGTTGCCGTGATTGATGGAGATATTATTCTCTATAAAATTGGATTTGAAAAGAAACCTCAACCAGAACAGGTTGAGGGTTTCTCTTCTTCTACTGTAGTTTTAGAACGAACAGAAGAAGAAACTATTAAAAGTCTCGATGATTTTATGTTCTTTATTCAACAAGAAACAGGCTGTACGCATTATGTGGGTTTTCTCTCTTGCCCAAGAGTTGAGAACTTTAGAAATGCAATAGCCGTTACTAAGCCTTATAAAGGAAATCGAGAAAATGCAGAGAAACCTGTACATTATAGAGCTTTGCGTAATCATTTAGAAGAAAGATATGGGTTTATGTCTATGGCTACTTATGAAGCAGACGATTTAATGTCTTCTGTTGGAACTCAAGGAATATCTGTAGATGGAGAAGAATCTGAACTTCTTATTTGTACTATTGATAAAGACTTAGATCAAATCGTAGGTAAGCATTGGAACTGGAAAACTAATGAATCTTATAGCGTGAGTACAGAAGCTGCAGCTAAATCTTTATGGATGTCCGTTATTACTGGAGATTCTGTAGATAATATTCCAGGTTTACCTAAAGTTGGTAAAGTAGGAGCTCATAAAATCTTAGAGAATTGGAATTACGCTCAATATCCTGCGGCTGTTTTAGTCGCTTTTATTGATAAACTCGGCGAAAGAGAAGGTATTAAATTATATACAGAGATGTATCAGTTAGTACATTTACTTCGGGATTTAGTAGTTCCTATTGAACCTAAAGTATTTAAAAGTGCAACATTTACACCTTCAGTGGAACCTTCAGATGATTTTTAAAATATGGAAAAACCTATATTAATCGGTATATCCGGTAAGATGAATAGTGGTAAAAACTATGCAGCATTAATTATGCAGCATACAATGAAACACGCTCCATATAATTCCCCATTAGAACAATTCTTAAAGAATGCTGCCTCTTATAATGTTAAAGATTATGGCGAAGGGATCTCTAATTTAAAAGCTATAGCATTTGCCGATTCTCTTAAACAGGTAGCAGGTTTACTCTTAGGAGTAAATCCGCTAAAGTTTAATGAAAGAGAATTTAAAGATTCTAAACTCTCTAAAGATTGGGATTTAGTAGCCCCTACAATTTTAATTACAGAAGCAGATTTGGAAACATTCTTAACTAAAGAAGAGGCGGCTAAAACTCTTAAAGAAAACTATGTAGAGATGATAGGTTCTCCAGGTTATTATTACCCTAATCATATGATGGCCTTTTATACAGGAAGGTCATTACTTACAAGTTTAGGGGACGCTTTGAGAGGAATTCATCCTAATATCTTTGTTAATGCTCTACTTAATAAATTAGACCCTAAGAAATCTTATGTTATTACAGATGTAAGATTCCCAAATGAAGCTAAGGCTATTAAAGCTAAAGGTGGAACTATTTTAAGAATAGAGAGAAGTTTAAAAGAAAGAACTAATGGAAATTCTATAGAAACTTCTAAATTAGCGCATCCTTCGGAAACAGCTTTAGACAGTTATAAATTTGATAAGACTATTATCTATTGTACAGACGAGCAGTTTCAGAAAGATGTAATCTCATTTATAAATAATATAAGAAAATGAAAACCATTAAACTAGTTGAAGAGTTTCATAAAACCTTTAAACAACCTAACGGATTAATTCCTAATATCCCTAATAAGAATATAATGTCTTTACGCCTTAGACTTCTTAAAGAAGAGATAGATGAACTAATTACTGCGGTTAATCAAGGAGATATTGTAGAATGTGCAGACGCTTTAGGGGATATACAGTACCTTTTAGATGGAACTTTTATTGTATTTGGTTTAGACAAGTATAAAGATCGAATCTTAAAAGAGATTCACGATTCAAATATGTCAAAAACTTGTAATACAATAGAAGAGGCGCACGAAGCAATAGACGATTCAACTGGTTCGTGCGGGCCTATGTTGTACTACGATGAAGTAGGAAGTAAATTCGTGCTTTATCGTATGTCTGATGGTAAAGTTCTTAAAGGCCCACATTATAGAAAACCAGATTTAACATTTGTAAAATATGAATAAGAAATTACGTAACCACTTAGGTTCAGATTGGTACTCAATCTTATCAGAAGTATTTAAACAAGATGGAGTAAGAGCGTTACAGAAGTTCGTAAACGAGAGAAGAAATGGATTTAATTCTTATGTGTATCCCGCAAAAGAAGACGTATTTAAAGCGTTTAGGTTGTGTCCTTTTAGTGATGTTAGGGTAGTTATTTTAGGTCAAGAACCTTACAATCTTCCTAATGTAGCTAACGGCTTAGCCTTCTCGAGTATGGATACTATGATAACTCCTCCCTCTTTACAGACTATATTTTACGAAATAGAAGCAACACTATACGACGGTATAAAATTATCACAAACTCCAGATCTTACTCGTTGGGCTAATCAAGGGGTATTTCTTCTAAATTCTATACTTACAGTAGAAAGAAATCAACCACTTAGTCACGCTAACCAAGGTTGGGAGGATTTTACTGGTTTAGTTTTAGATTTATTAGTTGAAGATTTAGAACCTAAAGTGTTTATGCTTTGGGGTAATAAAGCGCAAGCAACCTACGATTCAATAGTTAAAGATCGTTTAGACGATTCTAAACATCTTATTCTTAGAGCTTCTCATCCCGCTTCTCAGGGGTACTTAAATGATGCGGACTTTATAGGTTGTAATCATTTTGTTAAAGCTAACGCTTTCCTTAAAGCTAATCACGAATTTGAAATTATATGGTAAAGGTAGAGTTAGATATTACAATCCAGGAATTTGCGAGTCTTCAAAAGAAACTTGATTTTCCGATTAGAATAACTTCAGTCCCTACATTTAAACAGATTAAGGCGCTGAAAAATAAAGGAGAATTTATATTTGAACAGCATATTAAAACAATACCGTTAACATTAGATGTTGAAAGTATTCAGTATATATATAACTTTTTATTTGATAAGAAGCGATTTAATATACTAGAACACAATCGTGAACAACAACGTAGTTTATTAGAGTAAACAGAAAAAGATGGGAAGTTCTCCCATCTTTTTTTTAGACTTTCCACTTTTTATAACCTATAAGGCTAAACCTTGATTCATTCTAACATCAGCATCTACAGTAAGAGTGCCTACTAAAGTAGAACTCGAAGGCGCAGCTAAAACCATTGCTTTATTAGCGAAAGACCCATAAGAGGATACTTGAAAATCATTATATGGATAATTAGTTACGTGATAATTATCTTCAATAGACGGGTTATTAGCAGAATAAATAATTGTATTTTTAAGTGTTATTTTAGCTAATGATACGGCATTTGTTACAACGCTTCCACCTCCAGATGCGGCGCCTGCTCCAGATATAGCCCCACGCCCGTTAGGCCCCACAGCTAAAGACGACCAATTACCAATTTCACAGTTTACAAAAGACGCTCTACAATAATCAGTATTATGATTAGGATAAAGGCCGTTATAGAATTCTACAGTACTATTAATAGCCCCAGTAGGATTGTTGTAAATTTTACAATTAATAGCCTCTAATGTAGGAGCATTTGCATAAGCATTATTTGTGCTTAAAGATATAGTTTGATTATTGTTAACACTAGCGTCGGACATATATAAAGTACAATCTTGAATTCTTAAATATCCAGAACGCATTAATATACTTTTTCGCACTGTAGTAAATAATGCTACCCCTTCCAAATGTAATCGCATATTGCTTAGCATTTCTAAAGTTGCCATATTTGTCTGTGTATCTATAAATTGAGCTTTACCATAAATAATGACATTTGGAATGTTACTAGTTGTAACAACAAAAGTTCTAGGAATATTAGTGCCTAAATCAGAATCGTAAATAGTTCTTTGTGCTGCAGGAGCATTAATAGTATTATTACTAAAACGATAATCTATAAAATCATTTAAAGCAAGAGCTCCTGTCATTTCCCCAGGCATTACGTCAATAAGAACTCTAGCGGTTTGTGTCCTTGCAGTATAATAAGTTAAAGCTGCATTTTCTGCCGCTGTAATAGTTAAGAACGGTTTATCTTGTCTTTCTACTAATCCTGTAGAATCACTTCCATAAATAGGATCAACAAATACTGTGTTTGCTACAAGCCTTTTTAAAGAGGTAAAAGAACGTGTGCCGGAAATAGTAGAAACTAACGCATCCCCATCCGCTGATGGAACACTTAAGTAGTTTTCTTTATTAACCCAAGATCTAGTACCAGAAGTCGTAGAAGCTACAACATAACCATTAGTTCCAGGATTACCTAAATCATTCTCTTTAGCTACCCAAGATCTAACTCCTGCAGTAGTTGAAACTAAAGCCCAACCATTTGTTGCAGGATTTCCTAATAAAGGCTCTTTAGTAGCAAGTTGAATAGTGTCAACTAAGTCTTCATTATTAGACGTCTTAAGAAGCACTGCTCTATACCCTACTAAAACAGCATCATAAGTAGCTATTACAATTATATTACCTTCAAGTTTTTGAGTAGTAGTTAAAGCAATACCAAATATAGTTACAGAAAAAGACCCTGAAACAGTAGCTCTGTAGTCAACAATAAATCTATCTCCATCTAAAGGAGAACCGATTCCAGTAATAATAGTATTTCCTGTAAGAACTCCTGTTCCTGTTACGATTTGATAACCCTTACTTGTTCCAGGGGTTAATGAAATAGTAGTAGCAGAAAGAGGTAAAGCGTTAATAGTTGTACCACTCGCAGCTTGTGGAATACTTGCAGCTCTCAGAGAAGCTACAGAAGTAGAACTACTAGATCCGTGATTCCATAAAGACTCTACCATATCAAGTAAAGCTTGTTGTTCATTCTTAGCAAGAATACCGAAGTTATTGTTTGCGAAGACTTTGTTACTTACAGAATCTAATAGATCCTGTTTTACTGTAAATACTATTCCAGTTGCCATATTTTAAATTTATAAGCAGGTGTACAAACTAGTTGTATCTCCTGTTGGTTGTTCATATCCATTTATTTGATGTTCACAAGGAGAATAAACTCCCGTAAGTGCTTCTGCAGCTTCTCCGCAAGTCTTAGTTGTTCTATCTAAACTATAAATAGCTGCTATATCCTTCCAAGCGTTAACAAAGTCAACTCCATAAGTTAAAGAGAAACATTTAAGATTAGCTTCAATACAAGTAATCTTGAATTTAAACTCAAGTTCATAAGTATTACAGGTTTTTCCTACCGTACCATTAGCTACACATTCAGTATATAGCATATAGCCATAATCAGCAAGCATTTGAAGTTTAGCTAATCCTTTATAGCCATTTACAGCCCCCATTACCGCTCCTCTACCATCACAATTCCAAGCGGAATTAATAACAGTATTCATTAATGGATATAAGATATCAAGAGCTTGAGCGTATAAAACGTCAGCATCTCCATATAAAGGAGCATATCTTGTATGGGTTCTAGTACTCATTAGTTACAACCACATCCTGCTGTTATATTAGAACTGCAGCTTCCGCAAGTTATAAAGCCAGCAATCGCAGGAGCTCCACAAGAGCAACTTCCCCCATTCATCATATTACTATTAGCATCAGTACCACAACCGTCATCTAAACACCCTGTTCTAGCGCATACTTCTTTAAGTTTTAATAGTATATCTTGAGCACTCGTTAATCTGTCAATTAAAGTTACATCAAATGAAGTAAAGTAATTATTTACAGAGAATATCTTATTCAAGTGAAAGTAATAAGCTTGTCTTAATGAAGCTATCCGTAATTCTGCTAATTCAGCAGAAGGCTTACAATCATCAGAACAAGTGGATTCATCTTCGCATAGACTATTTAAGATAGACTTAGTTAAACAATTATCTAAAGCGCAATGATTAGATATAATATAGTTCTCTGTTTTAGCTTGCCCTTGAGCATTAATATAAGTAACGCTTACGTTATATAAACTAACGTCTGGAAGATTTAATGTAGCAACAGACGTTACAGCTAAAAGCGTATTCGGTATAACTGTAGAACCAACTACACCATTTGTAACTGAATAATGAATAGGAATAGTTGTTGACCTATTATATAAAGAGTAGTTATTACAGCTATTGTAAACAATATCAATAAAATTACAAGTCTTAACGTAGATAGTAGTCATTATTTTGGCTCCTGTATCTACATTTTCCATTATCCCTGTTACAGTATAAGTCCCGATAACATTAAGCGTAAATGTAATAGCTCTTTGTGCAGGTGTAAATGTGTCTAAAGGGAAAACATACTGAGGCAAAACAACTGCTACATCATTAGCGTCTGTAATAGACCAAGTAATAGTACTTGCAGAAGCTCCTACATCAATAACCCAAGAAGGAGTAATAGTAGCTATTTCTCCTTTGGAATAACAAGTAGTATCGTTAAATGTATTTAATGGTACGCTAGGCGTTAAAGTTAAAATCATTATTCTTGAGGTTTAAAGTATAGATTAACTTCCTTTAAATGTCTATTTACGAGACCTTCTACCTTTTGTTTCTCTCCAGGTTCGTCTATAAGACCGTCACCATCATCATCTTTCTTATTTTTAGTGCCATCTCCAGCATAAACCCAACGACCAAACGCCTCTTTAATTCCGGCTACATCATTAGGGTTAAGATTTACTCGTTTAAGAACAGTAGAAGTACTAAAAGCTCCTATACCTATGTTATAGCAGAATACCGCTAAAGCGTCTTTCTGATTTTGATTAACTGCAGATTTTACAAGTTTCTCAACAGCCATATAGTACTTAGGAAACAAGTTATTTAACAACAGTTCAGCTCTAGCTTGGGTAATGATTTCTCCCTCTTTCACACTTGAACCATCTTCATAGGTAATATTTCCGTACCCAATAGTCCAAATACCCGCAGAATCTTTATAAGATTTTAGCTTATTACCTTCTACTTCTTTAAGTAGTTTAATGGCGTTTACACTTAGTTTCATTTATGTAATATTAAGTAAAGTACAATCATCGTCCCTGTAGCGAGTATTGGATAGACGAATCTCTCAATCTTTAAGCGTTTAATCTTACGATTATCTAGGTCTATCTGATCTTGAAACCTAGCCGCTTCTATTCGTTGAAGCTCTACTAAGTTTTGAGATACTTTACTTGCTGTGTCTAAGGTACTAATTATTTTAGTTTGGTCTTCTATTTCTAGAGATAAAATATGCTTAAGACTATCAGAAGTTTTTAATCTTTCCATATAAGCATAACAAAGAGAATCAGTCACTAAAGCTGTTGATATATCAATAGCTATTTGTCTAGCCGCTTTAGTACCCCAACAGAAAGAGGTATCAGTTTTAACGATACCATAATAACTAGGGGTATAATCTATTGAGGGATCACTTACCCAACTTTGTGAAAAGCTTATAGAGCTCATCAGGAGTAAGAGATTTAATAGAACTCTTTGTTTCATTTCTACGATTATTTAAGTTATGTATGATACTATCTTGTTTAGCCGCTTTTGTAATTAAGTGCTGTTTAGCTATAGTATCTTCTCCTAACTTTAACTTTAAACACTCGACAACAGAATTAAGACTATCTAGTTTTAATTCTGCCACTTTAATCTTATTATTTACACTTTCAGTATAAACTTTATGAGGTTGCATATATAGGTAAATTCCTATTACTGTTGCTATACCTACAATAAAACCGATACTTCCCCATTGGAATTTATTCAACATCAGTATCTAATTTAGAAGGGACTGTTTGAATTCTCCCTTTGAATAATTTAATAATAGACTTAATAAAGTTTATCACACTACTGTGGTTTTAGCTGTTTCCGTTTTAAATATATCTCTAATCATTATACCTAATATAACCTGTAAACCCCCAGCAAATTGATCTATAGCTGATTTATTAGCTATAGGTACTGGATGATAAACTAAAGTAGCAAAGAAACCGAAAGATAGAATAATCAGCATTACGCCTATTATATACTTGTACTTAGACTCTTTAATTTTCTCCCAGAAACTCATATTAAGATTTTAAAATTTGCATAATTTGACCGTAGATTAAAGCTCCCGCCATAAAACGACTTGAATAAGGCTCTAAGTGCTTCTCAATAAGAGTTATTTCTTCAGGAGTTATTTCTATTTCCTCAAGATTAGACCAACGGATAGCCATTGCGTATCTTTTCGCTTTATTAGTTATTTTATCTCCGTCTACTTCAGTTAAAATAGCTTCAGAAATTACACTGCCAATAGTTAAAGCGTCTCTAGAATCTAAGATTTTAAACTCTTTAACTATACCTTTCTCATCTTCTTTGAGACCAGATTCAGTTGTTAAATCTTCAATAACTACAGTTCTAAAAGAAGTCATCGGTTCTCCTTTTAAAGTCTTTATTGCTGTGTTTAATTTAATTAGTGTCATATCTTCTATTTTTGTTTACTCAAAGATATAAACTAATCCTTAATAATATCAAGTTCAGCAGCTTTTTCTACGTGATTTGGTTCAATAGCATTTAAGGTGTCAGCTATTTCCCTATCTAATCCAAACAGAGTCTTAGCTCTTTTATTCTTTCCAAAGATAGCACTTACTGTTTGATGTTTATTTCCAAATCTATAAGTCTTCTTCTTAGAAGTCGCATCATTAATAAGTTCTGTACCTACAATAGCATTCCCTGTCATATCTATACTAACTGCGTTATTAGTAAAATAATCATTAATATCCCTAGCTCTACCTATAATAATATACTTGATCACCGTATAAACGATGGCCAAGATACTTAATGGTATTGTAAGGGTTAGTGCTACAATAAACAACACTAAACCGTTTAGGTATTTAAAGTAGAACTTCTTCATTATAACTGGTAATGCTGCTTAATTCCGTCTTTTAATACGTTAGGTGCATCCCAAATATAAGGTTTAAACGCAGTTACCCAGTCAGTAAATTGAGTGAGCGTATAAGCTGGAACTTGATTTCCTTCAGCGTCAGTATCGAATACCAAATTGCCTTGCGCATCTTTCTTCTGAACTGTTGACCCATCTCTAGTAGACTGAATCAAACCATCTCTCAAAGAGTAAGAGTAAGTCTTTTCATTTACTTTAACAGCGTCAATCAATGTGTATTCTGAATACATTACGTCTAATGTCTTATCCTTGTTGTTTACAAGTAAAGAGATTAATTCTAAGTATAGTGGGTTTCCACCTAATCCTGCCGTTTCTCCAACGGTAATTGTTAAATCTATCATATAGTTATTTTTATTGTGTAAAGTTAAAACATTAATAGCATTCCTTGTGTAGATGTTGCTGCAAATTCTTTTATTTCATAGTAATAACCACATAAAGTAGCCCCCGCAGAAACACTAACTGTTTTAGAACCCGATGTTAAGCCCGTTGCAGATAATGCGCCTGATGTGTAGTTATTAATATTATGTGTATATTCAAGTGTTCTTGAACTACCATCTAAAGTAATTACGTGGCTCGTGTTATTTCCAGCTACTAACAATCCAAATATCATTGAGTTTGTCGATACTGTTAATGTTGTTGAGTTGGGCGAAGCTGCTGTATCATCAAAAATAGTGTTTCCAACGCCAGCTGCGCCACTCGCACTTATTGCGTAGGTTGATACAGGATTATATTGTGCAGCAGAGAAGGTTATTACGATGTTGTTTGTACCAGATGATGGACTTGCCAACTTCCATAAGTAAATCAAGGTGCTCAAACCAGTTGCAGTATTGGTATCTACAAGCGTCATCGCTACCCCATTGTAAGTTACTCCAGTAACAGTAACAGCGTTACTCATAGCAATAGTAAGTGACATCTCAAGATTTGAACCAGCAGTAGTAACGTGGGAAATAGTCTGCGTAGTTGCAGAGGGTGTACCTATGTTTGCCGTCTTATTATTTAACGCTAATGCCATTATACGAGTGTATTAATATCTGTTATAAGTACAACACCTTCGCCTACTACATTCGTCGTACAATATGCACTATAACAATGTGAGTTGATAGCGAAGTATTCTGAAATATTCGTGATTCCGTCAATCAAAAACTGTTTGTTTGTGTTAACCCAAGCAATGTAGGAAGCATCAAAAATAGCGTTTATTTCGCCTACTAAAATAGATGAAGCAGTATAGCCGACAACAGTATCTAAAATGCTGTTATTGACAAACTCTTTTTTTGTGATTATATAATAGTTATTTGCCATATTTTACGCATATCCAATACATCTCCACTTTGAAGTTCCATCATTCCAAATAAAACCAACGTCAATTCTTGCCGTTGTTACGGTAGTAATAGGCAAAGCTACTGTTGAGGCTTCAAATGATGCTCCCCAAGTTATTGCTCTTGCTGCTGTTCCTGTAATAGCAATCCAAAGTTTCTGCCCTTCTGTTGGCGTTCCGCTTAAGTTAGTGGTGAATGAAGTTATATCAGCAGCTTGTGCAGTTAAAGAATAGAAGTCTACGTTGTCAGTATTAATTGTAGGAGTAGCAGAAGAAGTAGTTGTACCAGTTCTTGGTGTTACTCTTTTGTTTGTCAATGTTTGAGTAAAAGATGCCCCAACAGCATTTGATGTTACAGAATTACTCACAAGAACTACGTTTCCAGTTCCTTTAGCTTCAATTTGTAAACTTACGTTGGTATCTGTGCCATTCGCAACCAGTTTAGGAGATGCCCCCGATCCTCCATTATATACATCCACGTAGTTTACAGCAGATGCAATAGCTACTAAGTTTACAGAAGTATTACCGTTGGTGTCTAACAGAGAAGCATATTTTCCGCCAGTTATGCTTACGCCTGTAAGTGTTAATGTTTTACCTGTCGGAACTGTTACGTTTTGATTCAATGTAATAGTACCTGTTGCTCCTGATACTGCTGAACCGATATTAGTGTTAGTTATAGATCCGCTAAGCCCAGCCGTTCCTATGTTTATCGTCTTAATAGCTGCGTTGACAGAAGCATTAACAAAGAAGTTAGCGGTAATAGATCCAGTTGGTGTGCCGCCTACAACCAAAGTAGTAGCTGCTCCACCTATATTTAATGTTGTTGCAACTGCATTAAACAAATTCATTGATGTATTACCAGCAGCTAAAGAAGTGAATATTGCTGGAGAAGTCATAGATTGTACTCCTGTAAATGTCTGTGAGGCATCAGTACGAGCAATAGTAGCAGTAGTAGTAGGAAATGTCATTGTAGTCGCATCTGTTCCTGCTAACGTCAAACTATTTGAAACGCTTAAAAGTTTACCGTCTGTAACATTAATACCTTCGTACATAGAAGACCAATCCGCAGCAGTTGTTAATGCTGTGCCAATACAAGTTACTAAACAACGTGTTCCTCCTGCTAAAATTCTAACAGTATTACTACCAGAAGATGTAATAGTAACTAAACCTGTGCTGTTATTTCTAATATAGAATTGATAGCCAGTAGATAAAGTAGAAGTTACTGGTAGTTGAACTGTTTGTGTGGTTGAACCTGTGAAAAACTGAAGATAAGTACTATTTACAGTCAGTGTTGTTGTTCCTGCCGCTGTTGCGGTAGTTGTATATCCTTCGACCATATTGTCAACAAAGGCATTGCCGTTTGAATCTCTTGCGACTAACGCAGAAGCAGTGGGAGCAGACGTTGTGTTTGTTGCTAAATATCCAGCTATTCCAGTACCTAAGCCACTTACACCTGTCGCAATGGGAATTAATCCACTGCTAACACAAGCCCAAAGAGAACCTGTAGCATTGTATTGTAACCATAGAGTAGTATTGTTAGGCAGCGTTAAATCTCCCCCTACACCTGTTAGAATAGCTTCTCCTGCTGCTGCACTACCGTAGTTGTTTACTATCGTTATTGCTGCTCCTGTTGCGTTGGTTATACATAAAGTGTGACCTCCTGTTACACCTCCGTTGTTAGCACTTGCGATACTCGTTAATGAAGCATTTGTAAATACTAAGTTTGAAGTGACGTGTGAGGGAACTCTTTGATTTGCCCCTGTTAAAGAATTATTTACAAGTGGTGTGTAAGTTGTATTACCCCCGATAGTTATATCTCCTGTGCTTACACTTGTAGGTGTGATTGCTCCAAGTGTTAAAGATATTGCAGGCGTAGTTGTATCTGTGGCTACTGAACCACTTACACCATTTGCGGTGGTTACAGAAACACTTGTAACTGTTCCACTACCGCCTGCTGCTGGAAGTTGATCTGTTCTTCCTAACCCCGTTGCTGCGTCAATTTGTACGTAGCCCTTACTTGCTGTTGTTGCCATATATTAAGCGTGTTTTTCAAATGTTTGTTGGAATACTGTACCGTCATAATAAATACCAAGCACTGTGTCTGCTGCTGTTACAAAGTCAACAGAGCCAGCTAATTTAAAAACCGCTGTACCTGCACCTCCAGCTGTGTTGTGCTTCACTGTTGTTGCTCCTGTGAATACTAAAGTTATGTGATCTCCTGCAACGTATGGCGCAATAGTAAGTGCATTGATAGTTGTTGTTCCTGTTATAATGTGGCTATTGGTTGTTAACGTCAAGTTGGATGCACTTGCCACGTCAGCTCCTTTAACATTATGCACAGCACCATTGAACCAAGAAGTCCCTGTAATTTCTAAGTTGTATGCAAAAGCAGAATCAGCGCCCAAAGACATATAACCTTGCGCCCAAATGGAAGCCTTAACACTCCCTGCGTTGTTAACGTAGTACGTGTAACAAGCACCGCCGTATGAGTAAG
>Ga0315284_10001475_pt1 | contig 33573 bp, 53 predicted proteins | sample YL17G09_16_MG_FD_203696 | JGI IMG/M metagenome (GOLD analysis project Ga0315284, IMG submission 203696) | Sediment microbial communities from Yellowstone Lake, YNP, Wyoming, USA - YL17G09_16 | ecosystem: Environmental > Aquatic > Freshwater > Lake > Sediment | place: USA: Wyoming | collected... | reverse complement strand
ATCGCCAGGTCGACGAAGCCGTAGAGAAAGTCCAGCATCTGCTTTTCAGTGATGTCACTGCCATCCCGGGCCGTAACGATCATCTCGACCTCGATGCCGACCTGGGGCTTACACTTCTCGGTCATTCAGGACTCCCGATCTGCCGCTGGAGGGCATCTCGTACCCTACGGAGGGCCGCCGACTCCTCCTTGATCTGGCTGGCTGTGTCGGCACTGTAGTACATGCAGTAGACCGTCAGGTCTTGGGTGTTCTCGTCGTGGGCGTCGCAGATTAGCTGAAGGACAAGAGCAGCCTCATGCGGGGTCAGGTTTATCTTGAAGGTCTTCCTCGTTGACGTCATTTGCGCCCTCCTCATCCTTGGGGGCTTCACCCGCTAGGAGTCCCCATTCGAACTCTGGCCGTCGTCTCTGGGCCAGGTCGTCCATTGACACATCCCTGATCGTGATCCCCAGCATGCGCAAGAAGTCCTTGCGGCTAGGCTTGCGGTTCAGCCCGTCCTTCTTCCAGGCACACCGCTCACAGTGAGTAAGTCGTACACTGTTCTTCTTGCGACAGTTGGGGCAGACCCAACTGATGTGCCTGGCGTACGCTGGCCGCTGGTTATAGTGTCGCATTAGGCATCCTTCCTACTGCTCTACGGCCTGTTCCTCCAGGCGCTGTAGCTTCACCCAGCGGGGATCGATACCGCCAGCTCCTGATCCGCCGCCCATTGCTATGCCTGCTCCACCTTCGGGGACGCATCCTGCCGAACCCAGTTCTCATCCTCGTCGATCGCTAGGCTCTTCTGCTCCTTGTCAGTGAGCGACAGCCAATTGCCAACGTCGTAGAGGTAGCCCTCGAAGTTCGTCTCCTCATCCACAAAGTCCAGGAAGTCGCGGCCTGCCATACCACCAACGAATATAAGGCCATCCTCCTCCTCATCCTCGTAGGCTGCCCAGACGGTCACTGGCTCCTTGGACAGACTCCCATTCTCCTCTTTGAAGACGGCCCAGACGCCTGATGCGGGGCATATCGATATGATCCTCTTCTGCTTCATTGTGTCTCCTCCCTTATTACTGACGACGTGGGGGCAGAACCAGGCAGTCCTTTATCCCTGGTTTGCGCCCCAGCCCATCCATGCGCCAAGCGCACTTGCGGCAGGTCGAACGCCGTACACCGTTCTTGGTGCGGCATTCGGGGCACACCCAGACCGTTCGGTGGGTCTTGGGTGGCTTGGGGGCCGCGTGTGGCAGTCTACGCCTCATCTGCCTCCCCTTCTATCTTCTCTTCGAGCACCTGGCTCAGGCAGTCGGTTGCCTCGATCAGGGCTGTAATGGTGTCCCACAGGAACCGCTCACGCACCAGAGGATGATTCTCTTCGGTCGCCCACTTCAGGTGCTTCCGCGCATCCCGCAGCTTCATCTGGGCTTCGGTCGTCTTACTGGCCAAGAACCTTCTCCTTCAGGATCGTACCATCGGCCCCGATGACTACGACTCGCAACGGGGTATGGCTCTTCACGATCTTGAAGCTCACGCCACTAAGGGCTATGACCAGATCGGCGTCTTCGTACACGCCTAGACTACCCACAGGTATCATATCAGTCTATCTCCTCCTTGTGATCATTGACGCCACGACCGCATCGGCGGTCAGCCTATCACGAATGAGTGCTCTGCTGCCACACGCATTCGTTCTTCGGCGGCGTGCGTGTTATGCTGGGCCAGGGCCTGTAATTCCTCCAGTGACCAGCCAGCAACAAAGGTCTGGCCCGCTTTGGTGTGCTGTAGGAACTTCTTGGGGCCTCCCCAGAAGAACCAACCGCCACCTAGTTGAAGCCGACCCTCGGCGTCAGCATCGACATCACCGATTGTAAGGATCGCTGCTTTATTCCTCATGGTATACCTCCTCAGTATCATTGACGCCCCGGCCGACAACTGGCGTCCAATGCCCGCCGCTGTTCGGTTCCTCATCTAATTCGGGTAGCTCCTGGCAGTAGCAAGGCACACGCTTCAGGGACGACCCGTCGGTGTCGGTGATGTAGCCCAGCCCCCGACAGATGGGGCAGCCAGGGTGTACCGTAAGCGAATCGATGAGTTCCTGTACCCTGGTCGTTGCCACCTCGATGCCAGGCACCCAGTCAGGGATGCTGCTGAGATAGCTATGGATACGCTTCAGTTCGTACAGCATAGTCTCCCAGGTCATCGTCTCTCTCATGATTCCTGCCCCCCGATATCGACGTCCTCTTCGGTCAGCGACCAGGCTCCGTCGATGATGCCTTCCCCTTCTCTTTCGTTCTCTGGGCCTAGCGGCGCAAACTCAGGGATGTTCTCCCCGCGCTTGGCCGCCTCGACCATGATCTCCATCTGGTGGCGCATGATGTAGTGCAGCCGCTTCATCTCGCGATAGATCACCCTGGAGTCGGTGATGGCCATAGCCTTGGTGCTGGTAGCGATGGCAACCGATCCTGCTTCTCCTAGTATGCGCCCGGCTATGTCAGTGGGGAAGGCATCCCCGACCGCATTCCTGAACAGCACCAGGTCGTGCAGGTATGTACTCACCAGGTTGAAGATGTTCCTGGTCAAGCCCATGATGCCCTCCAGGAGAGCCGCCCGTGCTGCTGGCTCCTCTGTCTGGTTGTAGATGGCCCGTAGGTCTGTCCTGGCATCCTCTATGGTTTGTATCTCTTGCGCCTCTTTCGTCAGCGCTGCCATCATGTCCTCGACGGCCGGCAGGGTCTTGTCGTGCCACTCCTCCAGTGCTGTGTTCACCCAGGGTGTGACTCGGCGTGGGTAATCGACGCCCGCTTGCTTGAAGCCGTACTCTATCTGATCAGATGTCAGTCGATGTCCACGCTCGGCTGCGTACTCGATGATCTTGACCCAAGGCGTATAGTTCTTCCTCTTCTCCAGGATGGCGTCCCACAGGGGATGGTTCCTTGTGAACGCCCGCCATGACTTCCTCTTGTTAGGTCTTGCTACTGCTGTCGTCTCACGAGCCATCTTACAAAGTATCCTATTCCAGAACGCCTATGCTTGGTCGTCCTTGTCCACGTAACGTGGGGGTGTGTAGGGGGGGTAGTCCCATCGTTGGTGTTCGTAGTGCTTCGTGATCTTCTTCCACTCTTGCGCCCTATGCCTACGGGCTAGGACAATGCCAGCAAGGACTGTCAAGGGGATGAGTAGTCCTATGCTACCGCAGATGATAAGGATGAGACTTTCGTTCATATTCTCTCCGCCCCTTCTTTGGGGGATCATTGACCGAGATCAGGAAGGCAGTGGTCATCTCTAGGATTGCGTAGACCTTTCCTTTCTCGGCTTGCGCCACTAGCCAGTCCGCCAGGCGCTGGGCCACCACGATAGCGGCTGTCGTCGTTAAGGGCTTGGGGTCTTCAAGTACAAGGTCGTCAAGAGGTATCTGACTCATCGTCTTCCTCGTCCTCTTCCTCGTTCACTTCCTCGTCCTCTTCTTCATCGTCTTGATCGACCCGATGGGCATAGGGGCTATGTGAGCCATAGGCAGCGGAAACATTGCCATAGCTCAGATCGCAGTCGTCGCAGATGAACTCGCCACAGCCGTTACAGAGGTTGTCGCTGTCAAGCTCCGCGCCACAGAAGCGGCAATTACCGAGTCTCTTTGTCGTCTCCGCCATCTGGCTTCTCCTCTCCTTCAACCTCGATGCGCACTTTCACCTTCACAGCGTTGTCGCCGTATCCCTGGCGGGCGATGTCATCCTTGTACTCAGGATGGAAGATCGGGATGAACGTGATCTCTCGGTACCAGCCGTCCCCTAGCTCCTTCAGGGTTTCTAGATCGTTGGCCGGAATGTATCCCTCGATGATGTGGCACATAGCTCCCCCTAGCTCGGCAGCGTCCCAAGCTTTGCGTGGCGGACGGCCATCTCCGTCAGGTAATCCAGCCCATCCTGCTGAAGCTTGCTAGGCTTCGACTCTACCAAGAAGCCGAGAAGCCAGTAGACGCCGAACACAAAGCTCAGCATCCTTCTCCAGTTGAACGTCTCGGTGTCGTTTACGACTGCCGATATAGCCGTTAGGCAGTCTGTCTCTAGGTGCTTGGGCAGCGCAGGGCGTGGGGGCATGTCGCCACCGAACTCCAGCATAGCCTGCACGAGTGAGTCGACCATCATCCTGACGTGGGCGTATTCCTCTGGCTTTACTAGGAGTGCCGTCGTAGCGACCCCCTTCACGAAAGAGCTGAACTCAAGCATCGGAAACGCACCCGCGTACCCCTCAAGGTAGATGCCCAAGACTCGCGGGTCGGTGAAGGTCAACTGGTCTTGTGGTGGCCACTCCTGGGTAGGGAGAAAGTGGAGAAGCACCACACCCTTGGGGAACGGGGCAAACACGGGGATGAACAACCGCAGGTCGAATGCCTCGGTTGCATCCAGCTTCAGTCGGATATCGTCTCTCAATCCCATAGCAAGTCCTCCCTACTTCTTCCCCAGACCCAGACGGACGGCCCGGTCGAACTGGCTCGCCAGGTTGCCTCGCAATTGGTCGGGGTTCTCACCTTTGATCTCCGACGCCTGCCTGATCGCTGCCACATCGTTTTCGCTCATGGGGCCAGTAGTTGGCTCGCTGATGATCGGGATCGGCGACCGCGCCAGGAGGTTATCCTCTGGCCGCAGCAGCTTCAAGGGCTTCCCGTCGTCGTCAGTCGTCTCGCCCATGTCGGCAGGTACAGTTGGGGCAGCCATCGGCTGGATCACGACAGTAGTCTTCGAGTCCTGCACCAGCACACCATAGGCGTCGTACAGGTTCTGGGCAGTCAAGCGCAGGTCGTACTTGGTCTGCTCGACTTGGACATTCAGACGCCGGAGCTTGTCCTGGAGAGCCGCCCATTTGTTCAACATGCGTCCTCGTGACGGGATCGGGATCACGGCCTCTGGGGTCTCTAGCACTACCTCTTCCTTCTTCGCTTTCTTGCCCATCTACACGGCACCTCCCACAGCCATCATAACCATACCGATAAACGCGGTAATCAACGATGAGACGACCAACGTCCGTCTGTCAAGCTCCCACGTCCCAAACACCTTTTCGGTGCCGAAAGATGCAGCCAGAAACTGCGCGACGCTGACAGCCATCACTCCTCTAGCAAGCCAGATTATAGCTTCCATCCCTTACCTCCAGCTTCGTTCAGGCGCTTAAGCGCCTTATATGCTACGGCCTGCGCAAGTCGATAGAGCACTGGAGATTTCTGCAGCCCTCGCTGACGCGGCCCAGGCAAGGGCTTCGGTCATGATTCCTCCTCGCATCTGAGCCGCTCGATCACAACATGGGCGAGACGCGCCACAAGTGCGAGCCCCAGAGCGTAGACAATAACCGAGATCGCTGGCCCCGCCAGTACATCAGGCCGCAGTATAGTAGCAGCTATGAGAGAGAACCACACCCCCGTACAGTAGGCACAGTTCAGCCCCTTGTGCAGCCAATGCCACACGAAGGCGTCCTCCCAGGCTATTACTCCAAAGTCCCAGCCACTACGGCATCGCGTAGCAGACTCAATCTTCTGGAACACCCAATTGCGCATGGGCTCCGATATCTTGCTATCGGATAGAATCCACGCCGCCTGGCTGACTGCCGCTGCCATCAGGAAGAACAAAGATAGCGGGTTCACTACATCCCACCCCTTGAGCTTGCCCGCTCCCGTATCTCGTCTGAGCGCCGGCTCTGCTCACGGCTAAGGGCGGAGTTCTGCATTGCGTAGATGTCGTCTTGCATCTTCAGCAGCCCCCGCTGTGCCTTGAGTTCGGTAATCCGCTGGGTCATCCTGCGCAGGTTGTCATCGCCGATTATGGCCTTCGCCTTCAGTATCTCCTTGATCTCCCGCTTTTCGCCTTGGGCCTTGGCCATTGCCGCCCCCAGCAGTATCTCATAGATGGTCTCGAACGCCACCAGCTTGACGTCTAGCATCCCCAAGACACGCATCAAGTAGCCCCGGCAGGCCGTAAGGTATCCTGTCAGTTTCGCCAACTCCACACTGGACTGAGCAGTAGGATCAGGCGGGAACTCGTACTCGCCCCCGAAGCCCGCTGGCTTCTTCGGTAGGGGAAGACCTGTGTCCTGCTGTAGCCGCTCAGCCGCAGCTACAGCGTCATCCGCAGTCCAGCTCGTAGCCTTACTCGTCTGCTTTTCTGGCACGGCTCCTATCCTCCAATTCCCTGGTGTATCGCTTCAGCCCTGCCGCCAGCCTAGCAATAACGGTCTGCCAGGACTTGCCATCCCCGTCTTGGAGCTTGTAGCACAACTCCTTGCGCGCACACTTCTGGCAAGGGGCACTGAACCTCATATAGGGGGGATCGACCAGATGATTCGTCAAGAACGCCTGCTGCGCTGTACGAGCGTTCTCGGTCAGCCTCAACCACAGTTCGTGGTCGTAGGTGAGCAGGAACACCTTGTAGTCCTGCGTGTTCTTGTTCTCGAATATGATAAGTCCATTCTCGACCCGACGCTCCCCCTTCGCCTGCTGCGCCTCGTCGAACGCCTTCACATAGCACAACCACTGACCAACGTACTTCGGATGCAGCCGAGCCAGCGCGTACAAGTTGTCCTTGGCGTCCTGGGGCTCTGGTAGCTTTCTGTAGGGGCCATCCGCCATGCTCTTCAACTCCACCACATAGAGTTCGGGCTGGGTGTCTAGGGGAGCCTTGATCACATTGTCTAGCTTTCCCTTGATCATGAGTTCGCCATCGACCGTCTCGATTGGAACCTCGGACGCCACCAGACACTTCATCTCTTCGAAGTACCGTGCCCACCTGTCGTGCATAGCGTGTCCGACATCGAAGATACGGGACAGCCTTCCTTCTACAGGTGTCTTGTGCCCCAACAAGGAGAGTTCGATGTCACGGGGGCAATCACCCACCGCTCCCGACGGATGCATCTTGGGGCTAGGAGCCCACCACTGCTCGCCAATGCGCCCCGCGAAGTACGCCTCTAGCTCTGGAGTCAGCCAATCCTTCCGAGAGATCGACCGCATCAGATCAGCCAGTCCCTTTCTATCGGTAGTCATCATGCGTCCTCTCGTACTGCTTTGCGATCTCCCGTCGCTCGGCGACGCTGTCTAGGAAGTCCCCAGCGAAGTCCACGATGTTCTGCCGTGTGGTAGATGGGCTCAGCTCGATAACGACGGACGCCAAACGCATAACTGGTATTCCGTACAGGTCGTGTATCTGACCATCTCTCTTCTCGTCGTGCACTCTGCTATGGCCAGGGCCGTCAGCCTCAATGCCGATGTGGAACTCTGGCAGGTAGCAATCCAGCATGTAGGGCCCGACAGAATACTCGGCGAGCACCTCAAACCCGATCTGATGGATGATCTCTACCAGCTTACGATGCGGGGCCGTGAGTTCGGTACCTGGCTTTTCGTTATCTCGCCGCATCCTGCACCTCCTGCCACAGAGCGTCTTCGACTCCTTCAGTCTCAGTCAGCCAATCAATCAGCTTTTGCCGCCCCACGAACTTCTGCTCATGGTAGTTGTAGACCGCCCCCTTCTGATCGATAACCTTGCGCTCAATAGCGGAGTCGACCACGGTCTGGAGCACGTCTAGCTTACCTGTGAAGAAGAACGGAACCTCGATGTTCTGGTACGGGGCACACTGCTTGCTCTTCGTGATCTCGAAGACCATGTTGAAGCCGACGCGACATTGATCCTTGGCCTCTTTGTGATTCATGATCCAGCCACGCCGTCTCATCTTGAAAGTGAGCCATGCCCAGTACTCTTGAGCCTTGCCTCCAGGAACTGTTTCGGGCGAGCCCCAGCGTGCCCCGCTGATGTCAGGTCGTATCTGATTCGTCAGCAGCACAACGCTATTCTTGTTGACCGCGAACAGCTTCCGCAGACCCTGGCTGATCAGACGAGCCTGCAACCCTACTGTAGCGTGGGACATCCCTTCTTCGACTTCGGTCGCGGGCACCATTGCCGCCAGGCTATCCACCACTACCAAATCGACTCCGAGCTCGACAAGCTTGTGCAGTACATCAAAGGCGTCCTCGCCTGTCGTAGGAGATGCTACTGGTAGCCGTGTCACATCCACCCCACTCGTGGCGAACCAGTCTGGATTGTACGCCCGCTCAGTGTCGATGTAGGCCGTAGACATCCCCCGCGCCTGCGCGGCTCGGATCGTCCGCTGGCAGAAGAACGTCTTGCCTGTGCTGAAGTTCCCAATCACCAGGCAGTACCGACCGCGTGGGATACCACCACCAAGAACCTCGTCGAGCGGCCCGATCGAGGTCGGCACAAGTTGGAGAGCCAGATCGGGGTCGTTGCCGATCCGCATGACAGTCTGCTTCATGCTCTTGTTCACTTCGGCCACGATGGCCTCAATGTCCAAGGGTTCGCACTCACTCATACCGAATCCTCTTGGCTGCCGCCAGGGCCATATAGACGTGCTCGGACACGACAAAGTCCTTCCCCTTACCGCACACCTGGCACACGCCTGTAAGGCCGAAACCGCCCGCCTCGACGCGGGGCTTGCCTGTCCACTTGTAGGCCCACAGGTTGATCATGGGCTGGCTCTTCCCACACTTGTGGCAGTAGGAATTAACCGCTAGTTCGTTTGTCAATTCCTGCCTCTCGTAAGATGGTTTGCTGCCGTCGGACTTCGTTCGCCATCCGGTGCATGTTCTCCTTCATGACTTCGAGGGCCTTCGCCTGTGCATCCAGAACACCCTTGAGCGACGGAACGTCGGCCATTGCGTTGGAGATCAGCACCAGCAGCACCTCGTCCACTCGTCGGTAGGCAGCCTCGGCTGTTCGCATCGCCTGCTCGATCTGGGCCGCCTCTTCGTCAGGGTCTCCAGTCGAGATGATCTCGATCTGGATTCCTGGCTTCAGGTTACCATAATCCCCACAAGGGATCGTGGCAAAGTCCGAGACGATTACTGGTATCTCGTACTTACGGCTTGGGGCCGAATCCGAATTCGTCGTCGGGGTCTCCATTGCCTTCCCCGTTACTTTCTGGGGCCGCTTTGTCGGATGAGTCAGCGGGCGGGCCGTACTCTTCGAGGTCGGCGTCAGAGACTGGGGCTCGATATGCTTCTGTGCCACGCAACGTCACCTCCTCTCCGCTCAGAGTCACACGACCATCGGCATAGTCCACCAGGGACACCAGTGCAGGAACGTCGATCTTGAATTCGCCCTGCTCCAAAGGCCACACTTGGTAGAACATCTCAGGCGAGTTCTTCGCACCTGACCGGCTCAGTGAGTAGTCCCGAATGAGAAGTGAACCATCATGCCCGAAGGCAGACATGATTGCCTTGATCAATCGACTGTTGGCCGACAGTACGCGGGGGGCCTCGATCCGCTCGCGGAAGAATGTGCGTCCATTTACCTGTACAGGCTTCCACTCCTCCCCGCCGAATCGAGTCTGATCTCGCTTTTCGGCATGGTCGACGTAGTAGACGTACATCCAGAAGAACCCCTTGATCTTAGAGGGCTTCCCCTCGTCAGTACAGAATGGACACTCCTCGTTCTCGGAGCATATCTTGGGCTCGGCGACGCCACGCTGACCCTGTACCCTATCATCATGGAACCTGGCAACCGCCGCCAGCCCGCCTGCTCCGCTCGCGTCCTCGATATCGGACAGAAAGCGTATCTTCGCCGTCTCCCCGTCTTCCCGAAGGAAGAGCCACTTGCGAGATTGGGCAGCACGCGCCTGTTGCTCAGCCATTGCCTGATCGATCCGATCCTTACCAGTTCTGACCGGCATGGTGTAGTACCTCCTTCTTGAACGGCTTCATAGCCCGACCCAGTTCACGCTTTGCACTTGCGAAACGTGCTCGTCCCCCGACTCCACCGATCCGACGTATGAACATCTCTCGGTAGTCACGTACATCATCTAAGACGAGACGCACCAGCAATCGCGCATCCCTGCTCAGGGGAACAGAGTCCAGATGCATCATCATCTCTGCATCCAGAAGTGCATTGCGGCTATTGTCGTCGGTGAGTATCCCGACGTCTTCCAGGGGCTGGCCAACTGGCCTTCGGGCTGCACTACGAAAGAGATCGATCAATCGGTTGAGCATGGACTGCCGTAGATATGGATCAAAATCGTGTCTCAGACTTACACGCCCGCTGCACACGTTCTCGTGGCATCGCCAGATAACAATATCTAGCTCCTGCCGAAGATCGTCCAAGTTGGCATCAGGCATATAGTAAGCCCGAAGCATGTGTTCAACCAAGGGGCGATAGTGCGCAGACAACTGCTCGAATCCGATGCTTACAGCCTCCTCTACTCTCATGGTCTCACCTCCTTTCCCTCGTGAGTGGTGTAGCTCCTAGTCCAATTCAACCATAGTATTCAAGGGTTGTCAAGTCGATGTTTGCGGTTCGGGTATAATTGGGGATGTTTGCAAGGCCTGGGCCATCACCTGGTTGACCTCTTCGATCGAGCACTCCGCCACATCCTTCTTGCCTGGTGGGAGTACGACGTCATAGATGTAACACCTACTCAGTATCTTACGGGCATGCTTACGGGCCGCCATCCCCGCCTCATCAGCGTCGAATGCCATCACCACGCTATAGGTAGCCTTCTCGATCAGGGCCGCCTGTGCCTTGGATACATGCATACCTAGAATCGAGACTGCCGAGTGCCACCCACACTGATGTAGCCACATACAGTCCAACGGCCCCTCGACGAGGATCAAGGCTGAAAGACCTGGCGTTACATGCTCCATCCCGAACAGCAACTCGGACTTGGGCAGGTGGGGTGTGTACTCGTACTTCGGCACGTCGGGCGGTAGTGGCGGGATATTCCTGTAGATCAGCCCGACCCTAACACCTTCCCAATAGACAGGTATGACAATCGCCTGGCGTACCTTGTCCCATCCGATCCGGAACTTGGCCAAGGTTTCCTTGGTGAATCCCCGCTCCAGCATGAGCTTGTGGGTCACGCCTTCGGTGTAGTGGAACTCTGGTGGCCCGACATGCTCCTCAAGCCGATCACTCCAGAGTGGAAGGTCAGGACATCCAACCTCTAGCGGGGAAGGTACCGACTCCAGCCAGCGCCGCGCAGACTTGGCATTGCAGCCCATCACCCTCATCACGAGTTCTACGATGTTCCCTTCGCCACAGCCCACATAGCATATCCAGGCTCCTGTGTCATCAGTAACAGCAAAGCTAGGATGCCTGTCCTCATGGAAAGGACAGCAGCAGATGTAATTACCCTGGCTGTACCGCTCGACCTCGATCATCAGTGCTTCGAGGATTCGATCTACCTCGTATTCTCTTCTCACGATTGGCCCTTCTGTATCTCGTAGATTTCTCCAGAATCAACATCCCAGTTGAGTCTCCGCCGACCCTCTACTGGTGCACCATGCGTCATCTTGGTCACAGCATAGAGTCTCTGAGTCGAGTTCCCGCTCGACTTCGCCAGTGCGATGATCCGCTGGCTATCCTCTAGCAAAGCCTTACCATAGGCTCCGTGGTATATCTCTGGCGTCGCTCCAGCCGCCACCATCGCCTCCCGCTGGACTTGCATCGCAGTAATCACGGCCATCTCATGACGGATTGCTAGCGTCTTGACAGCGTCCGATGAGAATTTGATCTGCTCCCAGGTCTTCAGCCCCGCGCTCGTTCCGAGCAGGTGGAATCCATCGATCATCAGAAGATGTGGTTTGTGGGTGCTGACAAGGTTAACGATAGCCTCAGTCGTGAACGTGCCCGTCGGGGTATCACTGGAATCCGCTGTCACCCAGCGATCATTCTGGGCAAACTTCTTGAGCCATTCCTCATACTTCACCCTGTCCACCTGGCCACGCAGCAGTGCCTTGTTGCTGAACGAGAACCCGTTCAGTCTCCCCAGGACAGTATCGATGCGGTACTCGGTTTCTAGTCGGCTCAACTCTGGTTCAATGAAGAGAACCTTGTAGCCCGCCTGGTAAGCGACCGCCCCGAAGTAGATCAGCAACCACGACTTCCCAATACCCGTCATACCCATAACCGTGATTAGCTCTCCTGGACTCCAGCCCTGGCCTGCCTTATCGAAGGTCAGGAGCCCTGTAGGTATACCCAGGATGCCTCCTTCTACGACCTGCTTCCGCCGCTTGTCTTGGTCAGCCATACGCTCCATAGCTGTCGCGTCGCTGTGGGCCGTATGGCTAAGGTCTCTAGTACGCAACCCTAGCAAATCCTGCACTAGGAGACTGATACCGCGCGGGGCATCCTCTTCCATGTCACCCCAACGAGTAGTGATCATGTCCCGCGCATCCAAGGCCATCTCGTGATTCCTGACAGATGTCGCCGCACTCTCCAAGTCAGCAGCATCCTCTACCCGCTCGATCCCGCCGAATACCTTAAGATCAGAAGCTGAAGGGACATCTCCAGTACGAGCAAGGACATCTCGGATGTAGACAAAGGCAGACCGGCACGACGGATCACGGAAGGTCTTCTCGGTCACACCAAGGCGATCTAGGAGCGCCAGATCGTCCAGCCCCCTAATCGCACTAAGCAGATGCCGTTCTAGATCAGTTGGGCTGGTCTGGGATTCCTCGAATCCATTCATTCCCTAGTTACCTCGCCTAGCTGCTCTAACACCTTCAGCCTTTCGCGCAAAGCCTGTTCCGTAGCTGCATCCCTAGCCACAATCGCATCCTCTAGGTCTTCGACAAGGGCGAGCCAGCCCTGCTTGTCCGCCCCTACGTCGGCGAACAGGGCCAGGTAAACGTAATGAGCGACTCCCTGTAGGGGGGCATACTGCTTCCTGAGCCGAACATACGCCCTGAGATCGAGAAGATACCATAGATCATCCACCAACCCCGTCGCGTCAATCACCGCGTTGTAGACCAAAGCGATCTCGTATGGATCACGCCAATCGAACAGGATATCCGCCAAGAACCGCTCGGCGGTCTTGAACTTGAAATCGTTATGCTTTCCGCCAACGGCTTTCATTTTCCGGCGCAGGAATCCCGCAAGGTCTTTGGCGGTGTTCAGTTTAGTCGGCCAGGGTTTCGTCGACATGCTCCCAGGCATCACTCCGTAGAATCAACAATCGCCCACCCCATTTTCCCACGAAGGGGGCATCGAAGAACTCTGATCGTATCTTACACAACGGGGCCATAATAGGTTCCTGGATTCTGTCCTCCAGATCACCCAAGGACACGCCGAATTGAACCTGCTGGCTCGTCAGAGGATATTTCCCCCAAGGCCGCCAGACAATCCAGCACTCGCGATTGCGATCCCACAAAGACTGCCAGATCTTGAAGTCGATGGACGGGGCGGCTCCCCCTGTCACCTGGACATAGTAGGTCAGCTTGTAGAGTGTTCTCCCGTCGGGTAGATGGTACCACAACCCTTCAGGCTTCCGTAGCCAATCGTGGAGACTTACCTGTGACCCGCTAACAGATGCTGGTACGCTTTCTGGCCGCACCGCGTTGAGCAGGGCGTCGGCTTCGGCGACCTCGGTACGAGGAACCCAGCGTACGATAACCTTGTCAAACTCGTTGATTAGCTGCCAAGCCTGGTCAGCCAGCCCGCGCAACAGCAGGTTGTGGATCGCCCACACGCATGTAACTTGGTTGACCATAAGCTTACTATCGCTTAGCACCAGCACTTGAGTGGCCCCATGCCGCTTGGCTACGTCGAGCCCCAAGAGCAATGCGTGGTATTCTGCTTGGTTGTTCGACACACCCGGGCCCAGCACCGAGTTCTCAGTGTGTACCGTCTGCCCCTCGCTGTCCTTCAGCAAGACCGCCGCCACACCGATCCCAGGATTGCTTCCAACGGTTCCGCCGTCGATGATAAGCGTGAACTGCTCCATCACTAGAACTCCAAGAGCCCCTCAACCTCAGTCTTCGGGCGGGGTAGCTCGACATCTTGGTCTTCCCGTGAACCGATCTTGCTGTGCATCAATCGCTGAGTCACGCTACCAGGAGTGATAGCCTTCTCGATCTGGCTCCGAGTGATCTCCTCAGCCAAAATCGCTTCCTTCAGAGCTGCGAAGTCGAGGCTGTAGGTTACCGTCTTGGTGGTCACCTTCTCGAACTTCTCATCCCCGATCGCCATACGGAGAGCCTCGGCGTTGAGAGACGGACTCCCATATACAATCGTGCGCCCGATCCGCCTACCCGTTTCGGGTATCGGAACCGTAATCTTGCTGCCCACACCCGTCTCCAGATCGAGCAGGGCGAACAATGCCAAACGTGCCGCTTGGTAGTCACTTTCGGCATCCTTCTTGCGCTGGTCGACTCCAGCCAAGGTGATCGATATGTCAGTCAGGGCAGCGATGACTTCTGGCCTGATAGTGCTCTCTTGGTTATTGCTTGATACCATCTTATCTAGCTCCCCTTCTCCGCAGATCGTCCACGGCGCTCTGAGGCAGGATCAACCCCGACCCAGGCACTATCAAATCCGCCGACGCAGGCTGCGCCAAGGCGGTCTTCTTGGCGACATAGAACTTCATGGGCCGCAACTTCGCCCGCTTGACCACATCGAGCATGATGCAGCCAACACAGTATGGGTTCCACTGTCCCTTGGGGATAGCGACGTCGATCGCATCATCGACGATAAACGTCTGACCGGTATGCCCGTGCTCGCACAGCACAAACCCGAACTCGTCAGGGCCAGGTTGATCCCCTAGCTGGGGATGTACCTCTCGCGCTCCTGCTGGAACCTTCATTGCCCGAATCCTCCTGTCTCATCGAGGGTACCACCCTCTTCAATATCTTCTACGTCCCAGTGTTTGAAGACGTCGGCATCCGCCTTGATCGGCACGGGCCAGTACCCCACACCCATATCATCTAGAGGTAGGTTCTCCATCACGGCCAAGACGATGGCCTTGTACTTCTCGATACAGTCGTCCCGCACCTCGAACATAATGGCGTCGTGTCCGAACTCTACAACACGTATCTCATCCAGATTCAGAATTCCGTGGTCGGATGGCGGATCAAAGTTTAGCTCGCGGAGAACATCGCTGTCGAACAACCGAGCCAAGGCCCACTGAGCAAGATCACTAGCCATAGACTGGACTGGTGAGTTCAGAGCCATCCTACACGCAGATTCGACATCGCGCCTGTCCTTGCTGAGAGCGTGAGGCAGATTGCGTACGCGCCCCAGAGGGGAGGTCACAGTTGGGGGCCACGCTTCGACTCGGATGTCCTTAGTATTCACCCACTCGTAAGCCTCATTTCGTACTTCTGCTTCCGCCTGGAGAGTGACCTGCTGAATACCAGTCATCGTCCGCTTCTGCCAACGCGTGATATCAGGATACGTGTCGTGGAAGAACTTTGCCTCTTCTTGGGCCTCCTCGTCACTGAGGACAATCCCGTAATGGATAAAAGCGTACTTCTTGTAGGTCGACCACCGCATCCCGAACAGGAAACCGAAGTTACGGGCCTTGGCCCGCCGACGCTCTTGGTCAGTTACGTCCTCGACAGGCTTGCCCAGGACGTGTGCCGCCGCGCCTGCGTGGACGTCGACATCGGCGTTGTATCCAGCGATCAGCTTCGTATCCTTAGCAATTACCGCTGCGATCCTCATCTCGATCTGGCTGAAGTCCACATTAAGCAGTGACCACCCAGGAGGTGCGACGATGAGACTACGCACCCGCGTATCGTTAGCCGTCTGCTGGATGTTCGGGCTCTCACAGGACGTACGGCCCGTCACGGTGCCCGCTTGGTCGTAGCGTGGATACATCCGCCCCTTGTAGATTAGAGGCAGCCAGCCCGTGCTACGCTTCTTCTTGTCGGGATGGTCGGGGTCTCCAAGGTAGGTACCCATCAGCTTCATAAGCTCCATACACTCGATGAGTTTCCCGATAGGTGGATCAGCCTCGACAAACCGAAGAAGGGAAGCCCTCGCGACCGACGGCTCCTTCTTTCGATATGTCTTCTCCTCGATAGGATGCCCCCGCACCTGGTAGACCCAATCAATCACAACCGCCTTCTTGGACATATTGGCGGTATCGAGACCCTCAGCCCTAAGCTCCTCTTGTAGCACCGCGATCCGCTCTTTGATCGTCTTCCGGCTCTCGGCCAGGCGCTCCTCGTCGACCCCGATCCCATTAAGTTCCATCTGGCAGAACACACGACACGCAGGGAACAGGATCGTCTTGGCCATCGCCTCTAGGTTCGGCCTTTCGACCAGGGCCGCCGCCAGCTTCTTCTTGAGGAACCAGTTGTACCCTGCGTCTCGTCCGCAGTAGGTCAGAAGGACTTCCCAATCGATCTTCTTGCGCCCGATCGTGAACGACCGCTTCGCCTCGCTCCACTTCATCCCGAAGGCATAGTTTGGAGCGTTCACGTGGTCGCGCACCAGAATCTTCAGTGGGTGTCCTTTGGGGTAGTTGTCATCAAGCAAATGGGACGCAACGCGGGTGTCCCAGAAATCGACCTTCCAGATATCCAGCCCGTAAATCCTAGACAGCCATCCGAGATCGAACTTGATGTTGTGCCCAATTATCGTCTTCCCGTACAGCAGTTCCAAGAACCGCTTCCGTATAGCACCGTTAGCCTGGGGATAGTCAGGATGATCCCAGGGCAGCACCCAGGCGTGGCCGTCCTCGAAGCACACCGCGACACAGTACACCCTAGCCCATTCCCTGAAGCTCTCCAAGCCAGTAGTCTCGATATCGACCACAATCTCTTTCGCAGTGGCCATCCCCGCAAACATTGCCTTGACCTTGTCAACCGTGTCAGCGATGGTAACCTCGATCTGGGTCGGCTTCCACGTCCCCTTGGCAATATCCCGCGCCTTCTTTATGTCGCGCAGGAATCGCCTCTCCTGCCCGTTGGCAATAGAGAGCGGCTTGTTCCTCACAAAATACGCAGGGTTGTATGTAGGAACCACCGTCAGTCTAGCTGCAGGGAATTCGACTTCTCCGCCACGGGCCGCAGCAACACTATTATGGCCCGTGAAGAAGAATGTGGGTGCGTCGCCCATCGCCAGGATGACCTTGGGCTGAACCGTGCTGATCTCGCAAAGCAGATATGGGGAACACTCCTTGAGTTGCTTCGGACTTGCCTTAAGGAATCCGCCAGCCTCCCGATCCCGCTGGGTAGTGCACTTGAGGACGTTTGTGCAGTACAAGGAATCGAAGTCGATGCCGATTTCGCCCAGCGTCTCCTTCAGGTAGTCGCCTGCTATGCCGACCCAGGGCTGGCCCTCACGATCCTCCTCAACGCCAGGCATAATGCCGACAAGCATGATGTCACTACGTTCGGGGCCTCGGCCCCAGACGCACCGATTGTGGCGCATCTCGAAGCAGAGTTCGCACCGCTCGCACGCAGGATCACGCCCTGTCGGTTCGAAGATACGGCGTATTTGACGCTGGGGCTTTTTCCTTGGGGTCTTCGTCTCAGCCATTATGATCACTTTGGGGGGGCTGGCTACTCGCTAGGACTCTTTTGCCTAGCTGTACAATTTGCCTCGCCAGCCACCCCATCTTAACACACCCGCTAATAACCGTGAGCTAAGAGGGGGCGGGCTCCCCTATTCAACTGTCAAGCCGTTGTAGCCATACTTCACGGCGCTCGTAGGAGTCAGGAGAGCCGCTGCTGCCTTCTCCCACTGCAGCCGCAAGACGGGCTCCTTGGAGTCGCGACCGAGCCGTGTGAGGGCGTTGTAGACGCCGTAAAAGGTCGGCTCCTCGGCCTGCAACTCCGTCAGGAAATCGGGGATGTAGGTACTCGACACATGGCCCAGGTGTAGGATGTCCTTGGCCCACGCCTTTCGGTCATGGGCACCCTCGGCATCCTCACTGCGTATGAACGCTGGCGGGGTCGCTCCCGTCAGCGCGGGCAGGTACCGACCAAATCCCGTCATCTTCTCGGTGGCCTCGGTGAAGTACCTCAACGCCTGCTGTAGAATGGAATCGTGATTCTGCCAGTCGAGTGACTGCGCTCTGCGCGCAAACCCGATCCGACGGTCGACCATCCCATTGGTGCAGATCAGACGGTAGAAGCAACCCTGGACATCCAGGTAGCCCTTCACCGACTCGATGTTCACCAAGTCCAAGCCGACCTGTACGATGTCACCCTTGCGGGGTTCGACAGGTGCGATGCCAGGGACAGTGAACCTCAGCCGCAAGTCCTCATTGCGGAGAGTGTACTCGCGGAAGTTCAGGACGCCAGCATCCCCTCGCTCGGCTTTCAGGTAGTCGGAGAGAAGTGTGATCACCCGTGTGTGGGCAATCGGCCTGCAGTTCTCCGACATCGCGCCGATGCACTTCTCGCCGAGGATCGCAAGCTGTACATTCCCCTTCTGGCGCGGAGCCCAGTAGTTGAAGTTGTAGGCGGCCACGTCGTTCGGGGAAAGCAGCATGTAGCGAGCGGGGAGTCCAGTTGGGCGGATGAGCTTCGTCAGGGCCAGCGGGGTCAGTTCGAATTCGCCGCCGCCATCGACCTTCAGATGCCCTGTGGCCTCGTCTAGGCGGAGTCCTGACCTGGGCACCACCTGGTACTCAGGCTGGATCGCCTCGGCAGCCGTGTACGCTTCGTCAAGCGTCTTGCCCTGCACAGGGGCGATTGTAACAGTACGCACTCGATGCCTCCTTTTGAATATCGCCTTGCCATTCCGTCTTCGTAGACGGCGACCATATCAGATCTAGACTATCTACGGTATGATTGTACCACAGGCCGGCCCGTACTGCCAGTCGCTCGTCGGTGTTCACCTTTCTGGACGTGGCGCTCTGGGTGTTCGTCGATCCCAGTAGGGTAGTCGCCCCCGTTCACTGTGTACTCTACCAAGACGGCTAGGGCCAAGGTCTCGTCGTCCATCTCACGGGCCACCCTGTCCCGCTCCACTCGGTCAGCGAACGCGCGAACTCGTAGTGTCCCATCGCCCCCGAAGATGAGCAAGCGATACAGGAAGTACTCAGGATCGTTCAACTTACCCATAGTTGGGCCTCCCCCATCAGTACGGAAACAGCGGAAGTGGATTCGTACATAAACCTGGAATCGGTGGCAATGGACTCGACCCCAACGTCTGTTTAGGAACAGGGAACGGCGGTAGAGGGCCTGGCGGGAAAGAAGGCTGGGGTGCGGGCGCTATCATTTTGAGAGAGGATGCCTGATCATTCCAAGACAACGTATCCGTCATCATCCTCTTGTTGAAATCGGGGTCGCTCGCATTGAATGTAATCGAGGCACCCATGTAGTAGTTATGCTGGTACAAAGTTACTGAGGGTGTGGTCACAGCCCCTTCAATCTTGATCGAAGAAGCGATATCATTGAAACCAAGCGGAATAAAATCAGGAATGTCGGCAGTGAGACTCAGCCACCGACCCTGGTACTGGGTATGCTCGTATAGCGTCACGACCAACCCAGATGGCGGAGGTACGTTCCCTAGAAGATAGGCGTACAAATCGGGTTGGATACGCTGGGTCGCATTCCATATATTCGTCACACGAGAGTCGTAATCCCCCACGATACCAGGATGGCCCGCATACTGTGTACACGTCCGACAGCTTTGCTCGATGTTGGAATCGTTCCAGTAGGAATTGATCGGGCCGCTGATATTCGGTAGGGCAATCGACATATGGATCACGGGATCATGTAGTTTCTCTGGGTCACAGACGTAGGGTTCGCCCTGCCCACAAACATACAACTGGTACCAGCCATGTGACAAACATGCTCCACCCGCAGCTTGGACATCAATACACGTCTGCCCCCGATGGGTGTGTGCCCTGGCTCTGTCCCAGGCCGTCACCCCTCCTGGACATGCGACAGTGTCCAGGCAACGATAGTAGGTACAGCATGTAGCCCCCGTGCCACTACGAACACCATAAGTACCATCCCCACACTGATCTACAAAGTTTGACTCACAGCCGCAAATGCCAAGATAGAATGCCAGCTTCCAGCAGGAATTCCCCGCCACAAAGGGGAAAGGAACGTGCCCTACAGAACGAACATAGTTGTAGATCGCGCTCCAGACCGCCGTTGGGATGTCGTACCCGCCTAGAATCAACTCTTGGCTCCAGGTGGCAGCGGGCCACGATAGCTAAGCTGCTGCAGTAGATCTTCGGGCTTGACATCTTGGGGCCTTGGTTCCAGCTTCTCGGTAGTCGCCGCCTCTTCGACTGAGGGTGGTGGCACTCCAACCACAGGTGGCCGCATAGCCTCAACCTGTGGCATCATCACAGTACCCCCTCCCTCATCTTCGAACCGCCACACGGTGCCAGGATGTCGTTCCTCTAGGTAGCGGATAGCCTTATAGCTAGATTCAGGATCAAATGGCTCCTTCATACGTATGTCAATCCGTATCGTATCCTTCTCGTCCTGGGTCACGAACATCTGGCCAGCGTCACCCAGCCGGCGGATGCAGGTATGGAACTTCGGGATTCCCCGCTTCCTCGGTATCTCCTCCACGAACTTGCCGCAGTAGCACTCCTGCTGATCCTTCGGTGCACCCAACAATACGCCCACCTCGCTTCCCTCGCAACAGGGGCAGGTACCCTTCTTCAGAGACTTACAAACGAATGACAGCACGAACATATTGCGCCCCCTCTCAGGCCACCAGACTAACCCCAAAAGCCACGTTCTTCCCCAGAGCACACCACCCATCGGGATTCAGATTGCTACTCGCCGCCAGTCTCGAATAGCCGACCCAATCAGCAAAGACAAGTTCGATCCTATCCTTCGTATTCTCGATAACCTGGAATCCAGCCCAGGCCCCCCGATCAGGATCGGCATACATCGGAACCGCTGAGGCGATCGTCTTCTGCAGGATCAAGTTTGAAGGCAACGGAGAACCATATGGTTGATTGGGGCCACTGTATTTGGCAAATGTGATACTCACATTCCGAGGCACGACACCAAGATTGTGATCTATCCAGTAATGATTCTTACCTGCCTGCGTAGCCCACCAAGGTGAAGTCCATCCTCTCTTAGCTGCCGCCACGCTATGCTGTCGCGCCTTGCGATCAGTAAGCATCTGATAGGTCAAATCACTCATAGGACGTCGCCCGATCGTAAAATAGGATAGACCAGGGGGCTCCTCGTAGACCCATTTGTCAACGATATAGTTCTGGTACGTGAGATCGGGTAGCTTTACCTTGATAGCATCCCCTGGAAGAGGAGGGCTATTCTGAGCATTGACAGGGATGCCCGCTACTACAAACGTCGAGGCGACGACCCCCTTCAGAGAAACACCCCCAGATGCATCCTCAATCCGTAGTTTCCCCAAGCATATTGCTGCGAGTGATTGCTCGTCTTGGGCGGACTCATCATGGACATACGCCTCACGCTGTATCCTATACTGTTTCCCTCCCCACTCTGGAGGATTCCACACAGAGGTCATTCCTGCTGACACCTGGTCAGCAGAACCTGGAGAAGCTGTCCCGCCCCACTCCCGCCAGCCGACACCGCCGATATACTGTCGCTCACTCGGATAAAGATCACCGTGTCCTGCAGCGATTACCCTAGAATAAACGTCAAAGCCTTCCCTCTCGGCATCATAGGATACTATTGGAATCCAGGTCGGAGACCCGTCGGGGGGCTCCCAGATGAATACCTTGTTGCCGTTCCAGATAATAGTACCTTTCTTGAAGTACTGAAAAACAGGAGGCTGGCAGTTGAATAGCTGCCTGAAGTCGTAGCCAACACCCCGCCCAGGCTGGCCTGCGACATAGGGATGCCCTGCTGCCAATTCTTGTACGGCAGTGTAGATCGTCATACCTGAGCTTTCCAAATAGTTCGGGGTGATGATATCTCCAGACATCGAGAAACCAGCACCCGACGTTGTATTAACGAATCCCTGTCGGACAGCCATTGCCAAGTTCTGAACGACCGACAGCCGTGACTTACCACAATTACTCGTACCCGCGATTCCACCTTCCCCACAGCCAATACGCCAGTTGGGAACGAACCACGGTGGGGCCGGCCCAGGCCCAGGATAAAACAGAGTGTGACACACTAGATTATCCGTAAGAGTAGACATAAAATCACGAGCATGGATACGCCACATCTTTCCGTGTGTCCCAGAAGAGATCGGTCGGATATCGTCGATACGTCCGAAGAACAGCAGGGCCAACGTATCAGGATCACGCACCATAATACTCTGCCATACAATCAAACCACCACCGGATCGACCACATTCCACCAACAGTTCTGAGGAATGCATCGAAGCCGAACTCTCGATCCTGATCTTAGAGACAAACGGAACGCGATAGCCCCAGGATGGATTGTTCCCCCCGTCGGCTGTCCAGACTTCTTTTGCTCTCATCTCTAGATCTCGTAGGTAACAGGTGGCCACGCCACTACTGCAAGAGTCAGACTAAAGACCCAATAACCATGACCGCCCTCACGAGTCAGTTCAAAACTCGTCGGGAGTGTACGATACCAGATCGTCCCACCTGACAGCCAGGCGCTCCCTGAATAGGGATAGTACCCAAGCCGTAACGACCCCGTCGGGGCCAGGAGATCATTCCAGCCGAAGACTAGGTCTTTCCACGAACGGATCACGATGTGCCGTAGATCACGCCAAGTCGCTGTGCCAGCCGACTCATCAGGATCGCTGTCCCGGATAACCCCCCGCAACACGATATCCTGGTTCATCATACCCATATCGATGCTGAACGCCTGGGGCTTGCCTGTACCCGATTCGCCAGGGAGGGGCGTGATCAGTGCTTGCCGGTTGAGAACGTGATCGATCTGCTCTACCTTGAGCCACTTCACCCAGCCCGCCCCTTTGATCTTTACGTTAGTTGTGGCCATCTACGTCCACGACCATCCCACAGTATAAAACGTAGCGGTAAAATCCCACAACTCTTTTGCGGCGTCACGCCTCAGATGCAGCTTCCCTGGTAGTACGTAGTGTTCGTAGTAAGACCCCGCGTCATCATAGAAGACAAGAAGGCAAGCCATGTTAGCCGTCATCGTCATCGAGTAGAACCGCCAACTCGTGCGCCAGATCTCCTCGATCTCTGGCCACCGCAGAATCGGGGTTGTCGTATCCGTCTCTCCCGTGTTGTAGGTAGGATAATCGGGTAGGCCCCCTTGAATAATAATATCCTCAGTCATCGCGCCGAAGTCTAGAGCGAAACAACCAGGCTCGCCCCCTGCATTTGCGCGCATCCCTGGGATCGGCGATACAACATGCTGACGGCCTATAACATACTGCCACGAGCTACAGCGAATCTTCCGGTGTGCATACGCAGAATAGGATATAGGGTAGTAGAGATAAGCCTCAATCTGAAGGGGTTCGGCCATCCATCTACTCCATTGATGTACTCAGACCCTGCATCTTCGCTTGCTCTAGTAGCTGCTGAGCCGTAATTTCTGGCTGCTGCGCTCCGTTAATCGTCACGGTCTGTCGGATGGTTCCCCAGCTACCTGCTATCGTACGTAGGTACGAGTTTGTCTCTTGCTGCTGGGATATCATCTCGTCTGACTTGTCACCACCACCTCCGCCGCCACCTCCAAACAGACCACGTATACCCCCGATTGCTTTCGCCCCGCCATACGCCGAAAGAGCCGCACCCATTCCCAGTGGGTTGAAGATGTTGTAGGCCATCGTACCCTTGGCGACGTTCAGGGCACTCCCTCCCTTGCCCCGTATGATATCCCACATGTTATCGGTTGCTACTTGCGCCCCTTTACCGACGACGTAGGCACCACCAGTGAGCATCCCTGCAGCCAAGGCCACCCCAGCCAGCGGCATACCTGCTGCCCCCGCAGCGGCCCCCCCTGCTGCACCACCACCTACCCCTGCCGCCCCACCACCTAGAAAACCACCAGCTATGTTTGCGACCTTGGCTGCCGCGATAGCAGCGACGATCGCGAGTACTCCAGCCTCAATTGGATGCTTCACGGCGAACCCTAGAGAATCACGCAACAGCGTGCCAATATCGGGGAGCAGCGCTTTCATATCCAAGTTCTTGATATCGTTCCAGATATTGCGTAGGTCTCCGCCCACGTCCTTAAGAAAGTCAACCACTCGGTTCACACCCTTGGAAATAGCCTCTAGGAGTCCGCTAGTGACCAGCCACTGCAATAGCTTTCCCATAGCCAGCATCATCAGATTCAGTAGGGGGGTAAACGGGAGAAGTAGCAGGTCGACTGCTGCTCCGAACATCTTCCCCATCGCACCCATATAAGTGTTCATGATCGAACTGTTCTGGAGCAGGTTCTTGATGCCTGACTTCACGGCCTCCAAGGCCAGAAGAGGCTTGAAGATAGACAGGAAAGTAGGACTCGTTCGGATGCCCTTCTCAACGTTGACGAGCATCGGTGTTTGGGACACAGCAACACTTGCCCCAGCAGGCAGGTTCCCCATCAGGCCCTGCAGTTCCTCCCCGCTGATGACCATCTTGACTGTGATTTCGCCAGGATCGCTGTTACCCATTACCATAGCTTAGTCCTCTATACTCGTCTCGACGCCCGCGCCTGCATGTCGGCTTCGTTGTGGGCCTGGTCGATCTCTTCGTTCTTCCGTAGGATAAAGTAGTAAATCCACACATCAATCTCGGACATCGCCTTGAGTACCTCAAGAGGGATGCCCGCACGCAGAAGGGACAACTCCACCTGCTTTCGCCAGATAAGTGGATCGTCGGGCTGCCCACCCTGCGACAGTGCGCGATCTACTCTTTTTTTGCAGCCGTTACCTCGTCGACGCTGACTGGGTTCGGCACCAGCACTTCAAGTTGCCGGCCGATGTCAACTGGCAGGTTCCGCAGACCCATTGTGTTGATCGGGAACGGGGCGCTCATGAGCATCGCCCGCAAGGCCTCTTCGTAGTAGGTCTCCTGATGGAACCTGGTACGCAAGACGTCAAGGTTCTTGGCGTCCTTCTCGACGAAATACTCGGTCGCTGCCGAGATGCACCTGTTCCGCTCCCACCACGTGAGTGGCTTGTAGGTGATCTCCGCCCGCTTGTCACCCAGAAAGACCATCACGGTCTTGACCTCAGACACGGCCCGTGCCAGATCGTCAGCGGTCAACTCTCCGTACTGCTTCTCTTCCTTCTTGGTAGCCATTATCCAACCCCCTTTGTTACATCATACCATACTCGTAGCCGTCGATAGCTAGATGCGTACCCCACCAGTCGGGGCCGCCCACCTGACCATACGTCTTGTGGAGAAAGCCCTCACCCTCGTCGCAGTGCCAGTCAGGATTTGCTGCCAGCCAGGACATCCAGATATGTTCCCAGTTCTCGACAAGTGCCCGCTGCCGCTCGAACGGCATGTCAGCTAGGACATATCGCAACCGGCGGTTCTCGTCTGGCAAGCGTCGGTTGTAGCGTGCCACCTCTTTGTCGTACTCCCGCTGCCAGCCCTCGATACGATCCCGCACCTCATCGTCAGGGATGGAACGTACAGTAGGGTCTCCAAGATAGACATGGTCTAGATCATAGAACCACTCGACTGCCTTCACCACCTCGTCGGCCATCACATTGGCGACCGCCTGGGGCATCGTCTTGCTCGGATTGCCTGGGTACTTGATCATCCTATCCATCACTTTGCCGGTCGTGCCCCCCATCCCGCGTCTCTTTTTTGATCGGGACACAGCCGGTCAGGGCTGTAATGCCGCTCCCGCTCAGGATACGGCTCCCGTGCGGGAAGAACGGGGGATCGAACTCCAGGCCGAGTCTTCGTTTCTGTTGCCATAGTGCAACCCCCTATGTCAGGCTGTAGATCGTCACCATGTTGACATCAAAAGTAGCGGTAACGGTCGGTACCCCTGCAGGCGGGGCAGGAACGTTAACCGGTGCAGTCAAGAGAACCGATCCCTGGTTACCTACAGTAGGGTAAGTACTACAGAACAGGGTCAGCTTGTCTGATCCTTCACCGCAACCCGTCTGGTCGAACTGCATAGTAATCGAAGTACCTGCGGTGTACCCTGGCCACGCCGCTGCACCCTGGTTGAGCAGGAACTCGTAGATGTCCCGATCGATAGCTGGATCGGACATGTCCAAATCCACTTCCAGACGGTAGCTACGCTTCCCGGGGACGTATCCGTTCGGAATCTGCTGGGCATCTGCGCCGCCGCCTCGCTGCAAGTAGTAGCGCATCTCGATCTGTTGGTCGCAGGTCAGGCTGAAGCGTCGGACATGGCTGAATGTCAATCCGAACATCTGGAAGGTACACTCAGAGAACATGAAGCGCCCTTCATACGACTCAGGCTCAACTCCACAGGTCAAGGCACCGTAAAACTTGGCGACCCCGGCGAGGTTGTGCCACAAGTCCTTGAAGAGCATTTCGTCTAGGCTGTAGCGAAGCTCCTCACCCTCGTTAGCGGATATCGTCCAGCGATTGATCAGCCCACCCTTGTAGAAGCGAGTCAGTTGATCAACCCCGTCGGTGTCGCGCATGATAATGAACATCTCAAACGACGGGATCGTTTCGTCAGTCGCACTCTTGCCCTCGGTATACCAGTTAGATGCGTACCGGCCCAGCATCACTTCCAAGAAGGTCGTCTGCTTTCCCTGCATCTTGATGTCTGAGATCGAACCACGCAGGGTCTGCTTCCCTCGGAAGATCTGCTTACGGTTACGGCCGGCGAACACCCCAAAGAACGGGTACCACGCATATTCGGGATCGGGGGCGTTCACGGCCTCGAAATTCCCGAACCTCTTGAAGTTACCGCCGGCTGGACTGTTTCCCCAGGATAGTTCCTTACGCCAGACGACCACTGCATTTTCAGTTCTTATGATACCCATCCTATTTCCTCCCTAGAACAGATCTGACGTACCTGGCTCGGCTGGTGGCACAGGCTCCTCTGGCTCCTCAATCACTGGAGCTTCGACCCTTGTCGGCCTTTGCGGAACGCGGGTCGCGGCGTTCGGTCTCGACGGCGTCTCAAAGCCAGTCGAGATGCCACTGATGATCGGTACCACCCTGCTAGTCAATCGGATCGTAGTCGTACCCCGCCAGTACAGATGCTGGCCGACAGCAGACTCCTGGAACGTATCGTAGTAGATTTGCTGGTATGGCCTGATCGCTTGCTTATACGTATACACAATCCGGCGTACCTCGGCCATCATATCATAGAGTCGCTGGCGGCTTCTCTTCGTGTGTATCTCGATGGGTACGACGATATCGACATCCTTGAAAGTGTAGCTATGCCCGCGCTGTTTCTCGTCGGCCCTCACCTCTCCAATAATGATGTAGTCCGCCCGATCAAGATGCATCTGCTCCCCAGCCATTGTGATGTCGTTCATCACGTGTATCTCTGGCTTAGGTAGCCGCTCGACCGCAATCCAGGCAGACCGTATCAGGTCACGCACGATCTCAGGCGGTACGGGCTCGGCCCCTGCCTCCAAAAGGGATGGAGTAGGAAGTGTGATCTTGACACACGGGATCGATGTCAACGGTGGCCCAGGGGGAAGCGTCGTGGGCACTAGGATAACAGGCATTACAACCACGCTCTCCAGTAGATATTCTGGGCCGTGCCTGGCGTACCATCGTGCTTCTTGATCGCCACTGTGAGATTCACTCCGTCCTTGCCTGTTATACTTGCGAACTCGTTGGCCACCGTCGGGGTTAGAACCGCTGCTGTCGGCGTTCCCGACAAGCCATGTGGGATAAGACCACCATCAGTCGTGCCCACCGTGGCTCCCATGTTCTCAGTTACAATCCCGATGACATCCACATCCTTCACGGTGTATGGGGCATATCCAACCGCTTGGATCAGAAGATCAACCCTCTTCGGAAGCGTAAGATAGAACTGGAATCTTCCCGTCAGGTCGGTCGGGAACGGGTTGCTCAGGAAGTGATCCCCTGATGCGTCGGCGTAGATGGTCTCGGTTATCGGAACGGCGGTACCTGGATTGCGCACCTCGACCGTGGCGACGAGTACGTCCCCAGTGGGGCTGATAACCGCATCGCGGAATTGGGCCCGGGCCACAGTCATCCTACCAGCCTCCCATCCCAAGGCCCGTCATGAAGACCTCACGCAGTTCGTCGGCCCTGTCCATAGCTACCTGTGTCCACGATTCGACCTTCTCAGCCTTGGACAGGACATCCAGCCCACTGCTAGACAGCCCTGTGTCATCTGCGTTCCGCACCAAGTCGGCCCCCACCGTCCGCAGCACGATATGGGTCACAGTCTGGGCCTGCCGGTGCGTTTCGAAGTCGGTTCCATAGACATAGTCAACGATCACACTTGCTGGCTGGCGGATGTAGCGTGAGAGCAAGAAGCTGTAGTACCGCAATCGGAAGCTCGGCAGCATGAAGTAGACCATGTTCCTGTACTGATCGAGGAAGTAGTCTCCCTGGCCGCCCCCGCCGCGCCCCTGCACCATAGTCTCATGGTGAGTCCCTTGCCACAACCCCAGACGGTTCACGAACAGTACAGGGCGATTCCTAAGCAAGAATCCGTAAGAATTGAAATCGTATCCTTCACGGAAAGCCCCACGAATCCGCCACGACTTGCGGCAGTAGTTGTCAAGCCAGTCCTCTGCGGCACGGATGGCGTGCCTCACGATCGCCCCCTCTGGCGTTGTGAAGTCGTTGAAGCCTCTCCATCCCATAAACTGCGCCACGTGGTTCGCGCTGGCATACGTGTTGTAGAACAGAGGGAACACCTTGTCAAGCGTAAGTGCACCCGTCACGCTTGAGAAGGTAATACGCACCCAGTACTTTGTGATCCCTGCAGTGGGCGGGCTGATGGTATCCACAGGGAATCCCCCCGCACCCGCCACAGCATTGGTTGACGTCCCCACCCGCCACACATCGGGGTTTCTCCCCCAGTATGCGACACCGTGACCGTTGAAGTCATACGCCTGCTTCCAGGTGTAACCTGCACCACCAACAGTAGCTTCAAAGGCAAACTCTGGTAGGACAGGGCTCCACTCTTCACCATTCCAAATATCGACAGCGTAGTCAGCATCCGTCGCCGCAAGGGCTGTGTAGAACAAAGCCCCAGCTAGCCAGTCCGAGACAGCTAGGAAGAGGATATCTCCTGTCACCACAGACAACGCCATCCCGCTGTAGGACGTCGCCGTCTTGTCCAGCCAGGCCGCCGCCCGCAAATGCCAAACACGATCACAGATCTTCATCTAGTCTTCCTCGGTCTCTTTGAGTATTTGCTCTGCTAGCTCTCCTAGCCCTGGCTGCCCCGACAGGTCGGCTGCCTGGGCCAGCATCTTCAGCCGGCGCTGGAGCAGACGAACCTTACGATCGCTCTCATCAGCGAACCGTCGGTGTGGCCCCCGCCTGTGCATCGGTGGTGACGCTTGAAGGGCCATGTTCGGCCCCAGGACGGCCTGGACAGCCTTCCTGTGTGCTACCTGCGCCTCCTGCAGCATAGCGATATCATGTGTGTTCATAGGTTACTCGGATTCGCGCCGCACCACGAAGTAGATACTATCGAGGATAACAAGGAAGTCGTAAGACAGCAAGATCACCCCCAGGCTACCCGCCGCATTCACTGTACGTACATTCTTCTGTGAGAGCAGCATCCAGGTACTAGTAGGCAGACCTTCAACCAATTCCCACCAAGTATCGGCGTAGGCGACATCGTTTGTCAAAGGTGTCCCACTCGCTGGTGAAACCAGTATCCACGTCACTAGACCGCCTAGCCAAGCTGCCTCGCGGTTAGTAATAAGACCCGATACCGTCACAGAACCTCGAACATTGTTGATGGTGAGAACCTCAAGGGGGCCTATAGTAGCGTCTACTCCCACCCCCATATTTAGTTCCAGACCAACGAACTCTGCACCGACGCCCGCGCCGTCCTTCCAGAAGTAGAAGTAGTAGTCGTGGATCAAACCATCCGCTATCAAGTTAAAAGCGTCGGGTATCCACACTGGAGACAGGGTAGCATCGAATTCCTCTAATGCTCCTGGCCAGAATGAGACATCGAACAGCCTATGATCATCGTCCTGAATATCTACATAGACTCGGCAATAGAGATTACCATCGGCCACCGTGCTGTCTATTCCTAGATACATAGCGATCGCGTTAACAATTATTCTAGCGTCCGTGGGTGCAGGGATAGCTAGTGGAACCACAAAGTCCGCCGCTCCTAGACCCACAGCTTCTGCCACCGCCGTAACGACATAGGATGGGCCAGGGACTAGGTTACCGCTCACGGTGTAGCCTGGAGCGTAGGAAATCGTCTCCACACTGCTGGTGCGACCATCAATGATTACGGACATCTCTACTCCGTCTCGTTCCAGATGAAGCGAATATACTTAACAGCGGCAAGCTCGAACGGTAGACTAGGAAACAGGGCTATACCGATACTCCCCGCCACGTGCACGGGACGAGCGTTGAACCAGTTCCCGCCTCCCTCGACCAGGGACAATGGTTGTGAGCCAACTGTAGGGCCGACCGTAATGACGTCTTCCCCGTAGGTCGCGCCCTTGGGAGAATAGATGTAAGTGTAGATGCTCGCTCCACCACCGCCTCCGAGTGTTGTCTCAGCAAATAGACCGCTAACCGTAGCGAAACCCCGTATACCGTCAAACGTCAGAACCTCGGTGATGCCGACGGCGTTGTCTGATCCTACGCCCTCCAGCAACTGAACTTGGCCTATCGTGATGCCCAGCCCGCCCGTCCAGAAGAAGAAGTAGAAGGTATGTGGTAGGCCGTCTGACAGCAAAGCGAAGATCGGAGCCGAGGTCGCTGGATAGCTGTAGGCCCGCTGATGAAGCGCCACTACGTTAAACCACTCGTCGAACACCAGATTGGCGAGGTCTTGTGAATCTATGTAAACACGGCAGAACAGATTGTCCCCTGGCGCAACGAAAGCCCCAACATCAACACATAGCGCCTGGGCAATACTGAGCACCGTAAATCTATCATCCGCTGGCTTGGGGATGGTTAGCGTCACAGCATAGTCAGCATTGGCCAGACCCACGTCTTCGGCCACCTTCACGATAACGTTACCGCCAGGTTCGAGGTCGCCAGAGTCCAGAATAGTTGGTGCGTAGAGCGCCTCTTTCAGTGCGCCCACTTTTCCATCGATGATGACACCCATACTAGCCGCCTCGCTCTTCGATGTAGATAGAGATAGCAGCCGTCACACCCCCGCCGCCTGCGGGGGCAACTACTATAAGGGCATCGTCCCCACTGAAGAGCAACTCCTCATCGGGAATCCAGATACCGTTCTGTGCGACCACCAGCGAGATCGTCCGAAGGAGCGTATCCCACGCTGCACCTGCGCCTGAGTCCAGGGTCACGGTAATGTCAACCGTTGTGTTGGCGCTATACTTGACAGCTACCTTGTCCAGACGGAACGGGGCACCGCCAGGGCCAGTAGAAAGTGTGATCGGCGTGTTGGCTGCACTCAACTCCGTATTCCGTACCATTCGGCTTCGGTCTCCAGAGATGTTCTCGATTTTAACTGCCATAGTCGTCTCCTAGCGAAGCACGAGCTTTAGAAGCCCGCACACAACCCCGGCGATTGACACCGAGATACCAACCCCCCAGATCACACAGCGCTCTATGGATGAGCGGATAGCGGTATAGTTCTCTACTACACCAATCCGCGTGTTCTGCAGCGCCTGTTCCTCGTTGACCACTTTGCGGAGTGCCTCGATATCCCCACGAGTAGCAATAGCATCGGCTCGATCACTTACAGCACTCTGTGTAATCCGCTCCTCGACCGAAGTCAGACGATCATCAATCCCGCCTAGTCGGTCACGGATACCAGCCAAGACTTCAGTGTAGCTTTCACCGTTAGCCATTGCTTGCCTTCTGTTCAGGGGAGGGGGGCTTTCACCCCCCTCACCTGTTCATTGTCTTCTAGTCGTTGCCCCAGGCGATCAGGTTCACACGGGAGAATTGCGCAAGGGTGCTTGCCGCAACTCCTGTGATAGTGATGAGCCCTGGAAGGGCACCAATGGCTCCTGTGAAGACCATCGTGCCTACAAACGCTAGGGCTGCCGCACCAGCACCAGTCTCAAGTGTCACCACCGCTCGGAGAGGGTCGAAGGGCATCGGGAGGATGACCTCGCCGAACCCACCACCTGCTGCCGCCTCTGCCGCGTTCACGATGAGCGTCCTGATGCATACCCGATGTCGTCCAGGCCCTTCACCTCGCCACATAACCGCCTCGTCCCAGGCGAAGTTAGCGGCGACCGCCAAGGTTGCCAGGGCGACGCCTGCTCCAACCGTGTCAAAGGTAATCAACAGGTCAACACCCGCGTTCAGACTCTGGGCCTGACAGTTGTTTACCCCACCAACAGCGTCGTCGTCGAGGATGGTAGCTGCGAGGATTGGCGTGCCTACGGCAGCAGCCTGGGTAGCACCCTGGATACCTACAGGGATGTTGGCCGTTAGGCCAGTGATGTGAGAGGCACTCCAGAAGATATCCACCGCGTTAGCGTGAGCCGCAGCAGCCGAGCCGCCGCGTGCGCGCCCGAAGGTCACGTTGTTGCCAGTGATGTCAAGAACCCGCAGGTACTCTACGCCGAGGTAGATGAGTTCACCTACGACGAGAGGGTTCACACCGCCGACACCACACGCAGCGTAACCACGAGCCGGCGTTAGTTCAACGACCAGCGGGTCGGTGACGACGTTGAAGTCGTTGTTCGCCGTGTTGTCGGTGGAGTCCAGGTCGATCCGATCGATCTCGAAGATGTCAACGCCGATGGTGACAGTGTCTCCAGCGACAGGGACGCCCGTGCGTGCTGTCCAGACACCAGTCGCTCGTCCAAGGCCCATTGCCTGGTTCCCAGGGTCGTCCAGGGCAGGGTAGAGCATCTTCGTGTCGTCGACCGCCGCCGCTGCGATCTTTGCAGTGGTGACTGCCAGGTTTGCGATGTTCGCGGTCTGGGCTACAGGAACCAGAACGATGACTCGGAACTCAATCGAGCCGCCAGTGCCTGCCGCAATAATGGTAGCGTTGAGGGCCTCGGTCGCCGGAAGACCATAGGAACCTATCCATCGGTCACCAAGCGTCCACGCACCAGCGCCTAGGTCGTCGAAGAGACCATTGGGGTCGCCAGGCGAGCCTACGTCGATGTCTGGGCCACCAGCCGCCGCTACGGTTGCAACACCTTGGACAACCACAACTCGGTTAACCGTTGCATTCGCCGCCACGATCTGCTGAAGACCTGCACCTCCGCTCGCAACCACAACAACGACGGCGGGGGTTGCAAAGTCACTAAGTGCGAGAGTCGAAAGCACGGAGGCAGGAATTGCTCCAGGCGCAAACTTGTCAGCGACGGTTGCGGGGGTGTCGAAGAAGCTGGTTGCCATCTTCAGACGGCCCGCCGCACTATTTGCCAGACACCCAGCCGCTAGCTCGGCAGTGTCAACTGCGCCAGCGTCGATCTGCAGTGCCTCGATGGAAGCAGTGTCGATCGCTGCTCCCCTGAGCAGGCCCGTGTCGCCCAAGTCCATCCACTTGTCCAAGTTGATGATGATAGTGTCGGGGCTGCCCTCGATCATGTAGACCGCATCGGCAAGGGTCGCATCGTTGACGTAGACGACCTGCTTGTAGACGGGCTTCGACAGGTTCCCCAGTTGGGTAAGGGTCAGTTTCGTAAGTGCCATATCTTCTCACCTCTAGTACGTGCGCTCTGATTCGCACAGAATGTAGTCCACTACGACTTCGACAGTGCCAGCAAAACCACCACCCGCGATGACGGAAATGATGATCGGCTGTTCTGCTTCCACCCGATTCGCCAGAGTAAGCAGGACTCCATACTCGACGAAGTTGTCGGCGGGAGCCACTACCACCTGGGTCATCAGTTGGTTTCC
>Ga0315284_10001473_pt1 | contig 33585 bp, 25 predicted proteins | sample YL17G09_16_MG_FD_203696 | JGI IMG/M metagenome (GOLD analysis project Ga0315284, IMG submission 203696) | Sediment microbial communities from Yellowstone Lake, YNP, Wyoming, USA - YL17G09_16 | ecosystem: Environmental > Aquatic > Freshwater > Lake > Sediment | place: USA: Wyoming | collected... | reverse complement strand
CACCACCCCCGCGCCCCCCCGGGTTTCCCCCTGGGGGGGGGTGGGGGGTGGGGGGGGGGGGGTGGGCAGAGAGAGAGAGAGACAAAGAATCAACGCCGACCGACCCCGCCCCGTCCCCCCCCCCCCTCGCCCAGCTACAACCAGGAGGACTCGGTCATGATGAACCAGTCGTCCATCGACCGCGGCTTCTTCCGGTCGGCGTTCTACCGGTCGTACAAGGCCGAGGAGAAGAAGCAGGGGTCGCTCGTGCAAGAGGTGATCGAAGCGCCCGACCGCGACGCGACGGTCGCGATGCGGCACGGCACGTACGACAAACTGGACGCCGACGGCATCGCGCCCCCGGGGACGCGCGTGTCGGGGGACGACGTCGTCATCGGCAAGACGACGCCGCTGCCGGACGAGGCGCCCGGCGTCGCGCAGCGCTTCACGCGCCGCGACGCGTCGGTGTGCTTGCGCCACTCGGAGGCCGGCGTCGTCGATGCCGTGCTGCTGACGACCAATGCGGAAGGGCAGCGCTTCGTCAAGATGCGGGTGCGCAGCATCCGGGTGCCCCAGGTAGGGGGAGGGAGGAGGAGAGGTGGTGCGCGCGCGCGCGCGCGCGCGCGCGGCGGCCGACCCCTCCCTTTTCCCTCCCTCCCCCCCTCCCAGGTCGGCGACAAGTTTGCGTCGCGGCACGGCCAGAAGGGCACGATCGGCATCACCTACACCCAGGTGGGGAGGCGGGGAGGCGGGGCGCGGGCGGGACAGACAAGAACGCGAAACCTCGGCCCGACCCTCGACCACGCTCCCCCACCGCAGGAGGACATGCCGTGGACAGCCGACGGCACCGTGCCCGACCTCATCATCAACCCGCACGCCATCCCCTCCCGGATGACGATTGGGCACCTGGTCGAAGCCCTCATGTCCAAAGTCTCTGCCCTCGTCGGCCGCGAGGGCGACGCGACGCCCTTCACCTCGGTCGCCGTCGAAGACGTCTCCCGCATGCTGCACGCGTGCGGGTACCAGGCGCGGGGATGGGAGACCATGTACTCCGGGCACACGGGGCGCAAACTGGAGGCGCAGGTGGGAGACGGGGAGGGGAGAGGGGGCGTGGCTCGCGCGATTGTTTCTTCCGCCCGTTTCCCACCCCTCCTTGTCCATTCCGCCAGATCTTCCTCAACCCGACCTACTACCAGCGCCTGAAGCACATGGTGGACGACAAAATTCACGCGCGCGGGCGCGGCCCCGTGCAGATCCTGACGCGCCAACCCGTCGAAGGCCGCGCGCGCGACGGCGGCCTCCGCTTCGGCGAGATGGAGCGCGACTGCATCCTGTCCCACGGCGCGGCGTCCTTCCTGAAGGAGCGGCTGTTCGACCAGTCGGACGCGTACCGGGTGCACGCGTGCGAGGCGTGCGGAGTCTTTGCGGTCGCCAACCTCAAGAAGGGCACGTTCTTCTGCCCCGCGTGCAAGGCGACGACCGGCGTCGTCCAAGTGTTGCTGCCGTACGCGTGCAAGCTGCTGTTCCAGGAGCTGATGGCGATGTGCATCGCGCCGCGCATGCAGTTCTGAAGGGGGGGTGGGGGGCGGGCGGGCGGGCGCGCGCGCGGCGGACGCCACGCCGCGCTCCCCGCTCGCCCCGCGGGCGCTGGCTCGCGCCTGCTCTGATTGGGCGTTCTGTCTCTGGCCAGCGTGTGTGCGGGGGAGGCGGGTGGGGGGAGTGAGGGGGGTGGGCGGCCGGCGCTGCAACACCCCGCGCGCCACTCCTCCTCTCCCCGCCGCCGCCACCGCCCCTCCCCCCCCTCTCGCCCAACATGTCGCCGCGGCACCCGGTCGCCGCCGCGCTGCGCGCCAACCCCCCGGCCCCCGCGGCCGGGTGGCCGCGGGCTCCGCGCGCGGCGCCCGAGGTGGCGCCCGCCGGCGGCCGCCGGGACCGGGCCCTGGTGCGCCTGTTTGCGGCGGCGTGCCACAAGCGGTGGTCGGATTTGCCGGGTGGGGGAGGGAGGGGAGAGAGGGCGGGGCGCGGCGCGTCCCCCGCGGTCGCGCCGACGCGCGCCTCCCTCCCTCCCTCTCCAGCCCTCGCCGCCGCCGCCACCGACGTCGGGTGCACGTCGGACGAGATCCGGGCCTGCGTGCGACACTTGGTCGTGTGCGTGCGGGAGGGGGGTGGAGGCGGCGCGAGCGGCGGCCGCGCGCTCGCCCGCCGCGACCCCCTTACCCCCCCCCCCCCCCCAGCGTCGCTGGCTTTGCCCACGCCCTGGCCGCCACCAACGCCCTCGTCGCCGCCGCGGCCCTGGCCCCGCCCGGGGCCGGGAGCGCGGCGGGCGGGACGGCCGACACGTTTCACCGAGTGTACGGCCCCGCCGCCCGCCGCGTCGCGGCCCGCCTCGCCGCCGCCGACCCCGTGCTGGCGGGGTGGATCGCGACGCACCTGTACGGCGACGGCGGCGTCTACGGCGCACCGGGGCTGACGCTCGGAGTGAAAGCGGCCCTCATGGTCTCCTTCCTCGGCGACGCCGACATGCCGGACCAGCTCTTTGGCCACGCGGTCGCCGGCCTGCGCCACGGCACGCCGCTGGACGCGCTGGTGGACGCGGTCGACGCCGGGTTCCGGGCGAGCCGCGTGCCGCTGTGCGCCGCACGCGAAGCCGTTTACAGTCGCGCCGTCGCCGCCCTGGACGCGGCGGCCGCGCGCGTGCATGCGGACAGCGTGGAAGGGGCGGTGGCGGGCGGGGGCGAGGTTGCCGCGGCGGCGGCGGTTGCGTGAGCGCGGTTGCAACTAATCCTTTCTTTCTCTCTCTCTCGCACTCTCTCTTTCTGCTCTCATCATCACCCATCATCGTCGTCGGCGTCCGACGCGTGCACAAGCAGGGGCAGCTCCCACTCGAGCAGCGGCGGCGGCGGGAGCGCCGCGGCGGAAGCGTCGCCGCCTTCTCCGCCGGGCGCGCTCGCCCCAATCTCCAGCCTCAGCACCCACCCGATCGATACCAGGGGCGTGACCAGGGTCGGCGGCGCGTGAGGCGGGAGGGTGAGGGAGAACGAGGTAGTTGAGAGGTGCGCGGTTTCGCAGCCCTCTTCGTCCGCCACCGTGCGCCGCGCCAGTCCGTCGCCCACCGCCCACGCGTCGGCCACGCGCTCCACACAGTCGAGCGAGGCGGCGAACCGGACGCAGGCTGGCGCCGGGGGTTGTGCGGACCGCAGGTCGAGCGCCCCCCTCAGCGTCGCCCCGGGCGCCAGCTGCCCGTCGGGCGGCCCCGCCAGCGTCAGCCGGGCGATCTCGCCGTGCGTGCCGCGCAGGGCAAAGACGCGGCGGCCAAAGGAAGGGGGTGGGGGTTGCGGCGGCTCGGCCGGCGAGGGAGCGTCGCCGTCGGCCGCCGGCGCCGGCGCGCCGCCACTCCCACCTCCTCCATCCGCCGACGATGACAGACGCCTCCCCAGGCCGAGCCCGGGCGGCGGCGGCGGCGGCGCGCGGCCGCCGCGCGCGGCGACGACCGCGAGCCGCGCGCCGCCCGCCAGCGGCTGCCCCGGTTCATAACGCACAAGCGCGACCGTGGCCGCGTCCCCGGTGGCCAGGCAGCCGGGCGGGGGGAGGCGGGAGGGGCGGGGCGGCCAGACGGTGAGCGGGGTGGCGACGGTGGCCGACGACGCGCGCTCGCCCTCTCCTCCCGCTCCTCCCTCTGTGTAGCTCGCCGACGCCGTCAGCTTGTACGCCACGCGCACCGCCGCGCCCGCCAGCGTGGGCGGCGCGTCCAGGGGCAACCGCGCGACTGCCCGCCACGTGCGCGACTCGCCGGGGGCCAGCTCGACTGCCTCGCCCGCCCCGCCCAGCAGCGGCACCGGCGCCGGCGCCAGCAAGTGGCGCGCGTCGCCCCGGCCGCCGCCAGGAGGGCGGGCCGGCTTGGGGCGGCCGGCGGCAAACGCGGGCGCGAGGCGGGCGGGGTCGACCGTCTCCACGCAGGTCAGGTCGAGCAATGCCGCGGTCACCGTGAGCGGGAGCGGGCCGCCGTTGGTCGCCTGGGGAGGGAGGGGTCGGCGCATCGTGCGGTCCGGCGCCGCCGCGCCGGCCGCCGCGCCCACCTCCCGCACCTGCACCGTGGCGCCGATGGCGGCACCGGGGCGGGCGCCCGGCGCGTCCAGCGCCAGGGCGAGGCGGAGCGGCATCTGCCGCCGAGTGCGGCGTGCCCGCCGCCGGCGCCGGTCTACACTCCTCGTTCAGCCCCGCGCCTCCACACCAGCCAACCGCCGCGCCGCCCGCGGTCGCCCCACCCCCCGCGGCACCGCCTCCTCGGGGCGCCATGGTGAAAAAGGCTAAGGGCAAGCACAGGCTGGACAAGTACTACCACCTGGCCAAGGAGCAGGGGTGAGGGAGGGGGGGAGGGGGTGGGGGTGGCGTGGTGGGGGCCGGATGCGGGGCGGCGGCGCGAGCGCGGCGGCGCGCCCGGCGGCCGACGCGGCCCCCGCCCTCCCTCCCCCCCCTTCCAGCTACCGCTCCCGCGCCGCCTTCAAGCTGGTGCAGCTCAACCGCCAGTTTGGCTTCCTGGACAAATGCCGGTCGGTGCTCGACCTGTGTGCCGCGCCCGGTGAGAGGGGAGAGCGGGAGGGCGAATGCGTGGCAGCGTGGGGCGGGACGGCGCGTCTTTTCGACCCGCCGCCCGCCCCGTTCGACGCACGCTGCGTACTAACGGCCTGCGGGCGGGAGATGCGAGCGCCCGGGCGGCCCAAACGCCAACGCCCACCCCCGCAACCCCACCCCCTCTCCTCTCCAGGCGGCTGGCTCCAGGTCGCGCAAAAGGCGATGCCCGTCTCCTCCCTCATCGTGGGCGTCGACCTGGACAAAATCAAAGGCATTCCGGGCGTCAAAACTTTGGTGGGCGACATCACCACGTCGGCCACCGCCGCCGCGCTCAAGCGCGCGGCCGGCGGCCACCCGTTTGACGTCGTCCTGCACGACGGCGCGCCCAACGTGGGGGGGGCGTGGTCGGCCGAGGCGTACGGCCAATCCGCGCTCGTGCTCGACGCCGCCAAACTCGCGGCCGCCATGCTCGCGCCGGGCGGCGTCTTCGTGACCAAGGTGCGGAGGGAGAGGGAGAGAAGGGCGTGGCGCCAACCAAATCCCGGCTCGAAACGCGCGCCGACGCCCTCCCCGTCTCCTTCTCCCTCTAGGTTTTCCGCTCGCGCGACTACACCGCCCTGCTCTACGCCTTCAAACAGCTCTTCGACAAAGTGGACGCGACCAAGCCCGCGGCGTCGCGCGCGGCGTCGGCCGAGATTTTCGTCGTGTGCCGCGGGTTCAAGGCGCCTGCGAAGCTCGACCCGCGCCTCCTCGACGCGCGCTGCCTCTTCAAGGATTCGTCGGGGGCGGGCATTGACGCGTCGACCACCCCGGCCGGCCCCGACGCGCTCCTCGGGGCCAAGGCCAAGGCCAAGCGCCACCGGGGGGGGTACGAAGACGGCGTCGCGACGCTGCGCCGCGTGTGCCCCGCCGCCGCGTTCGTGCGGGCGGCCAACCCGGTGGAGTTGCTGGGGCGGTACGTGGCGCTGGCGGTGGACGGGGCGGGGGCGGTCGGGCTGCCGAGCGACGGCGGGCAGCCCGGCGCGGCGGGGCCCGCCGCGGCGGCCGACGCGGCCGCGCTCGCGGCCCACCCGGCCACCACCGCCGAAATTCGCACCCTGTGCGCCGACCTGGGCGTGCTGGGGCGGTCGGAGTTCAAGGGCCTGCTCAAGTGGCGGGCGGCGGTGCGCGGGGAGTGGGAGGCGGCGGCGAAAGCGGCGGCGCGCGCGGCGGCCGAGGCGGAAGAACAGGAGGCGGGCCAAGGCGACGCCGCGGACGCCGCCGCTCCCGCCGGCTCCGCGTCCGGCTCCTCCGACTCCGACTCCGACCTGGACGGCCTGGCCGCCGCGCGCGACCGCGCCGCCGCGCGCGCGAAGCGCGAGGCGCGGCGCGCGCGCGAGGGCAAAGCGAAAGCGCGCGCGCGGGCCGCCCTCATCGCGCGGTCGGAGGGCGTGGGCGAGGAGGCAGCGCCGGAAGGGGAGGGGTTGTTTTCGCTTGCGGCGGTGCGCGCGCACGCCGCGGCGCTCGCCGACGCCGACGCGCCGTCGGGCGAGTCGGACCCCGAGCCGGAAGCTGAATCCGACTCCGACCCGGACTCCGACGTCGACGGCGTGCGCTACGCCGCCCACCGGGAGGACGCGCTGGACGACGCGTACGCCTCCTACCTCGCCCGCGCGCGCACGCGCCGCGACGCGGCCGACGCGGCGCGCGACGCCAAAGTGGCGGCCAAGCGGGCGCGCCTGGGGGATGGTGCATTGGAGCTGGATGACGTGCCGGACGAAGAGGAGGAGGATGGTGGCGTGGCGACCGCGCCCGCGGCAGCCGACTCGGACGACGGCGGCCCGCCCGGCGGCGGCCTCCTGCGAGACCTCGGGACCCGCCGCCCCGCCCCCGCCGACCGCTGGTTTGCGGGGTCGGCCCTTTTCGAGACGGACGATGCGAGCGACGACGAGGGGGCCAAGGCGCGCGCGGGCGCAAAGGCGCGCGCGGCGCCCGCCGCCGCCGCCGCGCCCGCGACTCCCGCGCCCGCCGCCCCGCGCGAGGCTCCCGGCTACGAGGTCGTCCCCGCGCCCGCATCCGGCTCCGACACGGAGACCGACTCGGACGCCGACCTGGACTCGTCCGACGCCGACGACGCGGGCCTCGACGCGCTCCACCCCGCCGAACGCGCCGAGACCCTGGCCCTCGCCCGCGCCGCGATGCGCGGCAAGCGGCGCGCCGACATCCACGACGCGGGCTACCACCGTGCCGCGCACAACGACCCGCCGGGGAGCCTGCCGCGCTGGTTTGCCGACGACGAGCGGCGGCACGTGCGCATGCCGGAGCTCGTCACCCGCGACGAGGTCGCCGCCGAGCGCGACGCGGCGCGCGCGGCGGACGCGCGCCCGATCAAGAAGGTGGCGCAGGCCAAGGCGCGCAAGGCCAAGCGCTTCGTCGCGCGGCTCGACGCCGCGCGGCGCAAGGCGGAGGCCGTCGCGGGGGACGACGACCTGGGCGCCAAGGGCAAGGCGCGCGAGGTGGAGAAGATCATGGCGACGGCGCGCGCGGGCAAGGGGGCGTCCAAAAAAGGGAAGCAGTCGCGGTCGTCGGCGTACACCTCTCAAAAAAAGGCCAAACCCCTCGACAAGCGCCAGCGCGCGGACGCTCGGGGGATGGGCAAGATGAAGGGGCGCAAGCTGGGGCCCAAGGGGGCGCAGATGCTGGCGAAGAAGAAGGCGGCGGGCAAGCGGATGGCGCAGGGCAAGAAAGGGGGGAAGCGGTGAAAAGAGACGAGGGGGTGGGTGACGCGTCGGCTGCTGCTTTGGATCGGTGGTGTTTGCGCGCGCCGCGTGTGAATGATTTGGTTGCCGGCCGGCCGGCGCGGGCGCCGTCGCAGCGGCGCGCGGCGTCCGCGGTGCGCGCGACCCCTCCCTTCACTCTCTCCTCCTCTCACTCGTACCCCTTGGGGTTCATCGACGCCCACCGCCACTGGTCGGCGCACATGGCGTCAATCCCCCGGCTCGCGCGCCAGCCGAGCGCGGCTTCCGCCGACCCGGTCGCCGCCCACACGGCGACCGTGTCGCCCCCGCGCCGCGCGACGAGTTCCAGCGGCACCTTCTTCCCGGACGCCTTTTCGAACGCGGCCACCATCTCGAGCACGGTCGTGCCCGTGCCGGTGCCGAGGTTGACGGCGAGCGCGGCCGGCCCAACTTTCGGCAGCGCGGCGAGCGCCGCGGTGTGGCCCTCGGCCAAGTCGACCACATGGATGTAGTCCCGGATGCAGGTGCCGTCCCTCGTGGGGTAGTCGGACCCGAAGACGGCCAGTTTGGGGCGGATGCCGAGCGCGACTTGTTGCACAAACGGCATCAGGTTGTTGGGAATGCCGACCGGGTGCTCCCCGATGCGGCCGGACGCGTGCGCGCCCACGGGATTGAAGTAGCGCAGCAGGATGATGTGCCAGGAGGGGTCGGAGGCGGCGAGGTCGCGGAAAATGTCTTCGATCATCAGTTTGGTGCGGCCATACGGGGAGCAGGCGGAGAGGGGGTGCGACTCCACAATCGGGACGTTCTCGGGTTGGACGTCGCCGTACACGGTGCACGAGGACGAGAAGACGACCTAGGAGAGAGGGGGGTGGCGTCTTTCGTGCGGGCAAGGCGCCGCGCACGCGCCGCCTCCCTCCTCTCCTCGCTCACGTTTTTCACGCCGTGCTTGCGCATGGCTTCGATGAGGTTGACCGCGCCGACGATGTTGTGGGTGTAGTAGAGCATCGGCTCTTTCACAGACTCGCCGACGGCTTTGCGGCCGGCAAAGTGGATGACGGCCGTAAATGTTTCGGCGCCGAGTGCCGCGTCGACCTCGTCGAAATGGCGCAGGTCGCCCTGAAATGCATGGGTCGGAGCGTGGGCGGGTCGGCGGCGCGGGGTGGGTTAAGTTGCCACAACAAACCCCATCCCTTTTTTTTTCACCTTCACGAATTTCATGCCGCCCGCCTTGTCCCCCGCCAACTCCTGCATGCGCACGTAGCACTTCTCGAACGAGTTGTCCAGGTTGTCGAAAATTGTGACGGCGTGGCCGGCGTCGAGCAGCGAGAGGGCGGTGTGCGAGCCTGAGGGTCGGGGGCGGGGGTCGGCCGTCGCGCGGCGTCGGTTGTGGCCTCGGCGCGCGCCGCCGGCCGCCGCCGCCTCGCCGGGGACGGGGCGCCGGGGGCCCGATTGCGGCGCCGGCGCCGCGCGGCGGTCAGCCCCCGCGTTGGCGACGTGCCGCGCGCGGCGCCGCGCCGCGCCGCTCCCCGTCGCGCCGCGCCGCACCGATGTAGCCCAGGCCGCCCGTCACGAAGATGTTGCCGCCCATGGTGGTGGGGAGGTGCGACGAACGCGTAGGCGGGAGGGGAGAGTGGCGATGTCCGCCGCCCACACTCTTCTCGCTCGTCCCGGGCCGCCCGGGGGCGCTCTTTTCTCGCTTCCCCTCCCCCCACCCCACCACCCCACCCCCACCATGGTTTCGGCCGCCGCCGTCGACGGCGTGTCCGGCGCGGCCGCGGGCGTCGTGGCCCTCGTGTCCACCTACCCGCTCATGACGGTGAGACCATGGGGAGTGGGAGAGAGGCGCGCGGTGGCGTGGGAGAATGGTTGCGGGTGGCGGGCGTGGCAGGCGGCTCGCGCGCCATTGCGCGCAGGGGCCGCGCCGCGCGGGCCGGCCTCGGTCGCCCCTTGGACGGCCGGACACGGTGTCGGGGGCCATCATTCGTCTGACGGCGACTATCGGCATTGAGCGCGCACGGCGCACGGAGCGCGGCTGCCCGCCGTCCCGCTCGCCGCCCACCCCAACTCCCTCCTCCTGCTTCAGATCTCCACGCTTCAAGCCACTCGATCCAGCGACACCCCCCCCACCGCGGTCGGCAACGCGACCGTGGCCCTGCGCCGGCGGGGAGGGGCGCTGTCAGACGCGGCAGAGATTGTCTCGACGCGCGGCTGGACGGGGCTCTATGCAGGCCTGCGGCCCGCCCTTCTGGGCACGACCGTGTCGCAAGGTGTGTGGGTGGGTGAGGGAGGGGTGGTGCGGCGCTTTCGCGCGCGCGGCGGTCGACGCGGGATCGCTCACGTCTCTCTCTCCCGCGTCTCCTCGCCTCCTCCAGGCGTCTACTTTTACCTCTACTCCCTGCTGCGCGACGCCGCCGTGCGCCGCGCCGCGGCCCGCCCCGGCGCGCGCAAGGGCGCGGCGGGCGCGCCGCCGCCGCTCTCGGTCCCCGCGTCGCTCGCCGTCGCGTTTCTTGCCGGCTGCGGCAACGTGCTCCTCACGAACCCCATCTGGATCATTGCCACCCGCATGCAGGCCGCGGCCAAAGCGGCGCCGCCGGCCGGCGAGGCGGACCTCGCGGCCGGCGTGCCCGCGCCGCGCTCGTCGGCGCTGCGCACCGCGCGGCAGCTCTTCCAAGAGGGCGGCGTCCCCGCCTTTTGGCGGGGGGTCGGGCCCTCGCTCGTCATGGTGGCCAACCCCACGGTCAACTACATGCTGTACGAGGTACGAGAAGGGAGGGAGAGAGGGTGACAGGCGGGGTCGGTTTCGGGCGGCGTGCGCGAGCCGACCCCCTCCCCTTCCTCCTCCAGGCCCTCGCCGCCCGCCTCACCGCCCGCCGCGCCCGCCGCGTGGCCGCGGCCGCGTCCCGCGCCCCCTGGGCTGCGGCGGCCAAGGGCTCGGCGGGCCTCCCCAAACTGTCTGCAGCCGACGTCTTTGCCGCGTCTGCCCTCGCGAAGCTGGGCGCCACCCTGCTCACCTACCCCCTGCTCCTCGTCAAGCAACGGTTGCAAGCGGCTGGGCGGCACACGCGTGCCGACAGGCGGTACAAGGGGGCCATCGACGCCATCTTCCGCATCTGGCGCGAGGACGGCGGCCTCCCCGCCTTTTATTCCGGCCTGCGCGCCAAGCTCGCCCAATCCATTGCGGCCGCCGCTCTGCTCATGGCGGTTAAGGAGGAGATCGCGGCCGCGGTGCAGGGGGCGCTGCTGCCGGGCGGGGGCGTGCCGGCGCTCGCAGCGGCGCGGTAGGGTCCAGGGGCGCGCGCCGTGTTGATGGCCGCCACCATGTGCCTCTTGCCTCTTTTAGTCGCTCTAGTGCGCGCACTGTGCAATTTTTGGGGTCGAGGCGACGGGGCAGACAGAGAAAATAGGAGAGTACGCTCTCTCACCCTTCACACACCCTCTCTCGCGCCTCCGACCCCCCACCTCCCTCTGGCATGGGCGCCAAGCCGAGCCGCCCCAACCCGCTGGCGTGGCGGGCGCCGTGGTGCGCGGGCGGCGGCGCATTGGCGGTCGGTGCGGCAAGCGCGGCCGGCACCGCGCCTGACGCCCCCGCCCGACTCCGGCTTCCACAGGGACGGCCCGGGCCCGCCTCCGGCGCACGCCCCCATCCCGCCGCCGCCGCACCCGACGTACGATCTGTCCGCTGTCATCGGCGCCGCCCTCGCCGAGGACGCGGGCGGCGTCGGCGACCTGACGACGCAGGCGACGTGAGATCGAGGGAGGGGAGGGGAGGGGGTGGTGGGAGGGACGGGCGAATCGATGTGCGCCGACGAACCCCTCCCTCTCCCCAGCATCCCGCCCGCCGCCCGCGCGACCGCCACCTTCACCGTCAAAGCAGCCGGCGTCGTCGCAGGGCTGGCGGTGGCGGACGCGGTGTTTGCAGCGGTGGATGGAGGGATCAAGGCCGAGTGGCGCGTCCGCGACGGCGACGCCGTCGCCCCCGGCGCCGTGCTGGGCACCGCCTCCGGCCCCGCCCCCGCCCTCCTCGTCGCCGAGCGCGTCGCCCTCAACTTCATGCAGCGCATGGGCGGCATTGCGACCGCGGCGGCCGCGCTGGCGGCGGCCGCCGCGCCGGCCGCCGCGCTCGACACGCGCAAAACGGCGCCCGGCCTCCGCGTGCCCGACAAGTGGGCCGTGGTGATCGGAGGGGGTACACCGCACCGAATGGGGTTGTTCGACATGGTCATGGTCAAGGACAATCACGTGGCCGCGGCGGGCGGCCTCCGCGCGGCGGCGCAACGCGCGCGCGCGTTTCTCCTGTCGCGCGGCCTGGCTTCAGTCCCGATCGAGCTCGAGGCGAGGACGCTCGACGAGGTCGACGAAGCGTTGGCCATCATCAAGGAGGGGGGCAGCGGGGTGACGCGGCTGATGCTCGACAACATGACATCCACCGACCCCGCCACCGGCGCCGTCGACGCGTCCGCGCTCGCCGCCGCCATGGCCCTCGTGCGACAGTCGGGCGTGGATGTCGAGACAGAGGCGTCCGGCGGCATCACGGCGGCCAGCGCGGCGGCCGCCGCGGCGGCGGGCGTGACCCACGTGTCGTGCGGCGCGCTCACCCATTCGTCCCCCGCCCTCGACATCTCCATGCTCGTGGAACTGGTGCCAGAGGGCACGGAGGCGGCGTGAGAGGGGCGGGGGGGCGTGCAAACCGCGGGCGTGGCGACTGACGCGTTTCACGCCGCGCGCGGCGCCGCCCCTCGCCCCCTCCCTCCACCCCCTCCCTCCACCCCCTAGTCCAGCACCTTGGCCACGACGCCCGCGCCCACCGTGCGCCCCCCCTCCCGAATGGCAAACCGCAGGCCGGGCTCCATCGCGACGGGGGACTGGAGCTCAAACGTCGCCGACACCGAGTCGCCGGGCATCACCATCTCCGTCCCCGCGGGCAGCGTGACGCCGCCCGTCACGTCGGCGGTGCGGAAGAAAAATTGGGGCTTGTAGTTGGTAAAGAAAGGGGTGTGGCGGCCGCCCTCCTCTTTCGACAGCGCGTACAGCTCGCCCTCAAACCGCGCGTGCGGCTTGACCGAGCCCGGCTTGCACACGACCTGCCCGCGCAGCACGTCCTCCCGCTTGACGCCGCGCAGGAGCAGGCCCACGTTCTCGCCGGCGCGGCCTTCGGCCAGGGATTTTTTAAACATCTCGACGCCCGTCACCGTCGTCGTCAGCGGCGCTTTCAACCCCAGAATCTCCACCGTCTCCCCCGGCTTGACCACGCCCTGCTCCACGCGCCCCGTGACGACGGTGCCGCGGCCCTGGATGGAGAAGACGTCCTCGACGGGCATCGAGAACGGTTTGTCGAGCGCGCGCTCGGGCGTCGGGACGTACGAGTCGACGGCGTCCATCAGCCTCAGAATCGCGTCCCGCCCGATCTCGTGATTCTCGCCTTTCAGCGCGGCGAGGGCGGAGCCGCGCACGATGGGGAGGTCGTCGCCGGGAAATTTGTAAAAAGTGAGCAACTCCCGCAACTCCATTTCCACCAACTCCACCAGCTCCTCGTCCTCGACCGCGTCCACCTTGTTCAGGAAGCAGACGATGGACGGGACGCCCACCTGGCGGGCGAGCAGGATGTGCTCCCGGGTTTGGGGCATCGGGCCGTCGGTCGCGGACACGACGAGAATGGCGCCATCCATTTGGGCGGCCCCCGTGATCATGTTCTTGACGTAGTCGGCGTGGCCGGGGCAGTCGACGTGGGCGTAGTGCCGGGTGTCGGTCTCGTATTCGACTGGCGAGGGGGGGGGGACGGGAGGGGTGTGGCGGGGTGTGCGGCGACCGCGCTGGTCTCGCCCCCCTTCTCTCTCCCTCGCCTCCCTCTTTCTCTCTTCCTTACCGTGGGCGGTGGCGATGGTGATGCCGCGCGCCTTCTCCTCGGGCGCCTGGGAAGGGAGGGGCGGGTGGGAGGGGCGTCGGCCGCGGCTCAACCGCATGCTTCCTCCCTCCACGTCTCTCTCTCTCTCCCTCTCTCTCCCTCTTCTCACCTTGTCGATCTGGTCGAACGCGACCGCCTTGGACCTGCCCGACTCGGCGAGCACCTGGGGAGGGAGGAGAGGGCGGCCGTCGGCGTCGGCCGCACCTCGGCGGGCCTCAGTGGGCGCCCAACTCCAGCGCGCCGCCACGCCAGAGGCCGGCCCAGGCCGTCTCAGAGCGCCCACCCGCCCCCCGCTCTGCCGCCGCACACACTTTAGTGATGGCAGCGGTCAGCGTCGTCTTGCCGTGGTCGACGTGGCCGATGGTGCCGATGTTGAGGTGGGCTTTGGACCGGGTGTTGATGTCGTACGCGTCGGCGGCAAAGGAGCGCAGGGAAAAGGAGGGGCGGAGCGCGGCGGCGCGCGCGGCGGCGGGCGGCACGCCGGCGGCCAGCGCGGGCGCGTGCGCGGCGGCGCGCGCGAGCACGCCCAGGCCGCGCCGGGCGGCGTGGAGGGTCGCCATGGGAAGGAGGCGATTGGAGTGTGGGGAGCGCGCCGGCCGCAGTCGTCGCCGAGGGCCGCGGCCCAATGGGCCGCCACGCCCTCGTCGCGCTGGCCGCGCGCTCCTTGCGCCGCGCGTCCAGCGCCCCCCGGCCGTCGGCCGTGTCGGCGGTGCCGTTTAGCGTGTCGCGCGCCGAGGCCGACGCCGCGTTCGCCGCGCACCACACCGCGCACGCCCTGCTGCCGCGGGCGGCCCCGAAAGTGGATGCCGTGACGCCGGTGCTGGTCCCGTTTTGGAGCGTGGCCGCGTCGGGGTCGGTGCGCGTGACGCGCGCGTCGCTCGGGTTTGATCGGTACGAGCGCGTCTGGGACGCCGCCGCCCGCCGCTGGCGGTCCGAACTGCGCACGGTGTGGCGCGGCATAGAATTAAACGGTCGCAGGCACGGGCTGGAAGTCTCCCCGGCCGACCCGGGCGCGCAAGTCGTCGCCACGCTGCGCTGGTCGCGCCCCGACGCCGACGCGGTGCGTCCGGGCGCCGCCATATCCCGCGCCGGGTCAGTCGCGGACGCGGTCGCGGGAGCGCCCGGTGGGCCGGCGTCGGTCGCGGCCTTCGACCTGCCGCCGCGCGACGGCGTTGCGCTCGCGCTCGCGCGCGCGCGCGCCGCGGCCGCCGACGCCATCGGTGCCGGCTTGCGACACGAGTTTCGGGCCGACCGGGTGGCGGGCGTGGAGCTCGAGGTGGATGTCGGTAGGTTAGGGAGGGAGGTAAAAAAGAAAAGATGGGGGTTTGGCCGCGCGCGGTCGCCCTCCGTCTCCCACACCCCTCTGCTTCTCTCGCAGACGAAGTCACCGCGTCCCCGGTCTATGCGCCGGCGTACGCGTACGACTGGCACCACTTTGGCACGCGGCTGACGACGCTCGTCGGCGCGTCGGCGACCCCCCCGCCAGCCGCCGGCCCGCGCGCCCTCGACGAACTGCGCGTCGCGGCCGCCGCCTCTCTCGCCGCCATCGCCGCCATGGCCCTGGCCGGCGGCCCCCCCGCCTGGCTCGGCGCGGGGGCGGCGGCGTGGGGGTTGGGCTTGGCCCTGCCCGCCGCCGCCGCCGCGCTCGCGTGCGTGTGGGCGCCCGCCGCTCTCGCGGCGCTCGGGGCGGCTGAGAACGTGGCGGCCGCGAGGGCGGCTGCCGCGGCGGGGGAAGGGGACTGGGACGCGGCGTACGTGCGGGCGGCGGCCGACGCTGAAGCGAGGGCGCGCGAGCGCGCGCGCGCGCGGTCGCGCCGCAGCGCCTCGTCCGCCACCGCCGATGACGCCGACGCGGACTACAGTGGCGCGCCCTGTGACCGCGCGGGCCATTACGCTGCGTTGGGGCTGACCCCGGGCGCGTCGCAGGCTGACGTGGCGGCCGCGTTCAAGGGCGCCGCGCTGGCCTTCCACCCGGACCGCCTCCCTCCCGACGCGACGCAAGCCCAGAAAGACGCGGCCAACGCCAAGTTCAGGCGGATGCTGGCCGCGTACTCGGTGTTGCGCGATCCGGGCAAGCGGGCGCGCTATGATCGGGGCGAGTGGCCTTAGAGGGGGGTCTCATTTTCTTCCGTTTTGTGCAAGCGACCCGACACACTGACCCCCTCATCTCGGACGACTCGGGAGCGTTACAACAGTGCGGGGAAGAGGAGTGGGGGTCGTTCGAGCGTTGAGGGTGGGGAGCGTCCGGCGCCGGCGGCCGCCGGGCGCGCGGGGTGGGGGTGTACAAGCAACGCGGGGCGGGCGGCGGGGGCGGGCGGCGTCCCTGTCGGCCCTGCAGGGACGCGACCGCCCCCGCCCCGTCTCTCCCTCCCTCACCACCCGTCCCCGCCCCCTCCCGCCCGCAGCGCGGCCGCCAGCGCGCCCGGGTCGGGGACAGGCGTGCCGGTCGGGGGCGCCACCAGGACGACGACGGCGGAGGCCGCCGCGGCAAAACGGAAAACGTCGTGGCTCACAGCGCGCGCGAGCCCTGCCGCCCGGCCGCTGCCGAGCGCGTCGGCAAACGCGGCGGCGTCACTTTCATCGGTAAAGGCCAGCACGCCGTCGACGAGCGAGGAGCAGGCGATCGGCGGCGGGGCGCAGCGCGCGCGGCCGAGGAGCGAGGCCAGCTCGCTCGCGACGCCCTCGTCCCGCCGCCGCACGCGCATGACAAAGGCGGGGGAGGGGGCGTCGTCGCCGCCGTCCGTGGCGGTGGAGGGCGCGAGCAGGAGGAAGAGGGCGCGCGGCGCGGGCCACGGGCAACCCTCCAGGACGGAGAAGGAGAGCCTCACGTCCGCGTCCGCCGCTGCCGCGGCCGCGTCGGCCGCCAGGCGGGCCAGGGCGGCGGGCGAGGCGGGCGTGGCGGGCGCGGCCGGCGCGGGCGCGGCCGGCGCGGGCGCGGGCGGCGCGCGCGGCGGCGCGGTCGCCGCCGCCGCCGCGCCGCCCCACGCCCCCTCCTCGTCCGACTCGCCGCCCACCGGGTACCGGATGCGGCGTTCCTGCAAGGCAAAAGAGAGGCAGGGCGTGTGCGTGGGCGCGTGTGACTCGTCGCGCCTCCCTCGCTCGGCGCCACGTCGGCGCGCGCGCGCCAAACCCGGGGCCCGCGCCGGCCTCGGCCTTCCTATCCTCCACTCCCAAACGCAGTTGCCGCTCTACCACCACCCGCGGGCGCGGCGGGGGCCGCGGCGAGGCTCGGGGCAGGCGTGGGCGCGCCCCGGGCATTGGGGCGCAACGGCACACCGCTCCCACGGCCCCGCCCACCACTTCCCGACTCACGTGTCCATCCGGGTAGCGCAGCACGCGCTCGCGCACGCCGCTGGCGCGCGGCGGGAGCGGCCCGCGGGGGCGCGGGCGCGCGCCAGGGGCGCGGCGCGGCGCAATCGACGCGGCCGCCATCGGAAGCCCGGCCACGTAGGGAGGGCGAGAGGCGGGGCGTGCGCGCGGGGGGCTTCGGCCGGCAGCGGGCGCCCCGTCGGTGAGAGTGGCAGTAGATGGCTGCGCGGGCCACACCCGTCGGCCCGCCCTCGCCCGCGATGGCGTCCGCCGCCGCCAACGGCGGCTCTCCTTCGCCCCTGGCTGCGGCCTTGGCGGTCGGCGACCTCGCGGCCGCGCTCCGCGCTCTCGACGGCCCCGGTGCGCGCCGCGCAGCCAACCGCGCGCTCGTCTGCGAGCGGCTGGGGCTGGCGCGCAAGGCGCTCAAGGTAGGAAGGGCGTGGATGGCGGCGGGCGGCGCGCGGGCGGGGCAACGCCGACCTTCACCTTGCTTCATCCCTCTTCTCCAGGAGTGCGACGCCGCGCTCGCCGCCGACCCGGGCGACCCTGTCGCGCTGGCGACGCGCGGGCGCGTGCTGGAATCGCTGGGGCGCAAAGAGGTGGGGGTTATCGGGGCGACCGTTTTTTTTTCTTCCGGGCCGACAACAAAACGGACGCCGACCGCGCTGCCCTTTCCTCACCCTTTCCTCAGGACGCTCTTTCTCACTGGCGGGCCGTGCTCGCCGCCGCGTCGCCCGACTCGGACGCGACGCCCGCGCTCACGGCGGCGTCGGCGCTCGGCGCGGCCGTCGCCGAGCCGCCGCCGCCGCTCGTCGCCTCCGCCGCGGCTCGCGCGCGGTCGCCGTCGCCGGCGCCGCCCCCCGTCGGCCGCCTGTCCCTGGGGCGGGCGCCCGCGCCGCCGCCGGCGGCGTCCGCCGCGTCCACCACCACCACCCCCCCCGACCCCGCCGCCGTCGCCGCCGCCGTCGTCGCCATCAACGACGGCAAGATCGCGGACGCCATCAAGACGCTGGACCGCCTGCTGGCCCGCGCGCCCCACGGCGACGTCGCGTCGGCCGGCGCGCGCGTCGCGCGCGGCACCGCGCGCGCGCTCTCCTCGGACCTCGCCGGCGCGGTCGACGATTTTTCGGCCGCCATCGTGGCCGCGCCCGGGTATGCGGACTCCTGGAAGCGGCGGGGGCAGGCGCGGGCGGCGCTGGGGGAGTCGGCGGCGGCTCTCGACGACTTGGCCTCGGCCGCGCGCCTCGCGCCCGACGCGGACGAGCGCGCCGACGCCCTGCGCGAGCGGGCGGCGATCTTTCGCCGGGACCGCGACCTGGCGCGCGCGGCGGCCGACCTGGAGCGCGCGGTCGAGGCCGCGCCGGCTTGCGCGCGGGCGTGGGCAGACCTCGGCGCCGCGCGCACGGGGCTCGGCCGCCTCGACGCCGCCGTGGCGGCGTACCGCCGGTCTCTCGCGCTGGAACCGACCTCGCTGGAAGCGTGGACGGGCCTGCTGCACGCGCAAAAGGAGGCGGCGGCCGCGGGCGACGCGCTCGCCACCTTTGCCTCGCTCCAAGCCGCCGCGTCTGCCGCGCGCCGCCCCGTCCCCCCCGCCGCCCGCCGCCTGGTCACCCTGCTCCTCCAAGGCCTGGGCCGCCAGGCTGACGCCGAGGCCGAGTGCGGCGCCCTGCTGCGCGCGCCGCCGACGCGCGCGGGCGGCGGCCTCCCCCCCGGCCCCGCCCGCGCCGAGGCGCTCCACACGCGCGGCTTGTGCCTGCTGACCCTGGGGCGGCTCGGGGACGCGGTGACGGTTTTGACCGAGTGCCTGGCCACCCCGTTGGGCGAGTCGCCGGGCGACGACGCGCGCGCCGCCGCCGCGTGCGCGTTCTACCTGCGCGCCAACGCCGCCTGGCTCGCCCGCCGCCTGGACGACGACTGCGCCTCCTTTTCCTACGATGCCGACGCGGCCGACGTGTTCAAAGAGGCGTGGTGCAAAAAGGCGGCGCCGACCGACGCGGTCGCCGCGCGCGCGCCGGGCGGCGCGCGCCGCGTGGGCGCGCTGCCGCCGCCCTCCCGCCCCGGGCCGCCGCCGCCGCCCCCGGATCCCGTGGCCCTGGCGGCTCTGGTGACCGCCGGCGACGCCGTGGGCGCCCTGGTCCAGTACCGGGCGCGCGGCTTCCTCCCAAACGCGCGCGCGCGCCGCGCGGCGGGCCTCGCGGCGCTCGCCGTCGCCCAAGCGCTCGCCGGCCTGGCGTCCGACGCGCGGGCGGGCATCGAACGAGTGGTGACGACCGGCGCTTCTTCCCCCGGCGCGCCGCCGCACGCGTTTGGGTGGCGGGACCTCGCCGACGTCGCCGCAAAGTGGCGCCAGCTCGGCGAACCCGGCGACCAAGTCCTCTGGGTCGACGCGCTCACGCGGGCCGAGTTTGAGGCCGGCTTTGGGTCGCACACGCCCATGGTGTCGGGGCAGACCGAGTGCGCGCGGTACGCGTCGCTGGCGCCGCGCGCGGTTGCGCTCTTCGCGGCGTGCGCCGCCGCCGCGTCGTGCGCGGTCGACGCCGCGGGGGCGCCCCTCCCGCTCGAGCCCGGCTCCGCGCGCGCGGCGGCCGTGGCAGCCGCGACGACGCCGGCCGCGTTGCTGGCCGCCCTGGGGCGCGACGCGTGGGCCGTGGTGCCCGTCGCGGGCGTCGCGACGTCGACCCGCCTCGACGGCACCCGCCTCACCGTCACCCGCGCGTCCGGCGTGCCCGACGGCGTCGAATTCTGCATCCGCACCCCGGTCACGCCCGCGCGCTGGGCGGCGTACGATGGCGAGCTGGCGGCCCATTTCTCAGCTCTGGTCGCCGCCCTGGCCTCCTCCGACGCCGACGCCGCCATTTCCGCCACTCTCCGCCTCGCCTACTACTGGTTCAACTTCATGCCCCTCGCCCGCGGGTCGGCCGGCGTCGGGTACAGCTTGCTGCTGGGCGGCCTGGCCGCCGCGCGCGCGCGCGCGGCGGGGCCGCCGCCGCTGGGTGTGCAACTGGATTGGGAGGCGATTCTGGCGCGCCACCCGGATGAGTTTGTCGAGGCGGTGGCGCCCTGGCTGCTGCAGCAGGGGGGTGGGGAGGAGGAGGGGGGCGCGGCCGCGCACGCCGACCCTGCGTCCTTGCCAGCCGTCGCGTCCGTGCTCGCCACGCCGCGCGCGCGCATCATCGCGCTCAACTGGCCGGCTACGGATGCGGTGGGGTGGTGAGGAGGGGAGGGGGAGGGGGTGGAGCGAGGTGGGAGTGACTGCAACGCGTCTTCGCAGACACACACTCCCCTCCCCCCCCCTCCCCTCCCTCTCCACCATGGCCCTCGTCCCCGTCCTGGTCGGCGTGGGCACGGCGGTGGCCATGGAGGTGCGCCGCCTGACGGCGCGCCCGGCTGACGCGAAAGCCCTTGACGAGCTCAAGGCGTCCGAGGCGCGCCTGACCAAGCTGGTGCAGGTGAGAGGGCAGAGGGTGGTGGTGGTTGGGCGCGCGCGCCGCGCACGGCGGCGCCGCGCGCGCGCGCGCATCCGCGGCGCGCGCGAATGCGGCCCCGCCCGCCCTCCCCCCCCCCCGGCCACCCTCCACTCCCTCTCGACGACCCCTTCACACTTCCCTCTCCCCAAACCCAACAGAAAATGGAGGCCGACGTGGCCAAGGAGCGCACTGCGCGCGCGGCCGACGCGGGGCGCCTGTCCGCCCTGTCCAAAGCGGCCGCCGCCCTCAAAAAGGTGCAGGCCGACCTGCAGGGCAAGCTGAAAGCGGCCGACGCCAAGGCGGCCGCCCTCGAAGCCGCCAACGAGGGCCTGGCCAAGCGCGCGGCGGCCGCGCAGCTCGAAGCCGGCGCCGCGCGCGCCAAGCTCGCCCACGCCCTCGCCGCCCTGCGCGACGACGTCGCCACCGCCCTGGACACGTACGCGGCGGGCGGGTACGGCAAAGCGGGCGCGGCGGGCATGTTGGGGCATTTGAAGAGTCTCGGGGTCAACGTCGACGCTCGCGCGAAAGACTTTGAAGCCCTCAACGCCCCCCCCGCCGCCTCCCGCCCCCGCCTGGAACTCTCGGTCGACTCTTCCACCTTCACGCGCCAGCTGCGCTTGGTTTCCGACGACCCCGCGCGCATCGCGCGCGCGCTCGCCGCCGGCGCTGCGCGCACCCGCCCCGGGATCGACGTCGCGTCCCTCGCCATGCCCCTGCGCGCCGTCAAGAGCCCGCGCGCGCCGCCGCCGGCCGTGCTGGCGTCGCCGGCCAAGCCGGCGGCGTTGGTGGGCGGCGCGGTCGCAGGCCGGCGCCCTGCTTCCGCGCCCAAAGTGCCCTCGCTCGACCCCGAGTCGCCGCCCGCCTCCCCGCGCGCCCGGGCCGGCCCCCGGTTTAAACTCAAGGCGGTCAAGGCGGCCCCCGCGCCCAAGCGGCCGGCCGTGCCGCGGCTCGGGCTCGACGTGGGCCTCGAGCGCGGCGCGGGCGGCGCCACGCGCCGCCTGGCGCTCGGCCTGGACGATGGCATGGACGACCTCAACGGGGCGCGCGACCTGGTGCCCCGGTGATGGGGGGTGCGGGGGGGAACGAGAGTGATTTGGAAGGAGGGGGGGCTGTGACCGAACGACGGCTCGCCGGCGCCGCACACCCGCGGGGGGCCGCATGGCGTCCGTGCTGGCCGCCTCCGCCCGTAGCGCTCGTCGCGCCGCTGCCACCGGCGTGCTCGCGCGGGCGCTCTCGACGGCGCGCGGCGCGCGCGGCGCTGGTGGCGGTGGCGCGGCGGGTCGCATCTGGGAAGGGTGAGCCCAAGGGTCACGTGGATGGGCGCGATAGTCGTGGTCACACCGCTCCTGTCGCGGCGGGAGTGCAATGGGTGGCGCCCGCGGCGGCTGGCGCGCGCCGACGTGCCTCCCCTCGTTTCTTCTCCCTTCCAGAATCAGGGGCTCCACCGGCCCCGCCCCGCCCCGCCCCCCTCGCGAGAGCGCCCGCGCCCTGGTGCGGTCCCACCCCGAATCGAGGTACAGGGAAGTCCTGGCCGTCTCCCTCGCGCGGCGCCCGCTCTTCCCCGGCGTCCTCTCCCCCGTCACCGTGGACGACCCCGCCCTCGTCGCCCGCCTGCTCGAGTTGAAGGCGGGCGGCGGCCAGGCGTACGTGGGCGCGTTCCTGCGGCGGGACGCGGGCGAGGTGCGCGGCGGCGAGCGCGGCGGCGACGCCCCTTGTCGCCCGACTACCCTCGACGACCTGCACCCCGCCGGCACCTTTGCCGCGGTGCACACCGTGGCCGCGCACGAGGGCGGCGCCCAGCTGCTCCTGTTGGGCCACCGCCGCCTGCACGCGACGGGCACGGTCGCCACCGACCCCCTCTCCCTCGCCGTCGCCCACGTCCCCGACCCCCCCCACGACCCCGACGCGGACGAGCTCCGCGCGACGGCCATGGAGATTGTGGCCACGCTGAAAGAGCTGTTGGCCGCGCACCCGCTCTACGGAGAGCAGCTCAAATCCTTTTCCGCCGCGGGCGGCGACTGGCACGACGCCGGGCGGCTGGCCGACGTGGGCGCGTCGCTCACGTCGGCGCCGGCGGCCGAGCTGCAGGCGGTGCTGGAGGAGGCTGCGGTGCCGGAGCGCGCGGCGGCGGCGTTGCTCCTTCTAAAGAAAGAGGTGGACCTCGCCCGCCTCCAGGCCGACATCGGGCGCCGGGTCGAGGACAAGATCGGCAAGGATCAGAGGAGGTATTTTCTGATGGAGCAACTCAAATCGATCAAGAAAGAGCTCGGCCTGGAGACCGACGGCAAGAGCGCGCTCGTCGCCAAGTTTCGGGCCCGCGCCGACGCCGCCGGCGCCTCGCTCCCGCCCGCGGCCGCGGCCGTGATCGACGAAGAGCTGGCCAAGCTCGGCACGCTGGAACCCGCTTCGGCCGAGTTTGGGGTTGCGCGAAACTACCTCGACTGGTTGACCTCGATGCCCTGGGGCCGGACGTCCGCCGCCGCGCCCGACCTCGCGCGCGCGCGCGCCGTGCTCGACAGCGACCATTACGGCCTGGACGACGTCAAGGACAGGGTGCTGGAGTTTGTCGCCGTCGCTTCGCTGCGCGGCGCGCGCGCGGCGACCGGCAAGATCCTGTGCCTCGCCGGCCCGCCCGGCGTCGGCAAGACGTCGGTCGGGCGCTCGATAGCCAAAGCGTTGGGGCGCGAGTACCGCCGGTTCTCGGTGGGGGGGCTGGCCGACGTCGCGGAGGTCAAGGGGCACCGCCGCACGTACGTCGGCGCGATGCCCGGCAAAGCGGTGCAAGCCCTCAAAGCCGCGGGCGTCGCCGACCCGCTCATCCTCATTGACGAGGTCGACAAGCTGGGGCGCGGGCATGGTGGCGACCCCGGGAGCGCGTTGCTCGAACTGCTCGACCCGGAGCAGAACGCGGCCTTCCTCGACCACTACCTCGACGTCCCCGTCGACCTCTCCCGCGTCCTCTTCATCGCCACCGCCAACTCCCTGGACGCCATTCCGGGGCCGTTGTTGGACAGGATGGAGGTGGTGCGGGTTCCCGGGTACGCGGCGCCGGACAAAATCGTCATCGCGCGGCGCCACCTGGAGCCCGCCGCGCGCGCGGGGGCGGGGGTGCCTGAAGGAGCCGTCACCATCACGGATGGCGCTCTCGCGACCCTGGTCGGCGACCACTGCCGCGAGGCGGGCGTGCGCGCGCTCAAGAACGCGCTCGAGAAAATCTATCGGAAAGCGGCGCGCAAGCTGGTGGAGGGGGGGGCGGTGGAGCTGCCGACAGAAGGCGGAGAGGGCGAGGACGGCGGCGGCGGCGCGTCGTACGGCGGGCCCGCGGTCGTGGTCGACGAGGCGGCGCTGCCCGCGTACGTCGGCGCGGCCCCCTTTTCCGACGACCAACTCTACACCGGCGCCGGCGGCGCCGCCCCTCCCCCCCCCGGCGTCGCTGCCGGCCTCGCGTGGACGCCGCTCGGCGGGACGACCCTCTTCGTGGAGGCGGCGCTCGCGGCGCGCGCCCCCGGCAAGGGCCGCCTCGTCGCGACTGGCACCCTGGGCGACGTCATGAAGGAGTCGACGACCATCGCGCACACCGTGGCGCGCGCGTTCCACGGCGGGTTGGCGGCCGCGGGCGGCGCGCCGGTCGCGGGCGAGCGGCCGCCGCGCGGCGGTCCCTCTCCCCACCCCGCCGCCGCCGCGCTCGCGCCCAAAGCCGCCGCTGACGCCTCATTCTTCGCCGACGCCATCGTCCACGTGCACGTGCCGTCCGGCGCGACCCCCAAGGACGGCCCGTCTGCGGGAGTGACGCTGGTCACCTCCCTCCTCTCCCTCGCCCTCGCCACCCCGTGCTCCCCCTCCCTCGCCATGACGGGCGAAGTCTCGCTCACGGGGCGGCTGCTGCCGGTGGGCGGCATCAAGGAGAAGGTGCTGGCGGCCAAGCGCGCGCGCGTCGCGCGCGTCGCGCTGCCGGAGGCCAACCGCCGCGACTGGGACGAGCTGGGGGAGGACGTCAAGGCGGGCATCGTGCCCTCGTTCCACGTGGCGTACGACACGGTCTTCGAAGAAGCGTTTGGAAGAGGGGAGGAGGAGCGCGGGGTGTGAGTTCGGCGCCGGCACACACGCACCGCGCCCGCTCCCGGCCGCCCCCCCCGCAATCCCTGTTACCTGCACGCACTCGCCCCGCCAGCGGCCGCCGCGGAGCCGCCATGGCTGGCGCACGGCCCGGCGCGCCGCCGGCGGCGCTTGCTCGCCTGGGCGCCCTCGTCCGGCCACGGTGTCGCCTCATGATCCGGGTGCGAGCGGGCGACGGCGGGCGGCGCACTAGGTGGGGAGTGCGGCCGCGGCCGCCGCGCCGCCCATGCCGCCGCCCCCTCCCGCAGCCGCCGACGCCGCTCCTGCGCGCCACGCCGCCCAGCAGCAATGACGCTCCTCTTGCCGACGACGCCGTGGTCCCCCCATCCTTTTTCGACCTGCCCGTCGTGCCCGCCGACCCTTCCTCGGGCCTGACCGAGCGCCAGCTCGCCACCCTGGCCGCCGCCCACCTGGCCGGCGCCAGGAAAAACGGGGTGCAGGCGACCGCGACCGCGACCGGGCTGAGCCGTGAGCGGGTGCTGGCCTGGTTTCGCGCGGTCGACGCCGCGCCGCCCGCCGCGCGCGCGTCGGCGCTCAGGGCTTATGTGGCGGCAGGGGACGCTGGGGCAACGCGGGACAGCGCCCTGAAAACCGCGGCCGACGCGCGGGCCGCGGCCGCTTCAGCCCCGCGCCCGGAGTGGTCGCCGCGCCCCGAACACCGCCGCCTCGGCGCCGCCGCGCTGGCCACCCTGGACCGCGTCTACGGCGCTTCGGGCGGGCATCCGGGCGACGACGTGCTGACGGGGCTGTGGGAGTTGCACCGGGTGCCGCGGGGGGTGGCGGCGGACTATTTCGCGTCGCGGCGCGCGGCCGACCGAGGGAGTGGGGGTGGGAGGGGTGGCGGCCGGGGCGGCGGCCGCGGCCGGGGCGGGGGCGGCCGGCGGTGACGCCGCCGTGCAACGGGGCCACGCTCGGCGGCCGGGGTTGGCCCAGGGTGGAGGCTCGAGCTCCCCAACGTTCGTCGCGCGACCACGCGCACAGCGCACCACTTCGCGCATCTGCGCGCCCCACGGCGACGCCCCCGTCGCCCCGCCCGCCGCACACGCATGTCGCTCACCGCCCTCGCGCCCCCCGCGGCGCCGCCGGCGCTCGCGGCGCTCGCGCCGGCGCCGACGCCGTCGTCCTCCAAAGGCCTGCCCTGGTCCGACGGCGAGCACCTCGCCTTCCTGCAGGGTCTGGCCGCGCTCGGGTGTGTGGAGCGTTGGAGGGGTGGGCGGGGGTGTGGGAGGGCGTGGGGGGCAGAGCCCTGACGATGGGGCGGCCTGCGCGCGCCCCGCGCACGGGCGCCGGCCGCTCACCCGCCGCGCCACTCCGTCGGCGAGGTAGAACGCGCGCCGGCGGCGCCGCCGGGCGCGCCTGCCGAGGCTTTTTTCCGCGCTCCGGGAATCCCCGCCATCGTGCTCACCTCGCCCCCCCGCCTTCCCCCCCACAGCAAGGGCCGCTGGCGCGAAATCTCGCGCTCCTTCGTCCTCAAGTGCGTGGCGGGATGGATGGCGCCCCACCCCGCTGCGGCGGCGGGCGCGGCGGCGGCCTTTTTTCGGGGGCGGCGGCGTGGGGCCGCCGGCGCTCGGCGGCCGGCCTCGAGCCGACACGCGCCCCTTCTTCCCCTCCCTTTCATCAGCCGGACCCCCACCCAAGTCGCGTCCCACGCCCAGAAGCACTTCATCCGCCTCGCCCGCGGCGCCGCGCCCGCGCGCCGCCGGTCGCGCTTCTCCGCTTTCGAAGCCACGGCCGCAGTGTCGGGCCTCCTCCCGCCCGACGCGCCCGCCGCGCCGCTGTGCGCCACCATGACGTCGTCCGGGTCGTCCGCCGCGCTGGGCGCGCTGCTCGCCGCGGCGTCGGCCGAGGGCGGGCTCTGTGGGGGTGTCGTGGCGACGCCGGTCGTGCGCCCGATCCCGCGCGCCGCGTCCGACGTGTCACTGGCGTCGCTCGACGCGCTGCGGCGCGCTGGGTCGCCGTCGCCCGATCGGCTGGCGCCCGCGACGCCGGTGCCCGCGGCGCTGCCGTCCGAGAAATCCGCGTTTGCGCCTGCGGCCATGGTCGTCGACTGAAGGGCCGATGCAGGACTTGGATGGCGCGCCACGCACGCCGGCGCGACGCCGACACACCCCCGCCTGATTTCCCGCGACACCCCTATTCAAGATTTCCGATCCGGGCGGTGGCCAACCACACACCACCACCACCGCTCCGGCGGGCCGCAGACCGCGGCGCCGCGCACCCCGCGCGCGCCGCACGGTAGAGGCGGCCCGCGCCCGCCGCCGGGGGCGGCCGCGCGCACACGACTGGCGGCGGCGCGGCGCGCCCCCGCCAATACCCTTTCCCGCTTTGTTCCGTTCCTGCCGTTCCTGCCCCCCTCGTCCCTCGACCCTCGATTTGTTGAGCGGCGCGTGGGGTCGCGCCGCCGCGCGACCCCCGCCGCGCGACCCGACCCTGCCCCCCTCGACCCCGCCCTTGTCCGCCCCGCGCGTGACACCGAAAGAGAGGCCGCGCCGCGCGCGCCCACCGCGCGTGGCGGCGCCATCGCCCTTTGCACCCGACCCCACCGTCGCCGTCTGCCCCCCCTCCCCCCCCTTGTCTGCACTCCAACGCCGTCTTCTTCTAGCACCCCACCCTCACACCACCGCTGCGCCGTGTAACGTGGAGAGCGCGCGTGGGGCGTCCGCGCGCCGCTCCGAGTCGATCACAAAACAAAAAGAGAGAGAGGGAGGTTGATTCTCTCTCACGCGCCGCCCTTTTTTCGCCGCACCTTCTTGCTCACCGCCCCCCCCAGCGTCGCGCCCGGCGCCGCGCCCCCGATGATGGCCGCGATCTCGTCCAGCGGCGTCGGCGCGGCGGCGTCGGCGCGCGCCGCGCGGCCGAGCCGCGCGCGCAGCGCGGCGGTGCGCCACCCAGAAGGCTTTTTTGCCGGCTTGGCGTCCTCGGGCGCAGGCGCCGCGTCGTCGTCCATGGGCTCCGACTCGGCGCCGCTGCCGCCGGCGCCGCCGCCGGCGCTCGTGCCGCTCACGCCGGGCTCGACCACCGACGACGGCGGCGACGGCGGCCCCGCCGCGTCGGCGGCCGGCGCGACGGCGACCGCGGGGCGCGCGTCGGCCACGCCCTCGACCGGCACCGCGCGACGGACGCGCGCCGCGTCGGCCGCGGCTGCCTGCGCAGCGAGCGCGGCATCCAGCCCCTCGCCCAGCCCGCGCGCAGCGGCCGCGGCCAGCCGGGCGGCGGCGACCAACGCTGCCGCGGGCGGCGCGGCGGGGCCGGTGGCTGCGAAGAAGAGGAGGTCGCCGCCGGCGACCGCGACGGCGACGCCGCGCGCGGTCGCCGCGGCTTCCTCCACCGCGGTCGGGTCCAGGAGCAGGGTCGCGCCCTCCCCGGCGCCCACCCATGCGAGCTCGACCGGGATCGGGGTCGCGTGCAGGGCGAGCGGGACCGGGGCGCGGTCGGCGGCCGAGAACACGACGACGGCCGGCGGCGCGCCGCCCTCTCTCTGCACCACCCCCGCGTCCGGCCGCCGGCTCGCCCGCAGCGCGGCCACCGCGGCCAGCACGCACGCGGCGCCGGCGGCGCCGCCGGCGTCCAGGAGGGAGACGTCGACGCGGATCGACCACGCCGCGGCGCCGGGCGACACGCACAGCGCCTCCAGGTCCACCGCCCGCGACGCCACCACCGCCCGGTCCACCAGGCGGGCCAGGGCGTCGGACGCGGCCGCGGCGGAGGCGGGGGGGCGGTCGCCGGGGGGGGGGCACGCCGCGGGGCAGGCCGCGGGGTGGACGGCGGCGGCCGCGCGGAGCGTGCCCTCGGACGGCCTGGGGGGCGGGGGAGGGCGTTCAAGGCCCGCCGCGCGCCACGCGCGCCACGCGCGCCACGCGCGCGCCCTCCCCCGCGCTCGCTCACCGGTCGGGGTAGGGCGCGGAGAGCGTCGCGGAGACGGTCGCCCGCGCGCGCGACCGGCCGAGCGCCACCGTCGCGGTCGCGCCGTCGGCCGAAAATTCGTACGTGGGCGGCCGCACGTCGGCGGGGCGCCGGCCATCGAGGCGGAGGCCGGCGGTGGCGAGGGCCTGCGAGGAAGAGTGTCGGCCGGCGGCCGCGCGTTTGCGCGCCGTCCCACCCCAGTCCGCCCCCGCTCCACCCTCACTGACCTGCTCCAGGAAGGCGACCTCGTTGGTGGAGACGGGTGGGTCCAGGGCGCCGCCCATCGCGGGAGTGGCGGCGGCGCGGCGGCCCGGGGGAAGGGGCCGGGCCCGGCGCGGCGGCGGGCGGCCTAGTGGGGGCTCGGGCGAGCTTGGAGAGTGGCTGCGGGCGGCGGAGTTGTGGAGGAGAGCGACGGCGCGGGCGCCGACGCTCCACTCCATGCGAGCGGCCTTTATCGCCCTCCCCCTCCTCCTCCTCCGCCGCCCGACACCCACCCGTCGCCCCACCGTCATGGCCTGGACCTGGGCGGGCGGCGGCGCCGACCAGGCGTCGCTCGTCGACCACCTTATCGCGACGCGCCGCGTGCGCTCGCCCCGCGTCGCGGCCGCCATGAAAGCGGTCGACCGGGGCGCGTTCCTCAGCGCGCTCGCCGGGCCGGGTGCCGCGTCGCCCGAGCAATCCTACCTGGATTCCCCCCTGCCGATCGGGCGCGGCCAAACCATCTCCGCCCCTCACATGCACGCCGGTGAGCATGCGGGGGAGGCGAGAGGGAGAGCGAGAAAGGGAGGGCGGCACTGTTTCAGAAAAAAAATTAAGACTCACCCCCTCTCCCCTCCCTTTCCCAGCCGCCCTCGACCTCCTCGAGTCCCGCCTCGTGCCTGGCGCCCGCGTCCTCGACGTCGGGTGCGGGTCCGGCTACCTCCTCCCCGTGCTGCACGCCCTGGTGGCGCCCGGCGGTACCGTCCTCGGCGTGGACAAACACGCCGCCCTCGTCGACGCGTCCCGCCCCGCCGTCGCCGCGGTCGCCGGCGCCGCCGTCGCGGCGGGCGAGATCGAGCTGCGCGCCGCCAACGCGCTGGCCGACGGCGCGCTCGCCGGCGAAGGCCCCTTCCACGCCATCCACGTCGGCGCCGCCGCCGCGACCGTCCCCCCCTCCCTCATCGCCCTCCTGGCCCCCGGCGGCCGCATGGTTGTCCCCGTGGGGCCGGACGGCGGCGCCCAGGTGCTGAAAGTGGTCGACAAGGGGCCCGACGGCAAGAGCGTGGCCGAGGTGGACGTCATGGACGTGCGCTACGTGCCGTTGACTCCGCCAGGGCGCGACGTGTACGGCGGCCTGTGAAGAGAATAGAATAAAAGAGGAAATAGTGTTTTTTGGGTCGGCGCGCCCTGCTTTCCTGCTTTCAGTTTTCCCTGCCTTTACCCGCACCCGCCGCCCGCAGAGCGTTGCTGTGTCAATGCGCAGTTGCACAAGTGTCTCGGCGGCGGCCGCTCGAGCAAGTGAGCGAGCGAGCCTCTCTCCGCGCCCCCACCCCCGTCGCCCTCATTTCAACTCTCGCCGTCGCCGTACGCGAGGGGCACCATGCGCCCTTCCCCGGCCAGCTTGTGCACGAGCGCCTCCTCCGCGCCGCACACCGACCGCTCCGTGCACGCGCAGCGGTGGACGACTTGGACCGCGGGCGGCAACCCCGCGCACGGCCGCCCGCCCAGGCCGACGGCCGCTCTCTCGACCGACGCCCACCCCGTCAGCGGCTCATCCGGCGCCAGGGTGCCGACGCAGGGGCCGGGCGTGAGGCCGGCGGGGTCGCGCGCGGCCCACACGTTTGTGTTGTGCCCAAACGTCCCCCGGAACGACCGCGGGTGCAGCCCCTCTGGTATGGAGCCGCACGCGCCCCAGTGCGGCGCCAGCGCCACCAGCTCCGGCGGCGCGGGGCAGCCCAGGGTGCGGGCCGCGAGGCGCGCCGCGTCGCGCGCGTCGGCCGCGACGGCGGCGGGGCTGATCACCCGCAGCGGCGCCAGCCTCCCTCCCCAGTCGCCGCCCGTCATGTCGCCCCGCGCCGCGGCGTCGGGCACGTGGAACAGGGTGAAGCCGTGGGCGTGGAGGGCGGCCAGCATCGCGGGCCACTCCCCGACCTCGCCCCACCGCCGCCCCGCTTCGTACACCCCCGGGCTGTACTCCATGGCGACGTCGGCGACGTCGCCGGACGCGAGGAGGCGGGCCGCGCCGGCGAGGGCGGCGGGCTCGAAGCCCTCGACGTCGGCCTTCAAAAGCGCGACCCTGCCCAGCGCCCCGCCCCCGCCCCGCCGCACGCCCCCGGCCCTCAAACCTTCCACCACGTCGTCCACCGCTTCGCAGGGCGCGGTCGCGCCATCGTACGCGCGCCCGTTGTCGACCCCCGGGTCGATGTTTGCGCCGCCGACGCTTGCCGTGCCCCACACGCCGCGCGCCGGCACGACCAGGGTCACGTTGGCGCCGCTGACCGCGCACGCGGCTGCCGGACGCACCATGACGCGGGCCGCGGCGGCCGGGTTGAGGAGGAGGCCGGCCTCGAAAAAGCGGCGGAAGAGCGGGACGGGCTCCCACGCCACGACGCGGCAGCCGAGGGACGCGGCGAAGATGGAGTACCACCCGAAATTGGCGCCCACGTCCAGGACCAAGGGGGGGGAGGGGAGGGGCGGCGAAGCGGCCGACCAGCCCCGGTCGCCCCCGCACGCGCTCTCGAGCCGCGCGCGCCACACCTGGGTCAGCCCCCGCTCCACCACCCGCTCCCGCGCCAGCTGGGCCGAGACGTCGACGTCGGCGGCGGGGTCGGTGTGGGGCATGGTGAAGGGGGGGTCGGTCGCGGTGCGGGTGGCGAAAAGGGGGACGCCAAGGGCGGCCAGCGCCGCCACCGGCCTCGCGCCGGCCAGCCACGCGGGCAGCGTCGCCTCGTACGGGCCGCAATCCGTGCAATCGGTGCCCACGTCGCACGCGACGGGGCCTGGGGGGCCGCGGCCGTCGCGGCACGCGCCGTCGCGCGCAGACGGGCAGGTGTCGTCGCAGCGCGCCACGCGCACGCCCGCCCCAGCCCACGGTGGCGTGCCCCACAGCGACGGTGGCGACGCCGTCGCGGCGGCGGCCGCGAATTTGAGGGCGGCCGCGGCGCGCTGGGTGTGGCTAGAGAGGGCAAGGGGAGGGGGCGGCGGTCGGTCCGTTTCCTCGCATTCCACCCCGGCCCGCCCTCACACGCACACGTCACACCCACCTCTTGGCGTCCACGACGCCCGCGTGGTGCAACGAGGCTGGGGAGTGGGAGGCCGGCATGGGCGCGCCGCGCCGCGGCCGCCCGGGCCCTCGCCCGACCGTTCCCGGCCTCACCGATGGCGACGACCGCGAGCATGACCCCGGCCAGCACGAGCCGGGCGCGGCTCGGGCGCCGCGGAGGCGGCACGATCCCCGAGCGCCGCGCCGGCGCAAACCTGGCCGCCTCCGGGTCGGCCTCGCGCCGCCGGGGCGAGAGCGCGGGCGGCGGCGGCGCCATGGGAGTGGCGGCGGGCGCCCGCGAGGGCGAGAGTGTGTGCGGGAGGCGGTTCGTTTCAGCGGCCCCGTCCCCCCCCCCAGTCTCGCTCCCTCTCCTCCTCCCTCACCCGTGCGCGCCGATGCCCACGTGGAACCGCCTCGCGTGCCGGTCGTTGACCGCGCACTCAAACCTCAACGGCCCGACCGGCGAGTCGACGCGCACGCCGACGCCGACGGCGGCGCCTGACCCCGGCTTGCCGCGCGCGCCCGCGGGGTCGCCGGGCACGGTCGCGCCCGTGTCGAGGTCGGACCCCATGTCGGCAAACAGGGCGCCCTCCAGGGAGCCGGGGATCAGGGGGAACGTGAGTTCCGCGGTGCCCTCTGCGTACGCGCGCCCCGTGCCGAGCGCGCCCTCGCCGTAGCCGCGCACCGAGTTGGCCCCCCCCAGCGGGAACGCTTCGTACGGCGGCAGGTCGCCCACGACCGCGCCGCCGCGCGCGGAGAGCGAGGCGCGCCAGGCCGGGGCGCCGAGCGGGGCGAGTGACACGGATTTGGTCGCGCGCGCGCGCACGCGGTTGAAGTTGAGCCACTCGGGCCGCAGCGGCAGCGCCTGCTCCGCGGACGCGGTGAATTCTGACGCCGGGCCTGCGTACGCGAGGCGGAGCAGGACCGTGGCGAGCGTGTCGGGCCCGCCGTCAGGCCGCAGCGCGAGCGGCCCGCCGAGCGCGTCGGCGGCCAGGGGCTTACCCGCCTCGTCCAGCGCGCGCGACCGCTGCCAGGCGAGGCCCGCGGTGCCCGTCCAGCCGGGGTGCAGGGGGCGCGCAAACTCGACGCCGCCGGTGAGGCGGCCGACGACGACGCCCTCGCCGTCGGGCGCGCCGCCCCCCCCCACCCCCGGCAGCGACGCGGACGACCCGCCCACCGGCGGCTCGTCCGACGGCCGCCCGTGGATCGGGCCCCCCGCCGACCGCGTGTTTTGCAGCGAGGCCGAGCGCGCGGTGCGCCACGCGTCGCCCGCGCGCCACGGGTCGGCCCAGTTCACGCGAAACAGTTTGTCGACCTGCCCCGCCTCGAGCGTCGCCGCCACCTTCTGCCCGGTCCCAAACAGGTTGCGCTGGGAAAAGGAGGCGGAGCCGATGAAGCCGGGGAGCGCGCCGTCGGCGGCGCCCTGCGCGGAGATGCCGCCGCCGGCAGACAGGCCGCCCGACTTGCGCTCGGCGAGGGCGAGCGTGACGTCGACCAGCGGCGCGTCGTCGCTCGCGCCGGGGGCGGCGGCGGGGATGATGTTGACGTCGTCAAAGAGGCCGGTCGCGTGCACGGCGTCGATGTCCTCCTGGAGGGAGCGAGGGGTGAAAACACGGAGGGTCGGCGTGGGGCCTCGCGCCGCGGTCTCTCGCCCCACGTCCCGCTCCCCCCCCCCCCCCCCCTCACTTTGGCCACCGTGGTCGAGTAGAACGCGCCGGGCCGCGTGCGCAGCGCGCGCAGCACCACGTCCGGCCGCGTGTACCCCCCGCTCTCTTTGGGCTCCCCCGTCTCCCGGTCCACGAAGCGCAGGCTGACGCTGCGCACGACGGCTTCGGCGGCATGGATGGAGAGGACGCCCCCGGCGCGCTCCTCGGCGACGGTCAAAGACCCGGGCACGCCCGCGGCGCGGTACCAGGAGGAGACCGTCTCCATCGCCGCCGTAAAGTCGCGGTAGTTGATCGTGCGGCCGGCCTGGAGAGAAAGAGGGGGGCGTGGGGGTCGCGGGGTCGGTTTCGGCGCCGGCCCCCCCAAAACGCCCCCTCCCCTCCCCGCCCCCCCCTCACCATGCCCCGGAACGCGTCCTCCAGCACGCGCACCGGCAGCGCGTCCGCGCCGGTGACGACCGCGCCGCGCAGGGTGGGGTAGGGGGTGAGCGCGATCGTGAGGCGCACCCCGTCGCGCGTGTCCTCCGCGGTCGGCGCGACGGACGTGAAGTAGCCCGTGTCGAACACGCGCCGCATGTCGTCCTGGACCTGTGCGTGGGGGGGTGGGGCGGGTGGGCGGGGGTGGTCGCGGTTGGTGCCGGGCCCCGCCCCGGCGGGGGGGGGCCGGGGGGGGCCGGGGGGGGGGCGGGGCGGCCCCGCGCCGCGCGCCCCG
>Ga0315284_10001472_pt1 | contig 33620 bp, 22 predicted proteins | sample YL17G09_16_MG_FD_203696 | JGI IMG/M metagenome (GOLD analysis project Ga0315284, IMG submission 203696) | Sediment microbial communities from Yellowstone Lake, YNP, Wyoming, USA - YL17G09_16 | ecosystem: Environmental > Aquatic > Freshwater > Lake > Sediment | place: USA: Wyoming | collected... | reverse complement strand
CGGCGCCTTCAGCGGCGTCCAGTTCCGCGCTCTTCATCTTGCGGCGGAACTTGTTCAGAAGCACCTCCGTCTTCCGCGCCAGAAATTCCGCGTTGGAACTGCGGTACAGGTCATGCGCGCGGCCAAGATACTCCATGCCGGCCTGCGAAGGCGCGTCAGCCTCGTGCGTGTCGTATTCCAGCAGGAACAGGCCGAAGTCCTGGCACGAACGCGCGAGGCCCAGGACGTCGTCATGGCGCTCGAATATCGCGATGCTCTCCGCGTAACTTCTTCGCGCGCCGGCGATGTCATCCTCCTCCATGTAGATGTGCGCGAGAATGCGGTGCGCCTTTCCCAAGATGGACCAGTCGTCCTGAAGGTTCGCCCGGTCGATGGCCATCGTGAGAAATTGCCGCGCGGTGAATAATTCACGTTTGCGGTAGTGCACTTCGCCGAGCAAATGGAAAACCTGCGACAGTTCACGCTCCACGCCAATCATTTCGAACAGGCGGCGGCTGTGGCCGAGGAATTCCTGCGCCGTGTCGTACTCGCCCTTGGTAAGGAACGCGCCGCCAAGCAGCCATGCAATCTGCGCCATGCGGTATTTGCTGTTCAGCGACCGAGCAATATTGAGGCCGCGCTCGCACAATTCAATTCCTGTCTTGAGGTCGTCGCGTTCAATGTTCAGCGTCCCCAGCAGGGCATACGCATCGGCGACCTTGCGCTTCTCTCCGACTTCCCTGGCGATGTTGAGGCAGCGATCCAGGAATTCCTGGGCGGTATCCAATTGTCCCTTGCGCAGGTAGAACTCGCCCGCGGCGAGCAGGTATGCCAGAAAATCAAGTTTGCTGTCGTTTTGCGAGGCAAGTTCCTGCGCTTCAAAGATGTATGTACCTGCCTTGTCTACTCGCCCCAGATACAACATCGCGCGTATGAGGGCGGAACGGGCGCGAAGTTTGAGGCGAACGGAATTAGTTCGCTCCGCGGCACTCAGGCCTTCCTGCAAAACGGTGATGCCTTCTTCGGACTTGCCCTGGCGCAACAGGGTGATTCCCATAAGTTCGTTCGCCCTCACAAGTGCGGCTCGGTCGTCCGTCGATCGCGCCACTCGACGCGCCTTGATGAGGCGCTCTTCGGCCGTCTTCAGGTTGTCGGTGTGGAGGTAGTATTCGCCGATGCTTGCGTGCAGCGTTGCATCCTCGATGCCGTGTCGGGCAAAAACTCTTTCCGCGAAGCGGAAACAATCTTCCGCCCGTTCGCTGTCGCCGGATACGAGGAACATCTGTCCCATGTCCCGCGCCAGTTGCGCGGCCTCGACGGTATCCTTTTCGACCGTGCGAACGCCTGTCTCGAAATGTACTCGCGCCTTGTTAAGGTCGCCGGTCTCAAGGGTGAGGCGCGCTATCTTGTCGAGGACCGTTGCACGGCGCTTCGCATCGTCGGGTTGCTCGCCGATGACGCCAAGCGCGCGTTCATAGTATTGCAGCGCGGCATTGAGGCTTACCTCGGTCTCCGCGCGCTCCCCGGCGCGCAAGAGGCATTCCAGCAGTTTTCGATTATTATGGCAGCCACCGTAGTGATAGATGAAGTCGTCAAGGACAGCGTCAAGAGCGTTTTCGTGCTGGGCCTCGACAATCCGGGCCATCTGCTCGTGCCAGCGCGCACGCGTGCGTGGATCCATCCGTGAATAGAAGTATTGCCGGACGCGCTCGCTGGAAAACCTATAGTTCTTGCCCGTCGGCCGCCGTGACTCTATCAGAATTCCCTCGGACACCAGGTCGCCCAGGATGTAGTACATGTCCAGTTGCGTCATTCGCGTGAGCGTCATGAGCGTTTCAAAATCTGCCGCCCACCGAATCAACGAGACCGCTTCAACGACTCCACGATGTTTCGGGCCCAGCGTCATGGCGCGGTCAAAGATGACGTCCTCCACGTTGCCGGGGATGGCGTAATCCTCGAGCAACTTCTCGTCCACGCGCCACTGGCTCCCGACGCGGAAAATTATCTCCTGGTCGGCAAAAGACTTTATCACCTCTTCAGCAAACAGCGGGTTTCCGCCGGTTACACGCGAGACTTCCTCGCCAATCTGCCGTGCGACCTCGGAGTGTCCCATCATGGAACTAATCATGAGTTCCAAGTTTTTCCTATCAAACGGCTTGAGGCGTAGGTCGGTTATCAGTTTGTCCTTCTGGAGATGGGCCAGCATTCGCGTAAATGGCGTCTCGCGAATGCCGGGCTCGTCGCGATAGGCGGCCATGACCAAGACGGGGCGCTTCTCACAGGCCTTGAACAGGATTTCAAAAAGTTCGCAGCCGAAGCGATCCGCAAACTGCAAATTCTCCACTGTTATGACCAGCGGTCGATACGCGCTGATGGATATGAGAAGTTCGGCGATGTTGCGCGCCATAAGCGCCGGCTCAGCGGATATCGCCGCCTGCAAATTCTCGATGTACCACTCGGGGATGCTTTTCGGCGCAAGCCTGCCCAGCATTATTCCCCACTCCCATACTTTCTCGCTGAGAAACTTCGCGTTCAACCGGTTAAGCACGTGAAACGCCTGGGCCAGCAACTCTGTATAGTACTGCCCGCTGGCAGCCGGCGCTGGCGACCCTGTTCCCGAAAGAAAAACCAGTTCATCGAGCAAGTGGTCCGCGCGAAATTCGCGCAAAAGCCGTCGCTTTCCTATGCCACTGCCGCCGTGCACCATTACGCAGCAGCCATTCGACTGCATCGTCTTGCTGAGGTACGCGTTGAGAACTTCCAACTCGCGTTCGCGTCCCACGAAGGACGGCGCAAACAGATATTGTCGGCCCTTCAGGACCACGGTCTCCCGCGCCTCCCTGCCGCCCATCAACTCGACAAGCCTGCGCCCGACCTCTTCCGCTGTCTGTGGCCGACGGTCCGGGTTCTTGTGAAGCAGGCGGGATACCAACGCGTCAAGTTGCGACGGAATGTCTGGGTTCAGGCGGGAGGGCGGTTCCGGCGTCTTGTTCAGGTGTCCCAGCGCAATCGCGAGGAAATCATTGCCCTGGAACGGCAGTCGGCCGGTGAGCATCTCGTACAGCAACACGCCGAAAGAATAAAGGTCCGAGCGGGTGTCCTTGCCTAGACCCTTGATTTGCTCAGGCGCCATGTACTCAATCGTGCCTTCTATCTTCACATCCTCCTTCACCGTTACGGCGGTTCCGGCCGCGGGCCGCGAAAGTCCGAAGTCAATCAACTTCACGTACCCGTCGCCGTCAGTTGCGCCATACTCAGCGCCTTCCTTGCGCTTCCTCACCAGCAGAATGTGCGCCGGCTTCAAATCACCGTGAATAATCCCCTTGCGATGAATAAAGTTCAGCGCGCGGCAAGTCTCCGCCCCAATCCTCAGCGCCTCGGCCATCGGCAACCGTTTCGCCGGATCCAACACCTCGCCGTCAATAAACTCCATCGTGAAGTAATGCTTGTTGAACCCGATCATCCGCACCGTGTTCGGGTGCTGAATTTCCTTGATGGCGTTGAACTCGCTCTCGAACCGCCCCAGGCCGTCGCCGGTAGTCAACTCCTCATTAATCGTCTTCAGCGCCACCTGCTCGCCGCTCTCAACGTCCTCCGCGAGAAACACCTGCCCCATGGCGCCCGCGCCAAGCGGCCGCACAAGTTTGTAACGATTGTCTACTAAGTCGCCGACCTTCACGATCTCACCACATGCTTGTATGTGCAGGTCAAATGCCCGGAAATCGGAGTGCGGAAATCTTCAACACGTTGAAATATTATACATCATGTGGAGAACTTCGTCAAGATTGAAGCGGCTGCCATGCTTATGGTTATGGGCGAAAGTGCCGCAACCGCTTAATGTGTATGTCGTTAGGCAGATAACGGGAGTTGGAGCGGTCGGTCCTCAAGACGGAGCGGAAGAAGGCCGTTACGTGCTTCTTGACGGTTTGCGTGAACTTGGGGTTTGCCAGGCGCCGCGCGAAGCCGCCAGGCGATTCCGGATTCGCACGATTCCCCAAACGGGACAAACAAATAAGAAAAGTGAAGAACAAACTCTATGTAACATGCGGTCCGATTTATTTGTTGACGCGCTGCGAGGGAGTGGATATGATTTGCCACACGGAGCATCATCAGCAAGAAAAGCAGTTTACTCGCAGTGGCGGGTTTACTTGTACGGCAAGTTCTCGCGGTCGGGAGAAGACGGATTATGATTGACGCTTTGATTGTTGTCGCGATTATTTGCGTGCTGGGGCTGGTGTTCCTCAACATTCTTCGCATCATTTCACGCTCCGCGAAGGACGGCCATTTCATCGGGCTTTTCGCCAAACGGAACCGCGCGTTTCTCGTGACTCTTTTCGTGGTGGGGCTGTTCCGCGTGAAGATTTGGGCGGACGCTCTTCCAGAGGAAAGCGCAACAGCGCTGTGGCAGGCGCTGAGGGTTTTTCCGATTCCCGGCGCGGCCGGGCTTGATTTGGGCGGTGGGCTGACGCTTGGCGCGGCGCTGGACGTGGTGCTGGCCGCATGCGCGGCGTTTGTGTGCATCAAGACCGCGATGATCCTGATTTTCGATTTCGCGCTCAAGCACGGGCGCGACGTTGACGTGCCGGGGATCATCAGGGCGCTGATAAGATGGTGCGCGTATCTCGTCGCGATAATCATCATTATGCATTTTGTCTTGCACTGGGACGTTTCCTCGTTGCTGGCAGGTTCGGCGATATTGTCGCTGGTGCTCGGTTTTGCCTTGCAGGACACGCTGAGCAATTTGTTCATGGGGCTGTCGATTCATTTCGAAAAAAGCGTCCAGGTCGGCCACTGGATAAAGGTGGGGGATTATGAGGGGCAAGTTGTGGGGGTGACGTGGCGGGCGATAAATGTCAAGACCTTCACGGGTGACTACGTCATAATCCCGAACGCGGAGTTCGGCAAGATGGAGGTGATGAACTTTTCGCTGCCAACGACGCTGCACGCGATCAACGTTTGCGTCGGCACGAGTTATTGGGACACGCCCAACGCCGTCCGCGTGGCGGTGCGCGAGGCGGTCCGCGCCACGCCGGACATAATGCCGCATCCTGAGGCGGAAATATTCACGGAAAGTTTCAACGATTTCGCGGTTACCTACCGGATAAAATCGTGGATAAACGACTACGCGATATATGCCACGGTGATGAGCGCCCTGCGCACCAATATCTGGTATGCGTTCAAGCGACATGGGATTACCATCCCGTTCCCGATTCGCACAGTGTACATGCATCAGGTGAAAGAGGTCTCCGCGGAGGAGGAAAGCCAGCGCTGCGTGGAGATGCTCAAGCGGGTCTACTTCCTCGATTCGCTGGGTGAGGATGACTTCAAGACTCTGGCCGGCGGCATGCGCGAGGTGATTTACGCGGCGGGCGAGGACGTGGTCAAGGAGGGCGAAGGAGGCGAGGAATTCTTCATGGTTCTCGAAGGGGAACTCAATGTGACGAAAATCGCGCACGACGGAAGGCCCGTGACGGTCGGGACGCTTAAGAGCGGCGCGTTCTTCGGGGAGATGTCTTTGCTCACCGGCGACAAGCGCAGTGCAACGGTTACAGCGTTGAAGGACTCTAAACTGATCGTCATCGGGCGCGAGCCGTTCGAAAAGGTATTGCGCGCTAAGCCGGCGATCCTGGACAAGATGAGCGTAACGCTTGCAGAGCGCGTCGCATCGACGGCGGCGGCAATCGGGAAATATCGCGAGGACGCTGAGAAGGCGAAGGCCGCGACTCCCGAAGAAACCAAGAAAATCGCCGCGCGAATTCTTCACAATATCAAAAACCTTTTGCGTCTATAATCCAGCCTTTCCTGCGTGGCGGGGTGTCAGACGATGCGGACGCGGGTGCAGCCGTCTCCGCAGGATTTGCGCCACGGGCCGCATACCAGTTGCTCAAAGCCGCGAACCTTCACAGGAGAAATGCAATAATCCCCGCGTGGGTCTTTGTATGCGAGTCGGCACGCAGTCCCTTCCTTCATGTAGTAATCCGCCCGCTTCAGGTTCACGAAACGCCCACCCTCCACGACGTACCGCTGTCCCGGCATTGCGATTGGGAAGCGGCTCACCAGTTGCGGCGGCGTGTGAATGAGCGCGAGGGAAGAATTAGCGGCATCGTTGCCCACCATGTGATTCCACAGTTTTTCCAGTTGCATGTAATCCGTGTGGACGACCTGCTCGCCTCCGCCGCATTCGTGGAACGTGGCGGTCCCCCCGTAGAGTTTGTCTAAATCTTTTATGCGGTCCGTGCTCCAGACCCTTTCCACGTAGTCAGCCAGCGCACCGACGACAAAAGGCGCGCGCAGGAATTCGGGCGTTTTTGTTTTCGGGCGGGCAATGGTTTCCGTTGCAAGACGTTTCCACAGGTCAAGGTCGGCGGCGGTGTCGCCGGTGAAAAAGACGCGGGACTTGCCGCACTGGAACAGGTAGCCCACGGCGGTCATGCCGTGCCAGATGCCTTTCTTGACGGCGGAGACGCGCAGACCGCAGCGCTTGTCATGGAAGTCGCGCATGTCCGGCTTGTAGAACGCGCGCGACGAAAAGTCGTAAAAGGATTCCGGCTCGACCCATGCGCCGGTCGTATCGTCCTTGAGGAGCATGGAAAGGCGGCCGGTTTTGGGGTGCATAAGCACTTTACCGCGCGAAGGGGGAACAACTGTTTCATCCGCCGACATGACCGCGAGCGGCGGCGCTTTGCGCGCCGTCAGTTTCGTCATCGTCATGTAGTATAGCGGGTCTGGGCCGACCGAAACGCAGTCAAAGAAATCTTCATACGGAATCTGCCTGATGGAACTGCGCTTTCTGTCCAATGTCAAGTCCATCGTCTCCACCAGGGATTCGCGGAGGTGCCAATGTATGCGGTCGGTGGCGATTATGCGCAGGCGCTTTGGCTTCTTCCCGGAGAACTGGAGATAGAACGCGAGATCCGCGAGGTAGCGCACGTGGTCCGAGTGGACGTGCGTGATGAAAATCCCGTCGATGGAAAATAATTCTTTCGGTGACATGGCGTTAAAAATGTTTGCGCCGCAATCCACCAGGTATCTTGAACCGCCGCAGGACACCCGGTAGGAAAATCCCTTGCCCGATTCTGAAAGCAGCGGCGCGTCGCCGAGTATGTCAACCGTGATGCGATTATTCATTGCGTTTCCTTGATAACTGCGTTTGATAGCGTTGCGCGAGAACGCAATTTATCACGCGGCGTCCGCGGAGTCAAATCTTGTTCTGCAAAGACCTTTCCAGTATAATACCGGCGTTTTGTTTTGGGAGGAAGAACACTGTTCAACAAGCGACCCGCAATCCGCCGCCTGGCGTTTGGCGCTCTCATAGGCGCGGCCGTCGCGCTCGTCGTGGCGGTCCTGTCCGCGCTGGGCGGTTTTGACACGCTCGAGTATAAAACACTCGACGCGCGCTTTCAGTTATTTCCCTTCCAGCCGCCCTCAAAGGACGTCGTCGTTTTCGTCATCGACGAAAAAAGCCTCGTTGAAATGGAGGCGGACAAACTCGGCTGGCCGTGGCGGCGCGAGACGTACGCGTACATGGTGACGTACGCGAACCTTTGCGGCGCGAAGGCGGTGGTCATTGACCTGGACCTTTCCAGCCCGTACGTCGTCGCGGGAAGCGACGAGGAATTTGGCAGGGAGTTGGCTTGGAATTCAAACATTCCCGTCTATATGGTGATGGAGTTCAAGAACGAGACCAACCCGGAGTTTCGTGAACGGGTCGAGGCGGGAAAGGCTTTGATTGCCGGCCGCGACGTGCAGGTGAAGGGAAATATTGACGCCCCCGATTTTAATTCGGCGTATCCGCCGTTCAAGGAGATTGCGCCGCACGCGCGCGGACTCGGAGTGTCTAATTTCGGGAATGATTCCGACGGAATCGCGCGGCACATGGGCCTGCTGTTCAAGTGCGACGGGAGGTATTATCCCGCGATTTGCCTGCTGGCCGCGATGGGGGCGGAAGACAAGACGTCGCTTGGCGCGGCGGAGGGCGGCCGTGCGCTCGTTTTGCCGGGGAATGGCTCTTCCGCTGAGACGCGCATCCCGCTGGAAAAGGACGCGAGTTACGTAATAAAGTGGTACGACTGGCTGAAGTCGCCGAAGGATTATTACACGGCGGTTGCGCTGTATCGCTCCGGCGTTGGGATCATCAGGAAGAGCAAGGAAGTACAGGATGCGGCGAAGAACAACGTCCCGTTCACCGCGGGGATGGTCGATGTGAGAAGCATCCTCGGGGAAAACCTGCCGATACCGCCCGAGAAATTGAAGAACAAAATCGTCTTCATTGGCGCGCAGGCGTCCTCGCTTGCGGACAACAAGAGCACGCCCGTTGACAACATCATGCCCGGCGTGTGCGTAGAGGCGACGGCGCTTCAGAACATTTTGTCGCGCGATTTTATTTATCGCTCACCGCCGTGGGCGACGGTCGCGCTGGTCATCGTTTTCAGCTTGCTGACGGGAATAACGTGCACGATGCTTGTGCCGGGCTTCAAGAGGCTGTGGGTTGCGGGAATAATACTTTTCGCGCTCGTCGCGGTGTACGTGGCGGGCTTTTCAGGCTGGGCGGCGTACAACTTCGCGGCGAATTCGCTCTGGATGAACGTTGTGCCGGTGTGGGCGGGAATTCTTGTGACGTATGCCGCGTCAACCACCGCCGGCTACGTGACCGAGAGCAAGGGCAAGCGCGAATTCAAGAAGGCGTTCAGCAAGTACCTTTCGCCGGAATTGGTTGAAGAACTTTCGAAGGATTTCGGTGGTTTGAGCGTAAATACGGGTACGAGGCAGGACCTGACGGTTCTTTTCAGCGATATACGCGGTTTCACGCCGATGTCGGAGAAGATGGGGCCGGAGGAAGTGGTGAAACTTCTGAACGAGTACCTTTCCGCGATGGTGGACGTGATTTTCAAGAACGGCGGCTTTCTTGACAAATACATCGGCGACGGTATCATGGCGATATTCACCGCGCCGAAGCGTCAGGCCGGACACGCGAAACTCGCCGTGCGCGCCGCGTGCGAAATGGTCGAGACCATTGACCGGATGCGCGAGAAGTGGGCGGCCGAAGGCAGGCACGTCTTCGACATCGGAATCGGCATCAACTCCGGCGAGATGGTGGTCGGGAATATCGGCTCGGAGAAGCGGCTTGACTACACGGCCATCGGCGACAACGTCAACCTGGCCGCGCGGCTAGAGACGCTGAACAAGCAGTTCGGGACTCGGATAATTATAAGCGAGGAGACGTATTCGCGCGTTCGGGACATCGTGGAGGCGCGCGACCTTGGGACTGCGGGGGTAAAGGGGAAGCGGGACGAGATTCATATTTACGAAGTAAAGGGGCTGAAAGACAAGGGCTGAGGCGACACAACGTTTCGAACGATGTTACTCAGAGGATTCTGCAATGAAAAGCAAGGCATTATTGTGTGCGGTCTGCATGGTCTTGCTGGCCATCAGCGGCGGGACGATCGTTGCGAAGATCGTTTACGTGAATGAGGATTACGTGGAATTGCGCTCGGACAAGGGCGGCTGGTCGGAACCGATACTCACGCTGCACAAGGGCGCGGCGATGCAGGTGATTGAAGGCGAGGGCGACGACAGCACGAGTTATTACAAGGTGGGGGTTACGTGCGGCAACGGCGCAGTCATCGAGGGCTATATTTTCAAATCGCTTGTCGTTGACGAGAAGCCCAGCGAGGGCGCATGGTCTCAGCAGGCGGGATATTACGGAAGCGCCGAGGCGAGCCAGGAAGGCGCCACAGCGAGCGCGAAAGGTCTTAATGCGGCCGTTGCCGGTTATCTGAACGCCAACAAAGTCAACTACCTGGCGGTTCAGCAGATGGACAGCATCCCGCGGCAAATTTCCGGCGACGAGATACGCGCCTTCATGAAGGATGGCAACATCGGCATATATCAGAACCGCGAGCGGCGGGGAGGTGAAAAATGAAACGCATCGTCCTTCTTGCGATTCTAGCCTTGGTCAGCATCGTTCTCCCCTCATGCACGGAAGCGGACATCCAGACGGTGGGATCCGCCCTTGGCGCGTTTGCCGGGGGCTTCGTGCCCGTGTCATACAGCGAAATGCAGGACATGAGCCTGTGCATAAGCGCCAAAATCGCCGGCATGTACGACATTTACAACGATCCCGCGTTGCTCAAATACGTCAACATGATCGCCATGACGGTGGGACATTACTCCGACAGGCCGGACTTTAGTTACCGCGTGCAACTGCTCAATGCGCCGAATGAAGTCAACGCGTTTACCACCGCGGACGGGCGCATTTTCGTTACAACCGGGCTGCTGGCGGCGGTTCAGGACGAATCCGAACTGGCCGGCGTGCTCGGCCACGAGATCGCCCATGCGGCGCGGGGGCATGTCGCCAAGGCCGTCGCCAATGAGCGAAAGAAAGCGGGCATGGTGAAGGCGGGCGGACTAGTGGCCCAGCAGTACGCGCCGCAATACGCGCAGATATTGACCAGCGTCGCGGACGCGACTTTTGACGCCATCGCCCTGCGGCCGCGCGACCGCGCGCAGGAAAGCGAAGCCGACACCTACGGCATGTACTACGCGGAAGCCGCGGGCTACAGTCCGAAAGGCCTGCTGAATTTCCTGTCGCGGCTGCGCAACGAGGAGCAATCGGGCGGGTCAGCGATGACGAAGATTTTTGACACGCACCCGGACATCAACCAGCGCGTAACGGATGTGGGCAATTCGATAGCCCAGAACTTCCATCCGCGCGAAAATAGCCCAATAATGGTCCAAGGCGCAACAGGCAAGCCCATTGAGCGGGCCCAGTACTTCACTGCTTCGCTCAAGTAGGATTGGAACACCGGGAATGGCCGCGTCGGGATTTGCTGGCCAAAGCCTTGCGCCGGCGTGGTTCTTTTGTAAAATGCATCCGCATCACGCGGGGGCCATAAGAAGGCGAATGTGAGGAGAATGCAGCAATGAAGGATGATCTAATTATATTTTCCGGCACGGCGCATCCGGCGCTCACGCAGGAAATATGCAACGAACTCAACATCGAAGCCGGACAAATCAGCATCCACACATTCAGCAACGACAACATCAAGGTCAAAATCCTTGAAAATGTCCGCGAGGCTGATGTCTTCGTCGTCCAGCCGTCGGTTCCGCCCGTGAACAACGGGCTGATGGAACTTCTCATAACCATCGACGCGCTGAAGCATGCCTCCGCCGCCAGAATCACCGCCGTGACGCCGCTCTATCCCTACGCGCGTTCCGACAAGAAAGACGAGCCGAGGATCTCCATCACGGCGCGGCTTGTGGCCGACCTTCTCATGGCGGCAGGAGCCAACCGCGTGCTGACGATGAACCTTCACGCCCCGCAGATTGCCGGATTCTTCAGGATTCCGGTTGACCAACTGGACGCGAGGCCGTTGCTTGTGAAACACTTCCGGCATGTCCGCTCCGAGCGGTTTGCCGTCGTCGCGCCCGACGCCGGGGCGACAAAATGGGTGAGCCGCTTCGCCGCGGACCTCAAGGCGCCTCTGGCGATCTTCGACAAGCGCCGCGCTGCGGACGACGAAAACGCGCAGGTGGAGCACCTCATCGGCGACGTTGACGGCAAGGATGTGCTGGTGGTCGACGACGAAATCCTGTCCGGCGGCTCGATGGTGGGCGTCGTGACGGCGTTGAAGCGAAACGGCGCGCGGGACGTTTATGTGGGCTGCGTGCATCCGGGCTTTTCAGGCGACGCCACGGACAGGCTGGCGAAGGCCGGCATTAAGGAGGTCGCCGTGACGAACACGATTCCCGTTCCACCCGAAAAGATGCGCCCTTTCATAACGGTAATTCCGGTCGGGTTGCCTTTCGCGCAGGCGATCCGCAGCATTCACATAGGCGACTCTGTGAGCAAACTGTTCGAAGAGTAGAAATACGGCTGCAATAAAAAAACGGCGGCCCCGATAACAGGGGTCGCCGCTTTCATGCAACCCAACGCAAAAACGCACGACGGGCGGCTTTATTTTCAAGTGGTACCGGGGGCCGGAGTCGAACCGGCGACCTTGGGTTTATGAATCCCATGCTCTAACCAACTGAGCTACCCCGGCATCACGAGGAAAATAATAACGCAGGGTGGCGCAATTATCAAGTAAATTTCATCGTCGGCGCGCTCTACGCGGCGCGGGCGGCTTGACACGGTGGGGGACGCGTGGTAGTTTCTTCACGGGGAAAGCCGCCACCAACGAGGACGCTGATGATTTATTGCATATGCAAGGGTTGCAACTCCGTGGTTCTTTTTCAGGAAGGCGATATCGGGCATGAGGTGGTTTGCGCCAAATGCGGCGCGCGTTTTATGCTGAGCGCCCGGCAGATGATCGACGCGCCGATTGTCGTGGATAAAGGGGAGAAGGGGCGGTTGTTGAAGTTTCGATGCCAATGCGGGCGGAAACTGGCCGTGCCGCACTCCGTGAAAGCGGATCGCGTCAAGTGCCCCAAATGTGGACGGATGATGCCCGTGCCGCCTTGGCCGGATGAAGCGGCGGCGTCGGTCACGGTTGTGCCCGGCCAGGCCGAAGAGAAAATTGCCGAAAGACCGCGCGAAGGGAAGGCGCACCGAATCGCTTACATTTCTTCGCTGTGCTGGGTGGCTTTTCTTTTGTGTCTTATCGCATCCGCCGGGGGAATGCTGGGGTCGGAAATAAAGTTGAGCGATTTGAAGGAATCGAAGGCGGCGTTCAATGCGCGCACGTACACTGCCGGCATGGATGTGGCAAGGCACTTGCGCAAGGATGTTTCTGTTCTTGATAACAGCGACTGGGTGCGATATAAAAAAGATGTGTTGGATCGGGAGGAAGCGCTGTGGATGCAGGTGCGCAACATTTCGCTGTACGTGATGAGTCCGATAACGGCTGTTGTGCTGTTCTTCAGCATAGTGATGAACATTCGCAAAAAGACGCGTATGAGGCGGCTGGGTACGCAGAGCGGCGAGCACGTGCGATAGGGTGGCACATATTTGCGGTGCGCGAGATTTTTTGTTGACATATCTTGCGCGGAGTTATATATTCTTTCACAGTGGTGTTGCAGGAGAGTCCAAATCATATTGTCCCCATTAAGTCATGTCATTAATTTTTCATTTCCATCGAACTGGAAGTCTTATTGGGAGGGCAAGCCATGAAACGTGCTTTCGGAATCGGCGATATTCTGTATGGTCTGGGCATGCTGCTGGTGTTCGTGTTTGTGCTTCTCAACATGCTCCTTGTTCCCAAGGGGTACTACGACATGCTGACCGCGTGGCCGCTGGTAAACGCCATAATTTTGGAACTCCTGGTGTTAGGGGCCGTGGGCCTGTTCGTGATGTCGCTCATCTCGAACCCCAAGATAATCACCGTTCAGTACATCTTCGCCGGCTTCCTGGTCATCATGCATCTTGCGGATTTCACGAGCCTGATGCCTTATCCCATTGCCAAGCCCGGCATGCCGTTTTACGTGTTCGTTGGCGCGCTGCTGATTGGGATCGGCACGTATGTCATTCAGCAGGGCATGGGCGCTATCACCGGCGAAAAGGCCAAGGGCAAGTAAGCGGAAACGGAAATCACCGCTGACGTCGCTGGGGCACGGTGGAGACCATCTGAGGCACCGGAATTATAGCCGGAGCAGTGGGGAAACACGCTCCGGCTTTTCTGTCGGAAGATTCAGTTCGGCGGTGGTGAATTCCCGCAGAAGCGGTTCTGTACCGCAATATGTAGAATACAATTCTCTGACCATCCCAAGATATCATTCCATCCTACAAAGTTTTCAAAAATCTTCATTGACTATTTGCGAGGGCAGGGTAGAATAAAGGATATAACATATCCAGAATTCCAGGAAAATGCCGGTCATGCTTGATCCCGGCTGGCAGCGGGTTTCTCGTTGTCAGACCACCATGTGCATGGCCGGCTTTTTTTGCCGACTAAGATGTTTACTTCGCGGCGCTCCTGTTGTACAATTTTGTATCTTATGAAGTCTGCGCGTTGTTGCCAGAGATGCGATACGTTTGATTCGTCTGCCGGAGAAATGAAATGATTGAATTTTCATGCTCATTCTGCGGAAAGGCGCTGCAGGTATCGGAACAGCACGTCGGGAAACCGGCCCGTTGCCCGGGCTGCGGGCAAGTGGTTACCGTTCCTGAGGCGGCGAAGCCGCAACCCGTAGAGCCAATTGAGGAACGTCCGAAGAGGGAAACGCCCACGCCTTACAAGGCGCCACCGAAGCGGGCCAGAAAGGCCGAAGAAGAGGCGGGCGCCCCGTCAGTGGAAGATGAGTATATGCCGTTGCCGGAAGACCCGCCGGACGAAGAATGCCGGTATTTCGCCATACTGAAAATGGTGTGCGGGATCGGCGGCATCGTAGCGGCGCTGTTCTGCCTTGCGGCGGGAGGAATGGCTTCCGGCATGAGGAACGGCATGGGCTTCGGCGCGATACTCCTGGGGCTCATCGGGGCTTTTTTCTGCGCCGCGTTCGCGGCGATAGGATGGGTTATCTTTTCCTATCTTGCGAAGGTGGCAGTATATCTTTATTCCATCGACAAGCGGCTCAAAGGCAAGTAGGAAAGGCCGTCTTGGTCGTATTGGCTTGTCCGCCATCGGGAGAGCATGCAAGGAGCAGTGGAAACACGATTGCGAGGCGACGGTTGCATGCGCCGCCCCGCATCATTTATTGCGGCTGTTTTACTTAAGGATTGGACGGCGCCGGCGTTTCGTTGAGCTTGAACGTCTTCGCGAGTGCCTCCGCCTTCGCCCTCGGCATTCCCGACTTCACCATCTCATTGATAAACTGTTCCTCAAGAGTCGGCTCCGGCGGCTTTGTCGTCACATTTTCAGGAGGTTTGGCGGCTCCCGCCTCCGGCACTTTTATTTGCAACTCCGTCTCGGCCCCGCCACGCGTCACCATCAATTTCACCTCGGCGCCCGGTTTCAGCAGTTCATTCACCAGCGCCTCGGACTCAGGCGCCGCGCCGTTGATCTTCGTGACCACGTCCCCCTCCTTCAGGCCCTGCGCCTCAGCGGGGCTGCCGGGCGTAACCTTCGCTATCGTGAAATCGTTCGACTCTTGGTCATACTGGCAAGTCATGCCGAGAGAGTCAACCGGCCATTCCGGCCCCGCGGCCGCATTTCCGCTCGGTGGGCCGGCGCTCGTGCACGCCGCGATGCCGAGCAAAGCGACAACGGCAATCACCGCCACAAATCTCTTTATCATTGTATCCTCCGGTGGAAAGATCATTACAGGTTCAACGCCGAAAGCACGCTATCATACGCCGGCCACGCGCGAATTCAAGGGAAACCCGCATTTGCGCACCGTAAAAAGTACGCTGATGGATGCGAGTTGTTTGGCCGGCGCGCGGTTCAAACCGTTTGCGTATGGCGGAGACGGAGGGAGTTTGTGACCACCGACACGCTTGACAGCGCCATGGCCGCTGCCGCTATCATCGGGTGCAGCAGGCCGAAAGCCGCCACGGGAATCGCAAGCGTATTGTAGCCGAAAGCCCAGAAAAGGTTCTGCCTGATTGTGCGCATCGTGGCCCTGCTCAACTGGACGGCAGTTGCGACTTTTGCGATGTCGCCCTGAACCAGCGTAACCTCCGCGGTCTCGATTGCGATGTCGGTGCCGGTCCCGATGGCAAAGCCAACGTCGGCGGCGGCGAGCGCCGGCGCGTCGTTGATTCCATCGCCGACCATGCCCACGACCTTGCCCTTGGCGCGGAATTCCTCGACTATGGCCGCCTTCTCCTCAGGCCGCACCGGCGCGCGCACTTCGTCAATGTCCACCGTACGCGCAACACTCCGGGCGGTCGGCTGGTTGTCGCCGGAGGCGAGGACGGTTGCGATTGACATCTTGTGAAGAGCGCGCAGCGCCTCGGGGGACGTGTCTTTTACCGGGTCGGCAATCTCGAAGAGCGCCGCGAGTTCGCCGTCGATCGCCACCCACACCGCCGTGCGCGCGGGAGACGGGGCCGCGGCAGGATTGACGCCGTTGCTTTCGAGAAAATTCAGACTTCCCGCCAGGACTCTCTTTCCGTCAACCACGCCAGACACGCCCGCGCCCGCGGTGGAGCGGAACTCGGTTGGCTCGCGAAGCGTTGCGCCCAGTTTTTTGGCGTAATTCACAACGGCCTGGGCCAGCGGGTGCTCGGAGCGGCTTTCGCACGAAGCCGCCAGCGCAAGGACCTGCGCGTCAGGCGCATTGCCCAAGTTGCGGAATTCAACGACGCGGGGCTTGCCCTCCGTGATTGTGCCGGTCTTGTCGAAAATCAGGACCTGCAATTTTTCCGCGAGTTCGAGGCTTTCGGCGTTTCTGATGAGGATGCCTTTCCGCGCGGCGACACCCGTGCCGACGATTACGGCGGTGGGAGTTGCAAGCCCCAGCGAGCAGGGGCACGCAATCACAAGGACCGCAACGGACGCACGAATGGCGGGATCAATGTTCCCGTTGAAAATCAGCCACAGCGCGAAAGTAACCGCGGCGATAAGCATGACCGCCGGCACGAAAATTCCCGCTACTTTATCCGCAAGGCGCTGAACGGGCGCTTTGCTGGCCTGGGCCTGCTCGACAAGGCGGATTATATGGGCAAGGACGGTCGCCGAGCCGACCTTCGTGGCGCGGATGGTGAGCGAGCCGTTTCCGTTGATTGTTGCGCCGATGACCTCGCTGTCTTTCTCCTTCTTTACTGGCGCGCTTTCCCCGGAAATCATGGATTCGTCAACGAATGAAGCGCCGTCGATAACAACGCCGTCAACGGGGATTTTTTCGCCCGGCCGGACAAGGATAACGTCGTCCTCGTGCAGGGCGTTGACGCGCATTTGCACCCAGTTTTCCCCGCGTTTGACAAGCGCGACCTGGGGCTGAAGCGCGATGAGTTCCTTAATCGCGGCGGACGCGCGGCCTTTTGCCGTCGCCTCAAGAAATCGGCCGAGAAGGATGAGCGTAACGATAATTGCGCCGGTTTCAAAATACAAATGTTGCTTGCCTTCATGCGGAGAGAGGAGCATTGCGGCGCTGAAGCCAAACGCGGCGAAGGAGCCCATTGCGATAAGCGTGTCCATGTTCGCGCTGAAATGGCGCAGCAGGAGGATTGTTTTGATGAAGAACTCGCGCCCGGCGTAGAAAAGAACCACGGCGGTGAGCGCAAACTGGACCCAGCCGCTGTATGGGAAGTGCAGTCCGAACATGCTTATGACAACGACGGGGATGCTGAGAGCGGCCGCGACGATGAAATTGATGAACTCGCGGCGGGCTTGGATGGTGGGGCGGCCGAGTTCGCCTTCCTTGAGCGGCGAGGCGTGATAGCCGATTTTTTTTATGGCCGCAAAAACCGCGTCAAGCGGCGCGTCTCCCGCTACGAGCGCCGTTTCAGTGGCAAGGTTCACGCTGACCGACTCCACGCCGGGCACCTTGCGAACAGCCTTTTCAACCCGCGCAACGCAGGAAGCGCACGTCATGCCCTGTACGGCGAATTCAGTGGCGCTTTTTGAAGGTTCGCTCATTCGGGTATTACTTCGTAGCCGAGTTCTTCTATCGCGTCGTGGATTGCCTGCGCGGAGAGGCGAATCGAATCGTACTCCACCAAAACCAAACCGTGCTCCAAATCCGCTTCCGCGGCGAGAATCCCGTCAACATCGCTCAGCGCGTTCTCAATCGTCTCAACGCAATGTTCGCAGGTCATTCCGCCTACTTTGATCTTGAGTTGCTTGGCCGCCATATGACACCTTTCATAAAAAAGGGGGAATTGAATGAGATGCGACGCGCAACAGTATATAATAATAGTCAGAGCAAATTCAATACCAACTGGACGATACCACCGCGCACGCGAGCAGCGATAGAGGAAAAATTCAACAGAAGAATGTAAAGATGCCTTTGTAGTCGGGCGCTTGAGAGAAGCCGAGCGTTGCGTTACCGCGACTGTTGCATAGTTTATATCTGCTAACTGCATCAGGGCTTATGATAATGCGTGCGCGGCCTGAATACGTGCCGCTCACGTCTAAGCGCAGGAGGCACATTGTTTGCTGCCCTATATTTAGCGAGGACGCTTCAATCGTGCGCGCATTAAGGGAGTCCCTGCAATGAAGAGGACAACATTCTGGCTGGTATTCTCCGTATGCTTCATCTTTCTGGCGTCCCTGCCACTCTCCGGCAACCAAATTCCGCTTCCCCCGCCGCATCCTTATGATCCCGATAATCCTGAAGTACCGCCCGCTCCTCCAAACATCTGGCGCACTGTTATAGGGATTGGAGACTGGAATGATGGACAGAACTGGTCCGGCGGAGTGCCGGGCGACAACGCCACCGATGTTTACATTGACGTCGGCGGCATTGCCGAGATAACGAACAATGCCATGACTGTCGGCGCCCTGTACGTCGCCAGCAGGCATGGTGGCACGGTGAATCATATCGACGGCGTCAATGTCGTGGATAAACTCGTACTCGGGGCGAACACCCAGGCGGTCGGCGTGTACAACTTGGGCGGGATAGGCTCGCTCGGCGCGCGTGTCGAAGAATGCATCGGAATGTTTGGCACCGGCGTGTTTAACCAGACCGCGGGCGCTAATTCGGCAAAGGCGGTAAAAATCGGCAGCATGAGAGGCTCGAACGGCACATACAATCTTGGCGGCAGCGGCGAACTGAAAGCGGAGACCATGTATGTGGGCGGCGATGGCTTGGGGACATTCAATCATACCGGCGGAACCGTGCGTGCCGGGAAACTCTACTGCGGAGCGTCGCCTACGGGCTGTGCATACACCCTGAGCGGCGCCGCGAAACTCACGGCTGATGTCTTGGAACTGGGCAGTCCGGGCAAAAAGAGCAGCGGGCAGTTCATGCAGTTGGGCGGGAAGGCCAAGATTGGAAAACTTATCATACACAGCGGCTACGTGTATTTCTGCAAACGCGGCGCACTCAGTTTCCAGAGCCTCGAAATCGACGAAGGCGGGGTGCTTGACGTGGACGTGCAGCACCTCGATTCTTTCGGCATGACCGGCAAATCAACGGCGGTGCTTGATAAATATGTCGCCGACGGCCGGATACGGGACAGCGCGCGTGATTATCCTCCGGGTAAGATGAAGATGATGTCCGCCGCCTACGATGAAGAAAAGGATTCTTCCGGTTTCACAGCCTACACGAATGATGACGTAGTAATTCCGATAACCTCCTGGATTCACGGCGCGGCGGAAACCGGCTCATGGGAGGATGGCGGAAACTGGACGGCTGACAGGCCAACCGAGGTTGCCATATGCCAGATTAATAACGGCGGCACCGCCGTCATCAAGAGGCTCGCGACGTGTTTCGCATTCTGCATAGGGGAACTGCCGGAGGAGTTGCTGGGTCAAAAACAGAAGGCAGCGGCAAGGGAGGCGGAGGAGCAGTCGCTGAACCTTCGCGCAAAGACGAAAAGCGGCGGAACGTGCGCCCTGAACGGCTTATCGCTCACATCGAGGCTGGAGTACATCGGGAGCAGAACGGATGCCATTTTTAATCAAAACGGCGGCGTAAACACGACGCAGGTCGCTTTGTATGTCAGGGGGTCCGAGTCGCGCTCCACCGGGTACAACCTCAGCGATGGGAAACTGTGGGTGGGACACACTCTTTACATCGGCGACCAGGGCAAGGGCACATTCAATCAGCCCGGCGGTCTTAATACCGTGGAGATGGGGCTGTTCCTCGTAAAAGGGGCGTACAATCTGGCACACGGCGGCATGCTCGTCGTGAAGAAGGTCGAATACGCGGCTGATATGTTCAATCAGACGGGCGGCACGAATAACGTCGGCGGCACACTTTATGTTGCGGGCACTTATGGCCTGAACGGGCACAGCGCGCTCAGGGTGGACAATAGCATATATATCGGCGTCGGGGTCGGCGAGGACGCAACCGCAGGCAATTTCAGCCAGACTTCCGGCAAAGCCGGCGCGCAGTTTGTGTACGTTGGCGGCGGCGACTTGCCGGCCGTTTATAATCTGAGCGGCGATGGCGTACTCGTCGCGCACGACATCTGTGTGGGAAGCAGCACCGCCAAGAGCCGGAGCGGTTTCTGTCAACTCGGAGGGACGGTCTCCGCGGACTACCTTTTTATCGCTGGCGGCGGATATGTGCAGTTGCGCGGCACCCTTGGCATTAACGGACTCTACATCGGCCCCAATGGATATCTCGACATCGACGTGCGAAAAATCACCGGTTTCAGGATGGCAGGCAACAGGGAGAAACTCCTCAACCTTTACATCAGAGAGGGCAAAATATACGACAGCACTCTTGATAATAAAGGCGATCTGCTCGCCGTTTACGATTGGAGGACGGGCAGCACTGTCCTGCAGCCAAACACGCAGCCTCTGCCGGGCATGAGGGACACGACGAGATGGCACGGCACGGCTGATACAGCCACCCCGTGGTGGGAACTTCCGGCGAACTGGAGTTCGGGCGTGCCGGGTACCGCCGGCAATGCCAGAGTTCACAATGGCACCACGGCCGTCATCAGACAAAAGGCGGGTACACACGCCACCTTCGTCGGCGGAACGAGGCCGACGGCCATAACTCTTAAGGGAGAACACACGACAGGCTACCTTTTTGTAGGCGAGGCCCGCAACACCAATGGCGTCTACAACGCCTCCGAAGGTACGCTGAACGCGGCCATCGAGTACGTCGGCTATCAGGGTGCCGGCACGCTTAACCAGAGCAACGCGCAAAATGTTCTCGACCAGTCGCTGCATCTGGGATTTGGGCCGCCGTCGTCGGGCACTTACAATCTCACCGATGAAGGCACTCTTACTGTTGCGGGCTCCATTTATGCGGCCGACGGCGGCCATGGGATTTTCACGCAAGCCGACAAGAGCAAGGCCTTCGCAACGGCGCTGAACATCGGTTTTCTCAAAGGTTCCGAAGGGAGTTTCAACCTTGCGGACGACGCGCTTCTAGCGCTTGGGCAGACTGTTTATGTCGGCAACGATGGCGCGGGAACGTTTAACCAGACCGGCGGCGTCCATCAGGTCGGCATGATCCTTTGCGTAGGCGGCGGCAAGGGCAGCATTTACAACCTCGACAAGGACAGTTTCCTTTTCGTCAAAAGGGCCATGTACGTCGGCTATAACGGCAATGGGAAATTCAATCAGATGAGCGGCAAGAACGCGGTGGGCATAGTCATGTATGTGGACGCGCCATCCAACGGTGAGGGGGTCTATAGCCTTAAAGGCGGCCAACTAGACATTAATCTGGCGCTGTATATCGGCTGCCGCGCCAAAGGCGTGTTTGACCAGACCGGCGGCGCGGCCCGGGTGAGCGGCGTGATTTATGTCGGCGCGGCGGACACGAGCGGCGTTTATAAACTTTCCGGCGATGGAAATCTCAAGGCACACGAACTTTACCTGGGTGCGGGCGGGAAGCGGCAAAATGCCGGCCTATTTACCCAGTCGGGCGGAACCTGCAAACTCGAATACCTCATCGTCCAGAGCCACGGCATGTATGAAATGAAAGACGGCACGCTGAAAGTCCGCAACCTGATTATGGACAGCGGCGGAATGATGGACATCGACATCCGCAAGGTCAAACTCCTTGCGTTTGCCGGCAATCAAGTGGCATTGCTGAAGGAGTACATCGGGGACGGTAAGATATTCGACAGCGCCCTTCCGGATAAGCATAAGTTGTACGCAGTTTATGACGCCAAAAGCGACACGACAACCCTTGCCACAAAGGATTTCATCCCTGCCGTGCCGACCGGCCCATTTGATGACTATGATTCACCCGCGCCCGAAGTAGCGGGGGGTGGCGGTTTTGATATAACTAGCGACTTTACAACCGACAAGTTCAGCGCGGACGGCAACGTAACCATATCCAGCGGCACCTTGACCGCCAATGAAGAAGAAAGCATAGGGTATACAATTACTCAAGTCGGCGGAACCAACAAATGCGCCAATAACCTGAGCATCGGCGCTGACAAGGATTCACCGGACAGCGGCGGTGCGTATGTCCTCACAGAGGACGGCCGCATCGTTGTGCGCGGCGACGTTTTTGTTGGTTGGCAACGTTCGCCGGATGCCGCCGGCGGCAAAGGCGAATGGATTCAATTTGGTGGAGAGTGCGTGGTTAAAGGTACCGTTAACGTAGGCAGCGGCAATACAAAGGGCGTGGTCAATATTCTGGGCGGCATGCTTTCGGTGGGGGATATTAAAATCAACAACGGCATAATGCGCGTTGACCCCGCTATGGCACACGTCAGCGTCGCGGGGAATCATGAGAGGCAGTTGAATGACTATATCGACCACGGGAAAATCGTCGGTCGCACGGCGTCCGACCATATTGTGGCCGTCTACGACCGCCAAACGCGCACAACCACGCTAATCGCAAGGCCGCTTAATGCCGGCAATCCGGCGCCTCAACCCTGACCAAAACCCCGTGCTGCAATTGGGTGGGTGGGTGGCAAATCAAAAAAACCGGCCGCCCGATTTATCGGACAGCCGGTTCTTCTTTGTTCCTGAATCGCGTTACGAAATCGCGCCTTCCACGGTCTTGAATTCCTTCTTCTCCTTCTTAAGTTCGGTAACCATGACGTTCGTCGTTAGCATCAGCCCCGCTACGCTGGCCGCGTTCTGAATGGCGCAGCGGGCGACCTTCGTCGGGTCGATAATGCCCGCCTTCACCATGTCCACGTACTCGCCCGTGCGCGCGTCGAAGCCCGTGTTCGTCGGCTTTTCCAGGACATCCGCCGCGACGACGCTGCCGTCGTTGCCGCTGTTCTCGGCAATGGTGCGAATGGGAAGTTCAAGCGCCTTGGCGACTATCTGCGCGCCGACCTTCTCGTCGCCCTTGAACTTGAGGGCGTTGACCGTGTCGATGCAGCGCAGGAACGCCACCCCGCCGCCCGGCACGATGCCTTCCTCGACCGCCGCGCGCGTGGCGTGCAGCGCGTCCTCGACACGCGCCTTCTTCTCCTTCATCTCGGTCTCGGTCGCCGCGCCGACGTGGATTACCGCGACGCCGCCGGTCAGTTTCGCCAGGCGCTCGTTCAGTTTCTCCTTGTCATAGTCCGAGGTGCTCTGCTCAATCTGCTTGCGTATCTGCGCGATGCGGCCCTCGATGTCCTTCTTCGCTCCGGCGCCGCCGACGATTGTCGTGTCGTCCTTCGTAATCTTCACGCGCTCGGCGTGCCCAAGGTCGTCAAGCGTAACGTTCTCAAGTTTTATGCCGAGGTCCTCGCTTATCATCTTGCCCTTCGTCAGGGCCGCGATGTCCTCAAGCATGGCCTTGCGGCGGTCGCCGAAGCCCGGCGCCTTCACCGCGCACACGTTCAGCACGCCGCGCAGTTTGTTCACCACAAGCGCCGCAAGCGCCTCGCCCTCAATGTCCTCCGCGATTATCAGCAGGGGACTGCCGGTCTGCGCGGACTTCTCCAGCACCGGCACAAGTTCGCGGAGGCTCGCGATCTTCTTCTCATAAATCAGAATGTACGGCTTCTCCAACTCGCACGTCAGGTTCTGCACGTTGTTCATGAAGTAGGCGGAGATATAGCCGTTGTCGAACTGCATGCCTTCCACGAATTCCAGCGTCGTGTCGATAGTCTTGCCTTCATCGACGGTGATGACGCCGTCCTTGCCGACCTTCTCCATCGCATCGGCGAGGATGTTGCCGATTTCCGTGTCGCCGTTGGCGGAAATAGTACCGACGGAGGCGATGTCGCTCTTGCCCTTGACGGGCTTGCTCAGTTCCTTAAGGTGCTTCACGACGGCCTCGACGGCCTTATCAATGCCGCGCTGGAGCGCGATGGGATTGACGCCCGATGTTACGGCCTTGAGGCCCTCGACGAAAATCGCCTCGGCGAACACCGTCGCCGTTGTCGTGCCGTCGCCGGCGGTGTCGCTGGTCTTGCTGGCGACCACGTTCACAAGTTTCGCGCCCATGTTCTCGAAGGGGTCCTCGAGTTCGATTTCTTTTGCGACGGTGACGCCGTCCTTCGTCACGGTCGGGCCGCCGTAGGACTTTTGCAGGACAACGTTCCTGCCGGTCGGGCCCAGCGTCACCTTGACCGCGGCGGCGAGTTTCTCCACGCCGACGCGCATCTTTTTCTTGGCTTCTTCGTCAAAAAGTAATTGCTTCGCTGCCATGTTGCTCTCCTGCAATATTTCACTCCCGCGTTCGGGAGAGTATTTCCGCCGCGCATCGGCGGCGGCCTGATTTCTGAAATTAGCCCTCCAGGATCGCGAGCACGTCGCTCTCGCGCATTATCTGGTGCTCAACGCCGTCAATGGTAACTTCCGAGCCCGAGTACTTTGCGAAAAGGACCGTGTCGCCGACCTTGACGCTCATCTCGCCGCGCTTACCGTCTTCAAGGGTCTTGCCGGGGCCGACGGCGATGACCGTTCCCTTCTGCGGCTTTTCCTTTGCGGTGTCCGGCAGAACGATTCCGCCCGCGGTCTTCTGCTCCGCTTCGAGCGGCTTTATAAGCACGCGATCATCCAGCGGTCTTACTGACGCCTTCTTTTCCTTGGCCATATAATCCTCCGATGAAATCTATGTCAAAGTTTAAATGTTATCAGGGCATTCAAAATCTTACATCATTCCGCCCATGCCGCCCATGCCGCCCGGAGGCATCGGCATTTCCTCCTCCTCCTTCGGCAGGTCGGTGATCAGGCATTCCGTGGTGAGCATCAGTCCGGCGACGCTTGCGGCGTTCTGCAGCGCGCAGCGCGCCACCTTGGTCGGGTCGATTATGCCCATCTCAATCATGTCGCCGTACTCCATCGTGTCGGCGTTGAAGCCGAACGTCAGTTTGCCTTCCTTCACCTTCTTGAGGACTACCGGGCCGTCTTCGCCGGCGTTCTCCACAATCTGCTTAAGCGGCGCATCCAGCGCGCGGCGCACGATGTCCACTCCGACCTTCTCGTCGCCTTCGCCCCCGAGTTTCTCAAGCGCCTTTTGCGCGCGGATCAGCGCAACGCCGCCGCCCGGAACGATGCCTTCCTCGATTGCGGCGCGCGTGGCGTGCAGCGCGTCCTCGAGGAGAGCCTTCTTGGACTTCATCTCCGTTTCGGTGGCCGCGCCTATATTTATCTGCGCGATGCCGCCGGAAAGTTTTGCAAGGCGCTCCTGAAGTTTCTCGCGGTCGTAGTCGCTGTCGGTCTTGTCAATTTCGTTCCTAATCTGGTTGATGCGCGCCTTGATGTCGGCATCCTTGCCCGCGCCTTCCGTGATGGTCGTGTTTTCCGAGGTGATCGTTACCTTCTTGGCGCGGCCGAGGTCCTGGATTTTCACGGATTCAAGGTCGATGCCGAGGTCCTTGAAGAGGGGCTTGCCGTCGGTCAGAATGGCGATATCGTCCATCATGGCCTTGCGGCGGTCGCCGTAGCCCGGCGCCTTGACAGCCGCGCAGCGCAGCGTTCCGCGCAGTTTGTTCACCACCAGCGTGGCAAGCGCCTCGCCTTCCACATCCTCCGCGATGACGAGGAGCGGCTGCTTCGCCTGCGCGAGTTTTTCAAGCAGTGGAACGAGTTTCGTCACGGAAGAAATCTTTTCCTCGTGAATCAGGATGTACGGGTTCTCCAGTTCCACCGTCATATTGTCCGGATTGGTGATGAAGTGAGGCGAGAGGTAGCCGCGGTCGAACTGCATGCCCTCGACAACGTCAACGTGGGTCAGCATCGTTTTGCCTTCCTCGATGGTTATGACGCCGTCCTTGCCGACCTTGTCCATCGCGTCCGCTATCATCGCGCCAATTTCCGCGTTGTTGTTGGACGCGATTGCGGCGATGTGCTTGATGTCTTCAGCGCCCTTGACCGGGGTGCTGATTTTCTTGAGGTAGTCGATGACTGCGTCCACCGCTTTCTTGATGCCGCGGTTGATGGCCATTGCGTCGGCGCCCGCGGTAACGTTCTTGAGGCCCTCGAGGTAGATGGCCTCGGCGAGCACGGTTGCCGTGGTTGTGCCGTCGCCCGCGATGGTGCTGGTTTTGCTGGCGACTTCCTTTACCATCTGCGCGCCGAGGTTTTCATACGGGTCCTTCAGTTCGATTTCCTCTGCGACTGTTACTCCGTCCTTGGTGACGGTCGGCCCGCCCCAGCCCTTATCAAGGACCGCGTTTCTGCCCCGAGGGCCAAGAGTGGATTTCACCGCGGCGGCGAGTTTTATCACGCCTTTCTTGAGTGCTTCGCGAGCCTCCTGGTTGTACAAAAGCTGTTTCGCCATGACATGCTCCTTAGATTTTGTCGTTCAAAGCATCCGGAATGCGGCGTGCGCCTTTCCTCCTTCGCCGGAGGCAAATGAGGGTTTTTCGCGTAAGACGCCTGTATTCGCAAAGTACATGCCGCTTCGACGCTGGTTTTCATAACAGCGAAAAGGGCATGATAATAATAGATTTTAACGCTATTCGCAAGACAATTTCTCAGCGAAAACAATGCCGGAATGGCATCGTCTCTTTTTTCGGGATGTAATTATGGCATTTGCAGCCAATTCATCTTGCCTTTTTTGCGCGCGAAGTTTTTTTCGCGGGCCTCTTGGAAGGCTTCCCGGCGGAGAGTTTTCTGCCTTTTGACCGTGCGGCCAGTTTGGCGAGTTCCGCGGAAATCTGCTCAGCCAGCGCGCGGTAATCATGGTGCGCCAGGCGCGGCTCGTCAAATTGCTGGCCCCAGATTGGATACCGGGCATCCACGGGATCGGTGTTCCGGCGCGGGATGATGTGGCAGTGCAGGTGGGGCGTCTGATTGCCCAAAATCTCGTAATTCAACTTGTCCGGCTTGAAGGCGTTGTAAATCGCCTCCGCCGCGCGGGCGAGATCGTCGGAAAAATCCCTTCGCTCATTTTCGGGCAGCATGAAAATTTCGTCCGCGTGCGTCTTGGCGATAAGCATGCAGTAGCCGCGGTACGCCTGTGACGCGGACAGCACAAGCCACGACGCCTTCATCTCGGCCACAACGCGGTGCGGTTCACGTCCGCGGATGTCCTTCAGCCAGTCGCAAAAAGCGCAAGTAGTCTTTGGCATATCGAATCCTCGCCGTATTTTGAAATCGAGTGGGAGAGATTGTGCTTTTCGCGGGACAAAATGTCAAGCGGTTTGCACGGTTTCAACTTTCCCGCCTGATAATCATCGCGGCTGCGACGCCACCGCCGGCGGGAACCGCGGCAAGGCCCAGTTCCTTATCGCGGGCCTTGAGCGCATTGTAAAGCGTAATAACGATTCTCGCGCCGGTCATGCCGACCGGATGGCCCAGCGCGATCGAGCCGCCGTGGACGTTCAGTTTCTCCGGCTCGATCTCCACGCGGCGGAGATTGGCGAGGACCTGCGCGGCGAATGCCTCGTTGATTTCGCAGAGGTCAATGTCCGCAAGGGACAAACGGGTGTCGCCGAGGATTTTGCGGACGGCAAACGCCGGGCCTTCGCCGGGGTAGAAGGGATCGCAACCAATTGTAGAATGCGCGACAATGCTGAAAAGCGGTTTTGCGCCGAGCGCTTGCGCCTTGCGGCGCGAGGCAACAATGAGCGCCGCGGCGCCATCGGCCATGGCGCTGGAATTTCCGGCGGTAATCTGCCCGCCTTCCGTGAAGACCGGCGGAAGTTTCGCAAGTTTCTCCATCGAAGTGTCTTCGCGTATGACCTCGTCGGTCTCGAGGCAAATCTCCGCGCGGTCATCGGACGCCGGCACGGTAAAAGGCGCGATCTCATCCTTGAAAAATCCGTTCCGCCGCGCCTCGGACGCTTTGCGGTGGCTGGAAAGCGCGAAGCAGTCCATCTCTTCGCGCGAAATCCCATATTTCTCTGCAAGGTTCTCCGCGGCCTGTCCCATGCCAAGGCCGGTGAGCGGGTCGATGCTGTCGCTCCAGCCGTCCTCAAGCGTCCGCGGCCCCATGCGGAAGCCGTCCCAGCGCGCGCCCTTGAGCAGGTAGGGAATTGTGCTCATCGAATCCATTCCGCCCGCCACGACGATTTCCGATTCGCCGGTCTGTATCGCCTGCGCCGCCAACGCGAGACTGCGCATTCCTGCGACGCATGCCATGTTTATTGTGTTCACCGGGACTTCAAACGGGATGCCCGCCCGAACAGCCGCGGTGCGCGCTGGATTCGGGCCGTTGCCGGCCTGCCTGCACTGGCCGAACACAACCTGTCCCACATCCGCGCCCTTCAGGCCGACGCGAGCAAGGGCATGCTTCATCGCGTGCGCGCCGAGGTCGTGCACCGGCACATCGCGCAGCGTCCCGCCGAACTTTCCGATCGGCGTGCGAACGGCGGATATTACGACAATGTCTTTGAGTTCCGCAACTGTCATTTCTTTGCTCAACGGAAATTGTGGGCGACAACAAAATCACCATACCGTTTCGCCACGGCCTTTACAAGACGGCGCACCGTTTCTGCGCCGAGAGCGTCCATGAGTTCAAACGGCCCGCGCGCCCAGCGCAAGCCGGTCCGCGCGCCGAGGTCAACGTCTTCCTTCGCGGCAATGGCTTCTTGCACTATGAGAGCCGCAAGGCCGAAGACCACGCCGAAAATCCAGTCGCGCACGGCATCAAATTGCGACGCCGCGATTTCCCCGCCCAGCGGCCACGGGGCGTTTTTCTTCACCTGGCGCTCGAGTGTCTTCGCGGGAAGATAGAACGGCGAAAGCCGCTTCGCAAGCGACGCCGCCGAATGGTACGCCAGCGCCACGCCGTTCATGTTCATCAGTTGAAACGGGCCTGTCTGCGAACCGAAGGCCTCGCGCACCGCCACGTCGATCGTAGGGATGTTCGCAATGCCCTCCTCGAACAGCCGCACGCACTCGTTCATCAGCGGCACAAAGAACCGATTTATTGCAAAGCCGGGGGAATCCTTGACGACAATCGGCGTCTGTCCCATGAGTTTTGCCGCTTCCGCCAGATAATTCGCGGTCTCCGGCGAAGTCTGCGCGCCGGGCACGACCTCGACGAGATGATTCTTCGCGGCGTGATAAAAAAAGTGCATTCCGCCGAATCGCTCCGCGCGCCGTGTTGCCTTCGCAAGTTCCGTGACAGAAAGGGTAGAGGTGTTCGTCGCGAAAATCGTCTCAGGCGGGCAGACCTTGTCGAGTTTCGCGAAAAGGTCCTTCTTCGTCTTTTCGTACTCGAACACGGCCTCTATAACGAGGTCGCAGTTAGCGGCGGCGGAAAGGTTCGTAGCGCCGTGGATGAGGAAATACTTGTGCTCGACTTCCTCCGGCGTCAGGATTTTCTTCTCGACCGCCTGAGTGAGCGCGGTGAGGATTTCGGCGAGGCCGCGATTGACCAGGTCGTCTGAAAGATCAATCAGCGCGACGGTGATGCCGTGCTGCGCCGCGCGCTGGGCGATTCCCGCGCCCATGACTCCCGCGCCGATAACCGCTATTTTCTTCAGTTTAATCATCAAAATTGCTCAGAGTTTTCTGCCCGGCAACGGCGGGAGGATTTCCGCGGGATCGCGCCCGGTGTTCAGCGTGATGAACATCTCCAGGTACTTCCGCCGCGCAAAATAGAGGGTAACGGTCTTCGTGTTGAACTCGCGGACAAGCACTGCCGGCCCGCGCATCCGCAAACCTTTGTCCGTTGCGAGACAATCCCTGCAATAGGGCAGAGGTACAAGAAAATCATCAGCCTTTTGCGTCAAGCGGTCAACGATGCGTGTATAAAATGGCATGAACAGGTCCAACACATTTCCCTGAGTGTTTGCGATGGTGCCGCCGGTTTTCGACGTGATGACATATATTTCGGTCGGGTCGGGCTTGCAGCAGCGCGCGCAAAAGTCCGGCCACTCCGGCGACGGGCCAAAGGGAATTTGAATGTCTATGCCGCGCGGAATTTCCACCAGAAATTTCACGCCGTCGGGTGGGAGCACGGGGGGCAGTTGTACGGCGTGCCCGGTAAGGACGGCCAGGTTGGCCAGAAGCCGGCGAAACAGGTGACCTGGGCCGACGATGGGTATAACCACATCGCCCATCTGGATTGCGGGGAAACGTTGCGCAATGTACCTCGCATCCGCGGCATACTGGAGCGGCACGCGCCAGACGTTGTCCGGGTCAAAGTAGATAATTTGCCCGTCTGTCAGCGCAATTCCGCAATCTGTCCGCAGGCCGTCCGCCGACGCGCCGACGTAGTTGAGCAACTTTTCATCTTCGGCGATTCCCGCGGTCTTTGCGACGCTCGCGGCAATTTCCTTCGCGATGTTCTGCGGCTTAAGTTGTGGAGTATCCATCACAGTTGACTCCCTTTTGTAATGACATCACCAGCGCAACGGCGCTTGCCAGGATTCCTTGAGGGACCAGATGTCTTCGTCGAGGCGCGGCTCGCCGCCGGCGCCGTTGATGACGAGGCGGCTTGTGGCAACCGTCCGGCCTATTTCCGCGAAAGGCAGACCAGCGAGTTTCTTCTCGAACGCGGCCTTATTCTCCGGCTCGACTTCGCAAATGAAGCGCGTGTTGGATTCGGAAAACATGGCCATGTCGTCGCGCATCGGTTCCGCGACGGGCGCGCGAGTCAGGTCGATGCTCGCGCCGAGTCCGCCCGCGAAGCACATCTCCGCCGTGGCGACGGCCAGCCCGCCCTCGGAGCAATCGTGGCACGCGCGCACAAGTTTGCCCTTCATCGCGGAGGAAAGCGCGTCCATGATTTTCTTCGCGTTTTTCTCCACCTTCGGAACGTTCGCGCCGACTTCGCCGTGAATGCGATAATAATGAGAGCCGCCGAGTTCGTTCCGCGTCAGGCCCACGATGTAGACGAGAGTTCCGGCCTTCTTGAAGTCCATGGTCACCGCGAGGTCCACATCCGGCATAACGCCGATGGCGCTGATGAGGAGCGAGTGCGGGATGCAGATGTTTTTGCCGTTGGCGGTGAACTCGTTGTTCAGGCTGTCCTTGCCGGAGATAAAGGGCGTGCCGTAGAGGAGCGCGAAGTCGTGGCAGGCCTGCGCCGCGCGCACGAGCGCGCCGAGGCGGTCCGGCTTGTCGGTGATGCCCCAGCAGAAATTGTCGAGCAGCGCCACGCGGTCTAGGGGACAACCCACGGCTACAAGGTTTCTCAGCGCCTCGTCGATTGCGCTCGCGGCCATCCAGTACGGGTCGATGTCGCCGTAGCACGGATTCATGCCGTTGGAAAGAGCGATCCCGCGCCGTGAATTGTAAAGCGGCGCGTTGATGCTTGCGTCGCCGGGGCCGTCGTTGTGCGCGCCGACGAGCGGCTTGAGCACGCTCGCCGCCTGCACTTCGTGGTCGTACTGGCGGATGACCCATTCCTTCGAGCAGACATTCCACGAGGAGAGGATTTTGTGCAGGTCTTTGCCGTAATCTTTTTTCTCAACAATCGCCGGCTCTTTCAATTTCGGCGCGTTCCAGACAGCCTTGCGGACGACCTTGGGGACGCCCTTGTGCAGAAATTCCATGTCAAGTTCGCAGACGACTTTTCCATCGTATTTGAGGCGGAGTTTGTGGTCGCCCGTAAAGCGCCCGAGGACGACGGCCTCAACGTCTTCCGCCTTGAAGAGCGCCATGATTTCATCGAGTTTGTCCGGCGGGACCGCGAGGATCATGCGTTCCTGCGCTTCGCTTATCCAGATTTCGGTGTAACTGAGGCCCTCGTACTTGAGCGGGGCCTTGTCAAGGTTCACCTCCACGCCGGTGTCCTCGCCCATCTCACCGATTGCGCTGGAGAAGCCGCCGCCGCCGCAGTCCGTGATGCAGGTGTAAAGGTTCCTGTCGCGGGCCTGAAGGATCGTGTCCACCAGCGTCTTTTCCGTGATGGCGTTGCCGATTTGGACCGCGCCGGAGGAAATAGTCTCCGACTCGTGCGTCAGTTCGATGCTCGCGAACGTTACGCCGCCGATGCCGTCTCGACCGGTGCGCCCGCCGACTGCGAGGACAAGGTCGCCCGCGTGGACCTGCTTGAAGCACTTGTCGCGCGGCATGATGCCGACGTTGCCGCAATAGACCAGCGGGTTGCCGATGTAGCGGTCGTCGAAGAAAATCGAGCCGTTGGTGGTGGGGATGCCCATGCGGTTGCCGTAATCGCGCACTCCCGCGACGACGCCCTTCATGATGCGCTTGGGGTGGAGGACGCCCGCGGGAAGTTTTTCCTTCGGATAGTCCGGCGGCGCGAAGGCGAAAACGTCGGTGCTGATGATGGGCTTCGCCCCCATGCCCGTGCCGAGAGGATCGCGGATTACGCCGCCCAGCCCCGTATTGGCGCCGCCGTACGGCTCAATAGCGGATGGGTGATTATGCGTCTCGACCTTGAAGCAGATGGCGTTCGTCTCGTCGAACTCGATGACGCCCGCGTTGTCTTTGAAAACAGAAATGCACCAGTCCTTCTTGAGCGCCTCCGTGCTCTTCTTTATCGTGGCGGCCAGAAGGTTGTCGATGATTTTCCCGTTGAAATCGATTTTCCCGGCGAAGGTCTTGTGCTTGCAGTGCTCCGACCAGGTCTGCGCGATTGTGGCCAGTTCGCAGTCAGTGGGATTCCTGCGCAGTTTCTTGAAGTGCTCGCGGACGGCCTGCATCTCGGGGAGGTTGAGCGAGAGCATTCCCTTGCGGCTGATTTCCAGCAGTTTCACGTCGTCCGCGCCGAGAATGTCCACTGTGGTCAGGCGCAGTTTATATTTTGCCTGCGGGATGTCCTGGAAGGGGAGTTCGAGATCGAACGTGACGTCTTCGATGACCTCGTTGGCCAGGGTTTTCCGCGCGATCGTGTCAATCTCCGCGACATTGAGTTTGCCTCTGAGAAAGTATTTGCGAATGGTCTTGACCGATTTCGCCTGAAAGCCGAGGTCTTTAATCGCCTTCTTCGCGCTCTGCTCAACCGGGTCCATGACGCCGGGCTTGCGGGTTATCCTGATGACATGCCCCTCGGTGAACTTCTCATGCGGCTGCAGGCGGCGAGTCGCGCGCATCTTCCGGATGGAATAGTCATTGAGCACGCTGTCCGCGAGAAGTTCTCTTGCGATGAGCGCGGCCTGGCGTTCGTTAAAATCGGCGGCGATGTCGTATATGACGGAAGACGCGACGTTATCCACCGACATGATGCCGAAGTCACGAATTTGAGACAGGACGCTGTTGCCTTCAACATCGGCATAGCCCTTCTTCGTGGTGATTTCAATTCTCCAATACATAGTCAACTCCATTCTGGTGTCCGTCGAGAAGTGGGAGTGGATATTCTAGCGCGGCGGCGGCGTGTTGCAATGAAAATTGCGTTTTAGCGAAGATTTGCGGAAGAGGGGAAATAAGAGGGGCGGCTCCGTCTGAACGAGGCCGCCCTTCCGGTAAAGGGGCATTGATGATAATAGTCACGGCTGAATAGCCGGTACCATCTATCCCGCTTGGCAATTATTGGCGCCCGCCGAGCCATCCTGTCTTACCTTGCGGCGCGCATTCCCATCGAACGGCATCCCGCTCAGCAGGGCGCGGCCGCCGAATCCGAGTCCGGCAAAGGCGGGCCGCCCGACCCAGCGCAGCCCACCGCCGGCGCTAAACTATTGGTTAAGAGACGGACTTGCTACAGTGGGTGCGGAGCCGTCAGTCGTGAACCGAATGACGCCGCTCTGGTCAATGAAGAACCCACGGTTTCCGGTCGTGCCGACCGAGTTCGGAACCGCCGTCGCGACATAGGTGTTCGCGTCCGGGGTGCCGACAATCGCCACCGTGTAGCCACGGCTGATGCCGGCGCCGAGGGCCGAGTCAATATAAGGAGGCGTGGCACCGCTCAACTGGGCAAGCGTGCCATAGAGGTTCGTA
>Ga0315284_10001471_pt1 | contig 33631 bp, 25 predicted proteins | sample YL17G09_16_MG_FD_203696 | JGI IMG/M metagenome (GOLD analysis project Ga0315284, IMG submission 203696) | Sediment microbial communities from Yellowstone Lake, YNP, Wyoming, USA - YL17G09_16 | ecosystem: Environmental > Aquatic > Freshwater > Lake > Sediment | place: USA: Wyoming | collected... | reverse complement strand
CACCGATGGAACAAATCCACCTCTCTTTCTTTTTGAACAATGAGATCTCTTACTCTTACTTCTACGTCTTCCTCCTAATGATGGACGAACTCCCCTCCCAGAAGCATGTAATAAATCACGACCCGCCGATACATTTTTACCCATTGAATAAGATGGATCATAATAATCTAATGGAAATACCGTTGCAGCACCACCTCTTTTTTTATAACACGACATTTATCTATAGTTGTTAAACAATTTAAGAAAATAGTGTCGTAGATTCTTAAAATGTCACGACCAACTTGGGATGAATATTTTAAAGAAATTGTTCAAGTTACCTCTAAAAGAAGTCCCTGTCATCGTCTACAAGTTGGTTGTGTATTTGTCCATAATAATAGGATTGTAAGTCAAGGATATAATGGATTTTTACCAGGATGTGATCATATTTCAATTATACGTGATGGACACGAACAAGCAACCGTTCACGCCGAACAAAACTGTCTAGCCGATTGTGCAAAACGAGGAGTTAGTTCATCCGATTGTATTGCCTATATCACTCATTATCCCTGTATTATTTGTACACGACTTCTACTTGCATCTGGAATCAAAGAAATTAAATACATCCACGACTATAAAAATGATGAACTCGTACACTATTTCACTAAAAATAGTAATGTACCTATTCAACAGTTTTAATTGTATTTTTTCACTTATTATGCCTATAATATATTCAATCCAGTTTATATAAAAATAAAATTGATTGAATTTAAAGCCATATGATAATGTAAATATCCTAGTCTCTCTATCAAATGGCTGCTGTATCACGTAAGTATCAAAAGCATACGCATCACCAGCATATTCTGGAATTACCTGACACCTATGTGGGTAGTACCAAAACCAATGAAGAGACACGCTGGGTATACGATTCTACCTCTGGTAAAATGGTGTGGCGAAAACTACAGTTTAATCCTGGTCTCTATAAGATCTTTGATGAAATTGTAGTCAATGCACGCGATGAATATATTCGCTCTATTACTACCGCTGGAATGACTCCTATTAAACATATCGGTATTAATGTATCACATAACGACGAAGGTGATACTGTTATCTCTGTTGAGAATGACGGTGATGGTATTCCAATTGAAATGGGAGAAGAACAAAAATTTATGATTCCTGAAATGATTTTTGGACACCTCCTTACTTCAGGTAATTATGATAAAAGCGAAGAGAAAATTGTTGGAGGAAAAAATGGTTATGGTGCCAAAGCTTCAAATATTTTCAGCAAATTCTTTAACATTGATCTAAAAACTCCCGCTTCTGAAAAACATTATAATCAATCTTGGTATAATAATATGTTTCAATGTGAAAAACCAATTATCAAAAAATATACTGGAAATAAAGGTATGGTAAAAGTAACCTTTATTCCTGATTCTACTCGGTTTTCAGGTGCTTTCACTGAGTCAGGTATGATTGCAGATATGATCGCTGTATTCCATACACGAATCATTGAACTTGCAGCACTTGTCCACAAAGATGTTAAAGTTAGCTGGAATGATTCCGTTGTAACCTCTAATAATTTTGAAAAATATATCAAACTCTTTCTACGCGATGGAATGACTGGTTATGCCTATGAAGATTGTGGTGCACGCTGGGAAATTGGCGCCATCCTCACCACACATTTATATTCAGATGAAGAAGAATTACCTGAAGATAAACATCTCTCATTTGTCAATGGTATTCATACAAAGAAAGGCGGTAAACACGTAGAATCCGTTAGTCGCAAAATTCTAACTGACTTTTGTGAATTTGCAAAGACAAAAAAAGTAGATATTAAACCAGGTCAATTGAAAAATTCAGTTGTACTCTTTATTAATAGTACCATTGTCAATCCAAGCTTCGATTCACAGAGTAAAGAATTATTAACTACATCTGCTTCTGAATTTGGTTCAAAACCAAATTATTCTGGAAAACTTACTACCTCTCTTGGAAAGTTAGGACTCTTAGAAGAAGCTAAATATCTCCTTGAAGCAAAAACAATGCGAGAAGCGAAGAAGACCGATGGTAAGAAACGATCCACACTTCGTGGAATTACAAAATTAGAAGATGCTCTCTTCGCTGGTACTAATAAATCCAATGAATGTACACTTATCTTAACGGAAGGAGATTCAGCTGCAACTTCCGCCATTTCAGGCCTTAAAGAGGTTGGTCGTGAACGATGGGGTGTCTTTCCTTTGCGTGGTAAACTTCTCAATGTCCGCGATATCACCATCCAAAAATTTAATGCAAACGAAGAACTTACTGCTATCAAAAAGATTCTCGGATTGGAACAAGGAAAACAATACAAAGATCTCTCTGAACTTCGTTATGGACGTGTTATGATTATGGCCGATCAAGATCACGATGGTTCCCATATCAAAGGACTCCTTATGAATCTCTTTCACGCAGAATGGCCTGGTCTCCTTCGATCAGGATTTCTATGTACTCTCCTCACTCCTATCCTCAAAACCTCCAAAGGTAAATCCGTTATTAGCTTCTATTCTATCCCTGAATTTAATCAGTGGAAAGAAACAAATTCCCTACACGGATGGAAAATTAAATACTATAAAGGGTTGGGTACATCCACTCCCGCTGAAGCACGTGAATGGTTCAAAGATCTTCACGAAGTCTATTACGAATGGGACGAAAAAACAGATGAATCCATTAATTTGGCTTTCAATAAAAAACAAGCTATTGATCGCAAAGCCTGGCTCAGTCATTATGATCCCAAACAAATGCTTATCCCACAAAATAATAAAGCTTCCTATACTTCATTTATTAATCACGAACTTATTCACTTTAGTAATGCTGACAATATTCGCTCTCTTCCTCATCTAATGGATGGTCTCAAACCCTCTCAACGTAAAATCCTATATAGTTGCTTCAAACGAAACCTTAAAGATGAAATCCGTGTTGCACAATTAGCAGGTTATGTATCTGAACACGCAGCCTATCATCACGGTGAAGCCTCCCTTAATGGAACCATCGTTGGTATGGCACAAAACTTTGTAGGCTCTAATAATCTTAATCTACTTAAACCAATTGGACAGTTTGGATCTCGTCTTATTGGTGGTAAAGATGCCGCCTCTCCACGTTACATTCATACACATTTTGAAGATATTATTCATACCATCTTCCGAAAAGAAGATACACCCCTACTTAATTATATCAACGATGATGGTGATATCGTTGAACCAGAATACTACTTACCCGTTGTACCTCTTCTTACTATCAATGGTGCAGTTGGTATTGGTACTGGATATTCGACTGATATTCCTCCTTATAAACCTGATGACATTGTATGTCTTCTTCAACATCGTCTACAAGGTTCACTTGATACATTGGCTGATCGCCCACTAGATCCTTGGTGGTTTGGATTCAATGGTACCACCCGTCGCGCAGATGAACAAACCTGGATTACAAAAGGCCTATATGAATGTAATGATGATAAACGAACCATTACTATCACAGAACTTCCTGTTGGTACTTGGACAAAAGACTATAAAGCATTTCTGGATTGTCTATGTGAATCGGATGAAAAGAAATCCAAAGATGCAAAGAAAGATGCAAAGAAAGCTGAAACGGCCAGTCAACAATCTAATAAATCCTCTAAAGATGAAGTAGAACCTTGCGGTCTCAAAGGATTTGATGATCTCTATAATGATATTGATGTTAAATTTATTCTATACTTTACAGAAGAAGGATATGATAATATCAAAGATAATTTAGAACTATTTGAGAAACGATTCAAATTGACTACTTCTTGGAAAACTACGAATATGACTTGTTTTGATAATGAATTTAATATTGTTAAATACAAAACGGTGGGTGATATGTTAGAGGCATTTGTTGAGAAACGTCTTCCAATGTATGAAGCTCGTCGTTTGAATCAATTAGAAACATTACAGAAACAGATTCGTGAATTAGATGCAAAGAGACGCTTTATTCAAGCCATTCTAGATGAACGACTTATCTTGCAAAAGAAAACGGATGAAGAAATTGTTCAAGGTCTTCAAGAATGTGATATTCCTTCTCTCTCTAATCTGGATAAACCTGAAGAATACGATTCATATGATTATGTGTTGAGAATGCGTATTGATCGCTTGAAACAATCCGCTATCATTGAAATGGATAAACAAATTGCAGAGAAACAGGAAGAAATTGAACAATTAGAATCACAAACAGGTTCTTCTTTATGGCTATCTGATTTACAAGAATTTCTTGAAGCCTGGAAAAAATATACAGAACATCGTATTGCTGAATCCACTTCCATTGCTAAATCAGAATCCTCCAAATCAAAACCTACCCCCAAAAAACGCCCCGTTGTTCGTAAATAAATAATTATATTCACTTATATCATTTATCAAACATTTTAATATTATATTATGTATCATATTAAAATATTACTTATTTTTATTGTATATTTAGTTTACATTTGGGGCTTGAAAGGGAGTGATTTGGTGCCTGCGGAGGACATACTCATTGGTTGAGGTAATGGTACAGGTAAATGTGAAATATCATTTAAATAATAATTATACTGTTCAATTTCTGACATAATACGTGGTGCAGACCATTTTACCACTAAATCATTTAATTCATTGATTTGACCTTCAATATTAAATGGATTATTTTTAGCATATTGTAAATACATTGCTCTCATAATCATTTTTAATTCATCTACATCTTGATCATCAATCATATATTGTTTTGGTCCACTCATACGGTAGATTTCTTTACGGATGTCTTTTTGAATGAGATCCACATTTTTTCTAGTAAAAAATGCGTCAGAAAGAGCTGTATGATCCCAGTTTCCCCGGAGCATATCACCAGAGAAATTTACTTCTGTTTGTTTGGGATAACTAAAACCGGCCGAATCCGGTACGGTAGAACCTCCAGCAGAGGGAGGGGCATTTAGATTGACACGACCATTCTGACCTCCATAACCATAACTTGTATACGGGAGTTCAAAATCAGGGATGGGAGCACCGGCGGTTGACATTCTATCAACCTCTCCGTGTTTTTTTTCTAAGCTCCGAATATAGAAATGTCATCCGTTACTCGTTTTCTAAAACAACTACCCGCTGGTGGAAACCAAGTATATGTAAACAATGCTAGCCTCGCCAATCTTCTTTCAGTTGCTTTTGAGCTTGTACCAACTTCAGGAAATGTCGTAGGAAACTATCCACCTGCTCTAATGGTTCAGGCTGCTGCTTCAGGTACTGGTTTAGATGGTCAAATTGCTAATGCCTTCCAAGCTGCTCAAGTTGCTGGTGGAGTTGGTGTCCTACGTGATATGGGAAAGACTGTTTTTGCCCAAGCCGCCACTGGTACCGCCGCTGCACCAACCGCCGTTGCCGCTAATGGATTTTCATATTTTCGTCAAGTACAACTACTTGTACCACAGGGCCTGACTAACTCATACGCAATTGGTGGAACATCTGGACCAACCTTTGGAGTTATTGGTCAAAATTTAGCTCTGTCACCATACGTTACCTTCTATATACCATCGGCGGTTGCTGGTATTGTATTACAACCAGCTGTTGAGACTACAAGTGTCCTTGCTAACCTCGGCCTTGGTTTACAATCTGGACAGTTGTAAATTTATTTACATCAATATATTTCATTATTGTATTATACACTTATTAGTTACGTATTATCTTTAATTAAACATTTAAAGATAATAATTAATTATAATTAAAATGAAATCTATTTTAGGAGCATTAGTTGGGGATGCTGCAGGAGCTACATTAGAATTTTATAGACAATCTATTACCGAAGAAAAAGTACTTCACGCTATGAAAATGCCTGGTGGGGGGCACTTACGAGTTGGATCTGGACAAATTACAGACGATGGAGAATTAACATTAACACTTTTAAGATCACTTCGATCTTCTAACTCGTCTTCATTGTCCTCTTATCTTCATTCTATAGCGAAAGGATATTCGGATTGGTATGAATCATGTCCTTTTGATATTGGTATGACTTGTAGTTTTGCCTTTGAAACATATTATGATTTTTTTAGAAATAAAATAAATACTCTTGATGAATGTTTTGAAATTGTTCGACAATTAAATAGTTCCTCTGAAGCAAATGGATCTCTAATGCGTGCAACTGCTATTGCTTCCTATATAGATACACATCCCAAATTAGATATCCAATTTGGAATTCAATTAGCAAAAGAAGATGCAAAATTATCACATCCCAATATTGTTTGTCAAGAAGTTAATATGATTTATGTTTTTTCATTAATTCATCTCTTAAAAGGGTATTCCACAAAAGATACACTTACATTAACTGACTATTTCATTCAACATTCTATTACATCTGATAAAGTAAAAGAATGGTATTTTAATGAATCAAAAGATATTGCATTAATGGATTGTAAGCAAAATATGGGTCACGTTCGTTGGGGATTTGTACTTGCTTATTATTTTTTAAGAAATTCAACTATTTCATTTGAGGAGGCAATTAAAATAACATTAATGAAGGGGGGTGATACGGATACAAATGCTGCAATTGTTGGAGGATTAGTTGCGTGTTATCAAGAAATACCTGAATATATGTTAAACCCTGTATTATCATTTGATTGTATCAAAGAATTACCTACGCATCGTGTTAGACCATCTGAATATAGTGTTAAAAAGTGTTTACAACTATAATTTAATTATTTCTATGGGATTATAAAATACTTATAAAAGATTAGAAGATGTCAATGAATATCTATTTATGGATTTATGTAATTGTTGCTATTGCTGTAACAATTGGTGGTACTTATAAATTATATGGAATGGAAAATACATTAGGAGCATTATTATTTTTTGTGGGGGCTGTGGGTCTGTTTATGTCATATGGTCTTCGTTGGTTTGGAGTAAAAGATTCTATCTTTTCTAATACTCCGGTTCAATGGCCACCTGCAATCAATACTTGTCCTGATTTTTTAACTTATTATCAACGTGAAAATGCAGATGGTACTAAAGTAGATTCTTGTATTGATTTGCTTGGAATTTCTAAAAATGGTACATTAAAACGTTTTCCAAAAGATGGATCTATTCCAACTACGGATGAATTCTATTTTTCACTAGTTACAACTAATTCTGATCCTGTTAAGAAAAATAATGAATTATGTCAACGAGCAATTACTGCGGGTCTAACTTGGGAGGGAATTACAAATGGAGAAAGTTGTGTTAATCCTGATGGTACTGTAGGACCTGGTAGTGGAAGTTCAAGTAATTCAAATTGTCCCTCTTCTTAATGTGCGTTTAAAATCTTAAAAAAACATCTACGACAAGAATGTAAGGAAATAAGAAGACCTTACAAAAAGCATTCATAGTTTAGTGGTAGAATGACCCCCTTCCAAGGGGTTGATACGGGTTCGATTCCCGTTGAATGCATTATTATCTATTTTATAAATTATTATATTTATTAAATAGAAATTTAATTATGATTTGGACATCAAAAGATAAATTCTTTTTATCTATTCTTAGAGAATTTGGAGAAAATCACGTAGAGTCTGTTATTCAAAATGCAAATAAATTACTCGGTAGTCTACCTACTAAAAAACGCCCTCAACTTGTCTTTTTTGGAGATTATCAACCCTCTTTACAACTTTTTACTTGGAATAAGGATATTCAAAAAATACAATATGATATGATTGTACGTAATTATATGACTGTTTTTGGAGATGATTCTACGTTAAAGAAATTATTTCAAGATAAAGTGCACTTATCACATAACTATCAAAATGTGATTGCCTATTTATTAAAAATTGTAAATGTCGCTTTTCATGTGGTTCGTATTCCTTTTCAAAATCGTATTTATTTTGCTCTTGTTAAATTATCATTAAAAGATACAATTGATTTTGATTTGTTTGATCATTTAATGTTTAGTTATCGTCAATATTCTATTTTACATAAAAAACGTCAAATGACACGACGTTATAGAGTAAAAAAGTCACAAAAAGGAAAAACAAAAAGACAATGATGTAAAGAATAGGATAGATTAGGATTAATAGTATGGTTCGTACGAGTTTACCTGAAAGGGATACAGCCTGTCTTCATCCAGAAATTGAGGATGCAATGTTGAGATGGTTAGTAACTAGATCTCATCCAGCATTTTTATTAATTGGTCCACCAGGTGTTGGAAAAACAACAATGGTATATCGTGTGTGTAAACAGGGTCAATATTGGATTCAAGAATTTAATGCAAGTCATACACGTACTGGTTCTAGTTTTCGTCAAACAATTTTACCTTTATTAATTGAGACAGGTGTTAGTAAGTGGATTCATCCATCTACTCCAAATGGTCGTGCAGTCTTATTAGATGAAATGGATGGATTATCTCAAGGTGAAAAAGGTGGATTACAAGAATTATTAGATTATTTAAAATCAAAACGAAACTTTTTAGATGATTGTCCTTTAATTTTAATTTGTAATATTTTAGAGGGAAGAATTATGCAACAACTTTTAAAATATTGCTCTGTTCATTATGTTAATATGCCTAAAAAAGAAAAATTAAGTGAATATTTTAAAAAAGATATTCCAGATTCTTTATATCAATTGGGAGATATTCGTAAAGTATCACAAAGTCTAGTATATCAAGAAAAAATAGAACATTCATTTACAAGTAAAGAGGAGCATTTAGATAAAAATTTACATGTGGCGATTCGTGCGGCGTGGTTTACGTTATTTGAACAATGGAGTGAAACCGATGAACTCGACCTTGAAACCAAAGATGCTAACCTTGCCGGCTTATTATTTCATCAAAATTTACCACTCTACTTAGAAAAAGTACCATTTGAAGTTTATGAAAAAATTTTAGATTACTTACGATGGAGTGATCGTGCAGATTTTTGGGCATTTTTTCATCAGTGTTGGAATTTGCTTCCGTTATCGTATCGTTTAAAATTAAAATATCCTAATTTATGTATTCAACAATATGATAAGCCTTCTATTATACCTAAACCGACTGAATTACAGTATACATTGGTTTTAACAAAACAATCTGCACTGTTTAATGCTTGGAAAGAAATGAATCGTGTTGCGAATGAATATCAAATACCCTTTCGATGTGTTACACAATGGGCTACTCACCAAAATGGTAAAATTTATGATACATTAGGTCTTAAACTTGGATCTCAGAATGTAGTTGAAGTACCTTTAAAGGCCGTCTCCTCCCAATCCTCTGTGCAGAATGGATCAAAATCTCTTTCAACTCGCAAGAAAGTTGGTCGTGGTAAAAAATTAAATGAGATACACACTCCATAGATAAACCACGAATTAAATTTATATTTGATACAAATATTATATTTGTTATACCCTCCTTAAAATTCTTAATTGTCTTAAGTAGTGAAAATAGATTATTTTCTATTCTTTCTGCTTTTAATCCTAAACGATCAATTTCTTCAAATAATTCATAATAAATATTATCAAATGATGAAAAAATAATAAATTTACCGTCTTTCTCATTACGAAATAAATCTAAACAGATCTCTTGTTTATTTTTTAATAGTTTTACTTCTTCATTGCCTTTATCTATTAAACAACACATACGATCCACTGTTATCGCGTCTCTGCATAACGGACACTTATTATTATGTAAATAAATATTTCTTAATAAACATTTACCACAATACAAATTATAACAACAATCTAATATTGTTGGATATTCACACGATTCTAAACAAATTACACATTCATTCTCTTCTGCTTTTCTTTTAATTAATGAATGTTTTCCTACTATCTGAAATTCTAAATAATTTGATACTGATTTAAATTCTATACCCATTCCTTGAAATAAATAGGGAATACGATTCGGATGAAATAATGGCTCAATCTTTCTTGATAAATAATAACTAATTAAAGAATTCAATGTTATATTTGGACGACACTCTATATGCTCTAATGTCATAGATGGTATTGTTATACTTGATTCAATCATTTCATTTGAATTTCGTAATACAATCATATTCTTATTTGGATGATAAAATGGTAAATAATCTTTTAAAAAACTGGATGATTCTAATAATACATCATATGAATAATATTGATTTTCTATTAACCACTTTTTTAATTCAGGATGAATAGTAATATGATTTGATAATTCATCTAATTTATGCTTCTGAATCGATGCATTCTTAAATAATAACGGAATCCAATTATTTGTAATTAACCATAGAAATTGAAACTGAAAAGGAGGATCAGACGAATTCATATAAATAGATGACGCCTCATCTAAAAATATATTATTCCATTCAATATTATGCTGTACCGCATATTCTTGTACAAACTTGTAACATTTATTTGTAGTAATCACAAAATTACTTTGAATTATTTGTTTTGCTAAATCATCTCCTTTAATGACTCTCTTTGTTTCTAATGAAACATATTTTAATGTTGTATGTTGATCGATTTCATTTTTCCATTGTCCATATAAATAATGCGGTACAATAATTAAATTTGCGGAAGAAATGTCAGATAATTTATTAATTTGATGCGAAAAAAAATATTTTGATGAATATGGTGTCAATTCACATGTTATTTGTGGAAATACATTCTTATAAGATGCTAAATAAGATAATACTGTTAATGATTTACCTGTTCCAACAGGATCTCCTATAATTCCTATTTTCCCATTAATTGCTTCATTACCAATCATAAATCCTCTTATCATTTTTTCACGATAATGATGCATTCCTTCAACCATATTCCATTGATGATTATATAACTTTGTCTTAATCTCCTTCGGTTTCTCTATTTCTGTCTTATTTTCTATTAATGTATTATAATATATATCATTTAATACTTTTAATTTATCTACATTCATTTGATCTGTCATTATATCTTACTAATTATTACTTATTTCTTATTATACTCTTTAGGCCAAATTCAAATAAAATTGTTGAATAGGTACTTCTTTTACAAAATCCTTTAATTTATATTTCGTTTCTTTTAATTTATATTCACTCACTTGATTTGATTCATGTTCAAGTCTAATTACATTTTTATCTACCGTATTATCACTATGACAAATCACTAAAATCGTCTTCTTTGGATCTAATTGAATCATTGGAAATTTATACTTATTTAAAAAACTCTCTTCTTCTGCATGTGTTACAAATTCATCATACTTATACTTATCCGAATAGGATTTCTTCCACGCCATTGTACCATTTGTTGCGTGATTTGGATGATATGGTCCCATAACATATATTTTTTTGATATCATGATAATATAAATACATTTCAGAACATCCTGCTAATTCTACACGTGGATATTTACGAAATCCATCTACTACCGATTGAACACGCTCTGGCGGATAATAATCATCATCATCCATTGCAACAATAATCTTTCCTCTTGCCTCCTTATTTAATAAATTGCGCTTTGCTCCAATTCTTAATTTCTCATCAAAATAAAAATAACGAATATTCGGTACCGTCTTCGATGCCTCCATAAATAGATCCTCCACTTTATCCTTTCCATCATCCATTATAATCCATTCCATCTTATCCTTTGGATACGTCTGATTCTTATAAATCTCAATTAATATTGGTATAAATTTACGACGATTATACGTCGGTGTTACAATACTCACTTCTATATTCATTTCTTTATCTTCTTTATAATAAAAGTTTAAATTATGTTATTTAAAAATCTAAATTCGTTTAAATAAATATTTATTTTCTTTTTACTAATCTTAAAGATTCACTTCTTATTTACTTCCTGCTTCTCCTATTGGTGCTGTTGGTGTAGTTACTGTTCCCGCTTCTCCTTCTCCTGCTACTCCTATTGGTGCTGTTCCTGCTTCTCTTATTGGTGCTATTGGTGCTGTTGGTGTAGTTACTGTTACTGCTGCTCCTGCTTCTCCTGCTACTCTTATTGGTGCTATTGGTGCTGTTGGTGTAGTTACTGTTACTGCTGCTCCTGCTACTCCTACTGTTGGTGCTGTTGATGCTGTTGATACGTTTGATGTAGTTACGGATGAATTAGATGTTACTGATGAATTAGATGGGGCAACACTTTTATGAAGTTCTTTAAAATTCTGTGCAATTTTGTCTATTTTATTTTTATAGGGTGGTTTATTTTTTAATTGATCGATAAATGGAAACGAATCATGTAAATTTTGATCATAATTTTTCATTATTTGATTAATTTCATTTTTATCTTGGGTTGATATAACAGCTCCATAAATAAAAGGTGTTAATAGAAAACTCCAAAATGCACTTTTGGGTTGACTTGTAACAATTGGTAAAATTGCATATTTTGTTGGTATTATTTGTATTTTAGGATTATCTGTTAATTCATTATTATAATATTGATAACACCATTTTCCAAGATAGAATAATCCGATAACAAATATGATTGGTTTAATTGTTATACATAAGAAGAAAGTAAATAAAAAGAATCCAATACGCATTTGATATGGATACATAATGGATTCATTAGCAATGAGACATGCTATCAATAGAGAAAGAATTGGAAAAAGAGTATAAGATAATATGGTTTTAGTTGCATCTTTTGAATTGGAGGCAATTCGTTTTACACTAAATTGATTTGCCGTTGGATCATCTGTTTTTTCAAAATCTTTTTGTAATGTTGTGAAAATGTACTCTACCTTTTTGCCGTCAATAATTAGACTATTTACAATATTTGTAATTCGTTGTGATTCTTTTTCTATCGCATCTTTTACTTCCTGTTCAGATTTTTGTTCATTGTTTAATTTTTTTTCTAAAAAAAGGGTATGTGTTTGAATTAAAGGTTTGTTATTTTTTTCGATAAAATCTTTATTATGTGTATTTGAATTAAATGCATTTATTTTTATTTGACGTATTTGCTCGGGTGTTTCTACATACGGTAGAGAGCTATTTGTATTTTGTTTTTGCTGTTGTATTTGTTTCGCGGCATATTGATTTGCTTTAGGGTCATCTACTGCTTCATTTACTTTAAAACTTATTTTATTTTGTAGTTTTGATAGTAAAGATAGATTTTCTGACATTCTATCCTTACTATATATTTTATAATGTATATATAAATTCACATATCGGACACGCTCCTTCAAAATACTGTAAATAATAGACAAGATATATTATAGGGCATATTTTAAACCTCCCATACCAGATGCAATATTTACCCAATTCAAACTTTCTACATATACACTTATATAATATTGATATAAACTAGTTGATGGTAATGGATATACGTCTAAATCAATTTGAAAGTTTTTAATGCGACTACTATTAATGCTTCCGCGTGGTTGAGTAGAAGGTGATGCTAATGCAAATGGATATACTACTAATTCAGGATCTGGAATACCTGTTAAATATTTCCAAGGTACTACTTGTGTAAAGTATTCAATGGGCTTTTCTTCTTGTAATAAGTTACCATCTCCTAAAACGGCTAAACTTCTCATAATGGATCTTTGTCCGTTGAGTACAAAGACGCCAGTAGCTAGAGTATTATTAACAATTGCTGGCCAAAGGATACCACCACCAGGTGCAATATATGGAGTTTTTAGAGGATTAATCCAATTTGTAAAATTGGTAATTTGATTACGATAAGGTAATGAATCGGATCGTCTTGGAACAATAATTAAGCGTTCAATTGGGTTATGTGTATCGAGTTGTACTAATTGTCTTGAAATAAGTGCATCAAAATCATAACGTGTAACTTGTCTAACAAGATACTGTAATGGTTCAGATGAAAACTGGTTACGCTCTTCATCCGTTAAATAAACAAATGTTAATTGAATTTGGGGATTTAAAGGCCAAGTATTGAGAAGGGGGTTGGGTGTACCAATATCTGTTAAAAAGTTATTAATTGTAATATCTGTTATATCACTTACAGCATTATAATATACATTTTCAGGTTGTAATGGTATTACAGATGGATTATATTGATAACCAGGTGCGACTTGATATCCATTACTATCTAGAATACGATATAATTGATTAATGGGTCGCAAAGTAATACGAACTTCACATTCGTGATACTGTAGAGATACGAGAGGAAGAGATTCAAATGTACTTTCTGAAAACCAAAAAGGCAGAGGAACTTGAATTCGACGACCATTAATGGATGGGCGATTAATATTTGGAGGTGTCGTTGTTGAAGCAGGCGATGGACCATTATTATTATATACTAATGGATATCCTGTACCGCTTGAACCACCACCATACAACCCATTCGCTGGATCATATAAATCAGGTATATTTCCAACAAGACGTTGCCACTTTTGAAATGCCCGTGTATCTAAATCACATTGAGCCTTTGTAATTAAATATGTACCATCAAATTCCTGTATTTTCTGACCACCAATATAAAATCCTACACTTTGAATAATATGACATCCAATATAATTCGCCCAAGAAAAATTATATTGTGATACTCTTGTTCCATATGGTAATTCTAAATATTTACAATAAATTGCAGGTAAATCAAATACAAAATACATATCACGTACTAAATCCGCAATACGCTGTATTTTAAAACGTACTTGAATAGGTTGATCATATGATAAATCCTGTGGACCATCCATTGAAAATGTTACAGATTCTTCCGCAAAATGAGCATATTTCTTGTATGTTTTATAAAAATAAGTAAAATCCGGATTACCACTTAATAATACGTTTTGTCCTCCGTAGGCTACTAATGAAAATAAACCACCTCCAGGCATTGCTCTAGTAAATATCTAACTCCTTTAGATTTATATATTTACTACTTTTTTTATTTATTCTTTTATTATGTATATTTTCAATTAATAAATTTAATAAGATTGAGACCACCAAGTATCTGCTAAATAGGGTGGAATATCTTTCATAGCAGATGAATCTAATTTTGAAGAAGGACCTTCATTCAGTAATTGTTGAATTTCTGCATAACATAATGCATAACTGAAATAATTCAAACGACTTATCATTCCCTTCATTGCTCCAAATACATCAAATCCTAATTCATCTACCGATGGTATAATACTATTCTTTAATGTAATACGTCTTTGACTAAAACAACAAATATCTTGATAATTCTGATAAGGTACAAATCCATCAAATGACATTTTCTTCTTCAAATTACCATTTACAAAAATCTCTAATGCATTATTTTTACAAATAATTACTAAATGAACCCATTTATCTACTGGAATATTTTCTACTTCTAGATAATTATTCCAATTTTTATAAGTATTCATATAAACACGTAATGTATTTGTATCAGATCTCATATATACACCGGGTGCTAAAAGAGGAAATTGTGTAGAATATCCTTTATGAAATAAATGTAATAATCCATATTCTTGTCGAAAAGCGGATGGATGAACATTTAGATAAAATGAATAACTAAATTCAATACCACTTCTCTCATTTTCCGATAAATGAATTGGATTCGATCCTACTATATTTGGATTTTGAGGTAAAATAATTGACTTATCATCAATTACATATGTATTTGGTAATAATTCGGTTCGTTGAACAGATAATCGATTAAGATATTTATAAATAACTTCTATAAGTATAAAAACCGTATATAGTATAATTACTAAAACAATTCCATATATAGCTTGTTCTATCACACCGGGCTTTGTAGATGTATTATTTGCAGAACGATTTGGTGAAAAACTTTCAGACATCTATCTTCTCTTATTAAAATATATGATTTATTTTGAATTGACCGATACATTAATTCCAAACTTAAAAATAGAAGATAGCCATTGACCAATACTTGTAATTGGCTCAGGACCTGCTATATAATTCTTATAAACAGCCTCTGGATTCAATGCACCATCGTACATTGTTACTGTCGATATTTGTCCTCCAAAACCACCATATGATAATAATGTTGCTGAATAACCACCTGAATCTACCTTAAAATAAGATGGTAATACACACGACCGAGCTAATTTCCCATCCATATATACATCCACTGTCTTTCCATTTACTGCAATTGTAACATTTACCCATCGCTGTAATTCAATCTCTGGTAAATCACATAATGGTGATGAATCTAATAATCCTGAATCTGTTTGTTGAATACCAAATACACTATTTTGAGTTGCTTTATCTAATGATTCGGATGGAACTTGATTATTATTCATTGGAACTGTTTGAACTACATTACCATTTTCACGAGTTTGTAAACGAATATGTAATTTAGGTTTATTACCTCCTAAATACATTCGTAATGTATCAAAATTTGGACCACCAATACTTAGAATTGATTTATTAAATCCTGCACGATAAGACCAATTTGTTAAATAAATCCACGTTGACACTGTAAATTCACCACCCTCATATAATACAGGCAATTTATCAGATGTTATTATAATTGGGCTACTTGCATCTATATTTGCATTTTGTGTTTTTGTAATTAAATCATAATTACTTAGTGTACGATATCCAAATAAATATTGATATAAATAATATAATCCAATTAAACCAGCAAAAAAGATGATTACTGGAATAAGTCTTGCAACAGGAGAGGAACTATTGTTGGCGTTATCCATTTATTCTGACAAGTACAACGATATTCTATCTTATTCTTTTTAGATTAAGCATAGGGTGAATCCCATTCTAATAAATTATTACTTGGAGGCTTTGTAATAGAATCACAGGGAAGACCGGAAGGACATTGAGCTAATAAACGAATATTTGGTAAACTCATTGAAATTTTATTTGCTTCTAATACCGTATTATTTGTATCTACATATTTAACTCTTTCTCGTTCCACTTCATTTGGTGTTAAACGTCTATCATTTATTATTATATGAATCACTGAACCATCTAATCCCTTATTTCCAACAGATAATGGACTTGATATTACAACTGGATAATTTTCAAGACGCTGTGATACTACAATCTTATTATCATATAAAATATCAAAACGACGCCCCTCTCTTAATATTGCAATAAATACCCATTTTTGCTTTGAAATTTGAGGTAAATCTATAATTTCCTCTTTAAATGTACCCCCATCATTTGTTTGAACTCGGAGACGTGTTGAAATTAAATCTTTACCCTTTGGTGCAGGAGAAATCTCTAAATACCAATTATTCTCTACTTCAATTAATGATGTATATTTATCTATATAACTTGATGTACGATCACCCATATTTAAATAAAAAAATCCCATTACAGTTGATCCTGCAGATCCCAAAATTTTAGATTGGGTTATATCAGGCATCACTATAACCTTCTTTTCATTCAATACAGTCATCACTTTTAATAGATCTTCACTACCAGATCCAGGATAAATCACATAAAATATAATATACAATGTAACAAGTATCAATGCAATACCAAATACTATCAATTGTAAATTAGACATTCTAACTATGTTTCTGATTTGTTACTTGACATTTTCTATCATAATCCATTAGTTATATCTGCATAACTACTTTTATACTTTTAATGCATTCATAGTAGATTCTATAGATAATGCTGTCGGACAAGATGTTGATGATGGTATCTCTCCTCCACTCATTTTGTCTTTTGTACTTAAGTTAGGTGATGCATCTCGAAGTTCGGGAGTTGTTAGTACACGAGGCCATATTTTCAAATTCTGTAATTTTGCTAAATTTATTTCTGTTCCTGAAGCGGGGTAAATATCACCTTTTACATCTTTTGGTGGTGCATTAAATGATCTTGTTTTCATTAAATGTCCATTTATATATACCTCTAATGCTTGCTCCATTATTACTATTCCCACACGAAATGGATCCTGAACAGGTATATTTGGAATAACTACATTCTCCATCTGATTATTTTTATTTAAAACAGATACAATCATATCCGTTGTATCAGGTAGTAATGCAATTACTAAATTATAGTTATCTAGTACACCCAATAGTAACTCCCCAGATGGTGTTTGTTTCATAACTGCACCACGACTAAATAGAATTCTTGGATGGGTTGAAAATTGCATTGGATTTTGAATAAATACATCTAAATTAATACTATAACCATAATATAAACTTTGAATTGGTACATTCTTATTTTCAATCATACCTGAAACACCCTTCTCCCAAAATAATTGACCATCATCCCAACCAGGTACTGGTATAATACCGGGAGAACCTGGTCTTAATTTAAATATAGGTGTAATAAAATAATGAATAAATAATAATATAATTAATATAACAAATAAAATAGATAATAAATAAACTGCAATTCTTTTTGCAGAATCTCCTACATTACTTGTATTCAATCCTGAAAATCCTAAACCCAATCCCGTATTCATACCCAAATTCTTCGTTGTAAAAAAACTATTTGTAAAAGATGTAGTTAATCCCGAATTAGTTCCTTTTATATTATTCTTTTTACCATTAAAATCAGTCCATTTTGATGTACTAAAACTTGCGGTATCACTCATTTTGTTATCTGTTATCTACCTTTCTTTTATAATTCATTTTATTATTACTTCATTTATAGTAAAACTATATAAAGATTATCTAATTGTCATATTTATTAAATGTCTAATATACCTGATTGTACATTAACAACAGGATGCTATTTATTAACAAAATACAATTCACATTCACGATCTATTGAACAAACTCTTACTTGTATTGATCCTCTACTTTCTATACCGTGCTATTTAGTTATTTATTGTAATAAAGATTTAGAATCATATATTCAAAATATTCGTTTTAATAAATATAATTTAGGACATTTAACAAAAATTATAGTAAAAGAAATAGAAGAATTATGGTGTTATCCTCTTATTGAAAAAATTAGACAAAATAGAGAAAGTTATTGGCCTACTCGCGATACTCGTATTTCTCCAGAATCTACTTCACTCGTTTTTAATAAATTTAATTTTGTACTCCAAACGATTGAAGATAATCCCTTTCAAACCTCTAAATTTGGCTGGATTGATGCAAATATACAACCAAATGGCTCAAAAATATGTGAAGAAGATTTTTATAAAAATCTATTATTTACTCTTCATCATACCACACATAAATTTCATTTACAAATTTTAAATATCGAAGATAAAAAATATAGACAAATCGAACACAAAAAAGAATATTATCAACAAGCACGATGGGTTGCTGCTGGATGCTTATTTACTACCAATGCATCACGTGGTCTCAAAATTCTTAAACGTCTACAAGATATATGTAAAGAAACCGTTAATGCTGGATTTGGACACGGGGAAGAATATTTTTATTTAGAGATTCTTGACGAATTTTATGATGATATTCAAAAATCATACGGCGATTATCGTCAAACTCTTCATAATTTTATTTTACCCACTAAAAATTTTGTTTATATTTATTGGAATATTATTATGAGAAACTATAATTTTGCATATTATCGTGATGCAATTGATGCAATTAATTCCTTACTTTACTCATTTGATAATTTTCACGTTGAAATTAATTATGATTTATATGTACGTCTCTATGCAGTTCTTTATTTATCTTATTTACGTTTAAATGATACAATTATGTCTACAATTATTAGTAGTAAAATTAATTATTATTATAAAATGAATCCTTATTTTAGGAATCATTTTATACAATTAAAAAATATTATTAACTTAGACGATTATATTATTTCCTAACGAGTTGAACAATATATACAACACCACATGCAGCTGCTAAAATAACAGTTCCCGTAATAAACCCTTTTACAAATGAACGATAATCTACTTCATTCATATCTTCTTTTGTCCAAACAGGTGAACGATTTCTACGACCCAGACGATCATAATACGTTAATACTTCCTCTAATGTCCATTCTTTCTTTCCTAACATTTTATTTACTTTATTATGAATCTCAATTGTCCATTTAATTAAATCCGTTCTTGAATCTAAAAATGGTGTAATTGGATTTTGTACTAAATGATCCCTATAATGTTCACGACATACAGCACAAGGTAATAAATGTACCAAAGATTCATAAAACTCTTTTGCACTTTTTTTATCAGTATATGTTGGACTCTTTGGATACCCTAAAGCGACAATATGAATCGTATGCCAAAAAAATGGACCCCATACACTCGGTGGAAATTGCATTCTATTTATCTCACCCCTTTTCTTATTCACTTTAATATTCCCTCCTTACTGGTCTTAAAGACTCCAAATCTATATCTGTTAAGATCATTTTATAATGAATACTAGTTTTCAACATAACCGGACATTACATTGTACAAATTGCGGCCAAATTGGACATATCTTTCGCAATTGTCTATCACCTGTCACTAGCTACGGAATTATTGCCGTTCGCTACACCGATCCATCACAATCTCTATCCCTCTTCTCTAATCATCTCACTATCCCATTACACAATAATTCAATTGAATTTCTACTTATTCAAAGAAAGGATTCGCTTTCATTTATTGAATTCATTCGTGGTAAATATAATTATCAAGATGATATTTACATTTCAAAATTATTAGTAAATATGACACAATCTGAACAACAGCGACTTCTTGCAAAAACATTTGACCAGTTATGGTTCGATATTTGGGGTGAAACTTCTAATTTAAAATCACATAGAAATAATTATGATATATCTGAAAAACGATTTCTTCAACTTCTTCCTAAACTTCCAAAATTAGTTTCTGAATTTCCATCTAAATGGGTTGAACCTGAATGGGGATTTCCAAAAGGACGACGCAATCCACACGAAACAGATATCCAATGCGCCATTCGGGAATTTCAAGAAGAAACTGGACTCAAACGCTCCGATTTCCACGTTCTACAAAATACACAATCCATCTCCGAAACATTCTTTGGATCCAACCATATCCATTACTGTCATAAATATTATCTCGCCATATGCATTCCTAATACCGATGTTCATCTCAATCTTAATAATCCTCTTATGACAAGAGAAATTGGTAATATTCAATGGTTTACCTTAGAAGACGCTATCTCCAAGATTCGTCCGGATAATGTAGAAAAACGTGAAATTTTATTAAAAGCTGGTAAAATCATTAAAAACTTCTTACCTGTTTATACAAATGATCATTCACGCTATTATTCACATCATTAATTATTCATATTATTTATAGTTATCCAGTTATTAATAAACTCTATTATCAATATAAAAGCGTTTATCAATAAAATGAAATATTATCCTATATATAGCAATGGCAGATAAGAAGAACATACTCAATAAATATGCTTTTCTCCAAAATCTAAATAATGAAAATAATCAAAATAATCAAAATAATTCATCTAATCAACCCGTTATCGCTGCACAACCGGCCCCTTTACCATCTACAACTCAACCAATAACCTATGTTAACCCATCCTCTGTATCTACATCATCCATACAACCATCATCATCCTCTTCAAAATCCGCTCCCTCCGTTCAAGCACCCACTGGACAATTTAATTATCTTAAAAATTTAAATAATAATTCATCTCCACAATCTAATTCATCCCCTAAGCCTAATATTCCTCCTGCTCCTGCTCCTTCTTCCAAACCAATTGCTACCGCTCCTGCTTCTGCTGCCGCTAAACCATCCATATCTTCCACCCCTTCTTCCAAACCAATTGCTCCTATTGCTCCTGCTCCTGCCCCTGCCCCTTCTTCCAAACCAATTGCTCCTATTGCTCCTGCCCCTGCCCCTTCTTCCAAACCAATTGGTCCTGCTGCCCCTAAACAAGTCCCCGTTGGACAATTTAATTTCCTTAAAAATTTAAATAATAATTCATCTCAACAATCTAATCAATCATCTATTGAAAATGAACCAGTTGTACAAGTAGAGGTTGCTGCAAATGAACCAGTTGTAGAAGAAGAAGAGGCTGCAAATGAACCAGTTGTAGAAGAAGAAGAGGCTGCAAATGAACCAGTTGTACAAGAAGAGGTTGCTGCAAATGAACCAGTTGTAGAAGAAGAAGAAGAAGAAGAAGAAGAAGAAGAAGAAGAGGTCGCTGCAAATGAACCAGTTGTAGAAGAAGAAGAAGAAGAAGAAGAAGAAGAGGTCGCTGCAAATAAACCAGTTGTAGAAGAAGAGGAGGTTGCAAATGAACCAGTTGTAGAAGAAGAAGAGGAGGAGGTCGCTGAAGAAAATGAACCAGTTGTAGAAGAAGAAGAGGGTGCAAATGAGAATGTGGAGGAGGAAGAAGATAATGTGAATGATAATTTAAATCAATTTACGAATCCAGAAATATTAGAATTATGGGATACTACAACTGATTTTGGGGAGAGAGATATAATTATTAAAGAATTAGAACGTAGAAAATTATTTCCATCGACTGAGTTAGGTAAATGGGAATATGAGACAGGTGCATATCCTGATATAGTAGATCCTGAATTTTTACAGAAGTTATTATTAAAGCGTGAATTTGCAGAGTCATTACAAAAAACGTGGGAGCCTCAAACGGATCCGTGTGAGGATGATACAACGTTTGAGGTGACACCTGTTCAAAGGTTTGTAGCGAATTTTATGTCACCAAAAACTCCATATATGTCGTATTTATTATATCATGGGGTGGGTGTAGGTAAGACGTGTGCAGGAATTCAGATTTGTGAGGCCTGGTTAGGTGAATATCCCTATTATGAGGTATTTTTGGTGGCGCCTCCAACGATTCAACAAGGATTTTTTCGTACGATATTTGATATTTCAAAGGTGATAATTGGAAAAGAGAATGAGCCAAATACAGCATCACAGTGTACAGGTGATTTATATATGAGATTAACGAATACATTATATGAGAGGGATCCTGTAAGGATTGAGAAGTTAGTGAATCGTATGATTCGTCGTCGTTATAAGGTATTTGGTTATGTATCCTTTGCAAATTATATTCGTAATATAATGAGAGAGATACCAGAGAGGGTATCAGAGGAGATGCAGGATAGATTAAAGAAAGAATTTATTCGTAGGGAGTTTAGTGGTAGATTATTAGTGATAGATGAGGCGCATAATCTTCGTGATATTATTGATGAAAAGGATGAGGAATCCGCCTTTGCAGGTGGTAAAGCGGAAAAGGGAGATGCGGCAGGAGGTAAATTATTAACACCTTATCTTCGCGATGTTCTTCGTTATTCAGAATCAATGAAATTATGTCTTCTTACTGCTACACCAATGTATAATAGTTATAAGGAGATTATATTTATGTTAAATTTATTATTAATAAATGATAAGAAAGCGACAATAACAGAAACGGAGATATTTGATAATAAGGGTAATATAACGGAGGATGGTAAGTTAAGATTAAGTGGGATAGCACAGAGATATATAAGTTTTATGCGTGGTGAGAATCCAATTAGTTTTCCAATTCGTTTATTTCCAGAGAATATTCCGCAATTAGAAATGTATCCATCGATGAATCCAAGAGGTATTGAATTAAAAGAGGATGATAAGGAATATTTTGAAAAATTACCAATTATTCCAATTGAATTAAGTGGAGACGCATTAAAGGCGTCTATACAATTTATGAAGACATTATCACCGTCGGGTGTTGGATTGAGTACGATGGCGTTGGATAAGTTGGTTCACGCTGGAAATATAGTAATGCCTGAAACGGAATCAACAAAAGGTGATACAAGTGAGGCGTATGTAAAAAGAACGGATGCAACTGCATTAACAACTGTATGTAAAAAGGAATCATCAGAGGGTGAGGTGCGTTATAGAGCAATGGAGAGTGTGGGTGCACAATGGTTAATTGTAGGAAATTTAAAGAGATATAGTCCTAAGTTTGATTTTTTGATTCGTCGTATTCGTAATTCAGAGGGTTGTATCTTTATCTATACGCGATTTGTTTCTGGTGGTGCTTTACCTTTAGCTCTTGCTCTTGAAGCAAATGGATATATTCCTTATGGTAGAAAGACTACATTATTAGCAAATGGTATTCAGGCAATTGGTGGAAGACAATGTGCTTTATGTCCTAAAAAAGAAAGAGAACACGTTAATTCCGATCATTCATTTACACCTGCATATTATGGTTTATTAACAGGTGATAGTATTATTTCACCTAATAATGAACAAACCATTAAAGGGCAAAGATCATTTGATAATGTGAATGGTGTAAAAATGAAAGTTATTATTGGTTCACAAATTGCATCGGAAGGTGTTGATTTACGATTTGTTCGTGAAACACACGTTATCGATTCTTGGTATCATTTGAATAAAACAGAACAAATTCTAGGTCGTGCAATTCGATATTTATCTCATTGTGCACTTCCAAAAGAAAAACGAAATAATACTGTTTATTTATATACAGCTATATTACCTAATACAGAATTTTCTCGGGAAACAGGTGATTTATATAGTTATCGTATTGGTTTTAAAAAGGCAGTTTTAGTAGGTAATGTTACAAGAACATTAAAACAGGCTGCATTAGATTGTAATTTGAACAAAGATGCAATTGTGATTAAGGATCAAGAATCTGTTCGTCAAGAGGATTCACAGCGTATGATTCGTGAAAGTGTTAATATTAATGATATGCCTTTTACGGCTGTATGTGATTGGATTGAAACATGTGAATATTCATGTAAGCCACAAATTGAAATTAAAGAAGATGATGAGTTGGATGATTCTACATATGATGAATTTTCTGCTAGATGGAGAGTGCATCGTGTTAAAGAGCGTTTTAGAACATTATTTTCAGATCAAGCTTTTTATCAAGCAGAAGACATTTGGAATCTTTTTAGTGATATTCCACGATTTTCTTTAATTGATATTATGAATGATATCATTAATAATAAATCCTTTCAAGTTACACATAATACATTAAATGGTTATATTCGTTATTGCAATGGTTATTATGTATTCCAACCTAATATTTATCACGATCTAAGTATTCCTCTTGCAATTCGTATTGGTAAATTTCCAATTAAAAAAGATCTATATAGACCGGTTGAATATGAAATACCTGAAATGGAGGAAAAACAAATACAACAGATTGATACATTGGAGACAATTAATTCTGTATGGCTAGCAATTAATAAATGGGTTGAGCAATTAACTTTAATGCAAAAATATACAGTTTTGCCTGGTGAATTAGAACAACGTCGTCTTGAAGTATCACAAGATGATCAAGAATTATTAGGTAAATATTTACAAATTATAGAAATGATTAAATTATTTCACGAATCATTTCATAAATCTCATAATAAAAATCCAGATGCTTTTCGTAGAGCTCTATTATTTTATTTTTGGGATGAATGGTTAACATTGGAAGAACAAAAACATATTATATATTCTGCAGAATTATCAGATCATCCATCTGTGTTAGAATGTATTCAAGAAAATCAATATAGACTTGGTAAATTTTTAATTAATCGTCTTCTTAATCCTGAAGATGAATCAATTATCTATTTATGTGAAGAAGGAACTGAGTGTCAACGATCATTTGTAGATATTATTGAGAAAGACGAATCAAAAGATTCTATTAAACAATTAAATATTATTCCAAGATCGGTTGGAGATCCATATGGTTATCTTGCTTGTAAAAATGGAGATTTTGTTTTTAAAACAGCTGAACCAAATATGTCTGGTAAAATTGGGAGAGGTAAAGAATGTGGTAACGTTACAACAATGACAGGTCATATTGCACAATTAATTACAATTGGTACAATTTTTAAAAATGCAAATAAAGGTGATTTACATTTAAATGAAATTATTATTGAGAAAGAACATAGAATTAAAAATTCTACAAGAGCGTGTACATTAATTAATTTATGTATTCGTTTATTGGATCAATATAAAATTAATAATAAACGATGGTTTTTAAGACCATTACAGGCGCATTATACAGGTCATAAGGGATTTTTCCGCTCAAGTTATAAAAAATAAATATAAAAAATTGATGCAACCTAAAAGAAGAAAAGGATAGGAACAAACAGAAGAATGGAATCCACTGCATTCTTTGAAAAGAAAATTAGTCTTACTCCATCTGACTTTAATTTACTTAAAAAAGTAAGTATTGAAGAACTTTTGTTAAAAAGGGCGATTGAAAAAACTGAAAATAAATGTTCAGAGCACGGTTTTGTTCTTCCCGGTTCTATAAAAGTCATTTCACGCTCTATGGGTTATTTTGAATCTGCACGATTTACGGGAGATGCGAATTATTATGTTAAACTTGAAGCAAAAGTTATTTATCCTGCCGATGGTGTTCGTGTAACTGGCCAAGTCATTCGTAAAAATAAAATGGGTCTATATGTAAATTATAATGATGCAATCCGTATTCAAATTCCACGCGATTTACATTTAGATGATATCGATTATGATGCAGTTGAAATTGGTGATGAAATCGTAGTTGAAATTAAAAGATCTAAATTTGCTATTAATGACCCTTATATTCTTGCAAGTGGTCTATTTATTAGTACAACTGAAGAAAGAAATAGCAACTCTAATAGTAATACATCCAGTGAATCAAATGTTTCAAATCTTTCTTTAAGTAAATCAAATTCATCAAATTCATCAAGTGAATCAAATTCATCAAGTCTTGGATTAAGTAATGTATCAAATGCATACAATAATTCATTATCTGAATCAAATAGTAATGAAGAGGTCGAAGAGGTAAGCAATGTTGATTCAGAATCCGAATCAGAAAATAATGTATCTAATATAGGATCTGTAGGTAAAAATAATAAGGAAGAGGAAGAGGACGAGGAAGAAGAGGAAGACGATTAATGCGGTTGTTAGAACAATCGTATGATCTTTACGGAATTAGGAATGTCGTCTTACGATGAAAGAAAACAAGTATTTGATACAATGAGATTACTTGTAAAACCAGAACAAGAAGAAATTTTTAGAATTATTCGTAAAATGAAAGAGAATTATACAGAAAACTCAAATGGTATATTTTTTGATTTAAGTATTATATCGGATGATACATTTATTCATATAAAGGAATATTTACGGTTTTGTTTAAGAACAAGAGAGGAACATGAGGATCGTTTAAAAGAATTAGAAACAATACGAATTCAAAATGAAATCTATACGGATTTATAATAGACTTATTTTATATTAAAAACTTAAAGAATTAATATAATAAATTATTAAGAATACGGTATAAGATGTCGTCTGTAATGATGAAGAAGTATCAGAATGTAAGTTTTAAAGAATTAATGGATTATTCAAAAAAGAATCCCAATCGGCACCGAATGTTGGATCCGATTGAGATTACAATTTCAGACACACAACAAGATCCAACATTGGATCGTATTTTTTTAAGTGGTTATACGGCATTTCATTTAAATCCGACGGGAGTGTTAGGTTTATTAATTTGTATTGGTAATCCTCAATATTATTCATTATCACAACAACACGTTCGTATTCAACAACTTAGTGAATTAACAACGGATTTACAACAAAAAACGGATAACTTGAAGAATACATCACTTTCAAGGAAGCGAAAAAAAATTTATGATTTAATTGGGGCGGCATATAATGAAACGCCATTTCAAGATAAAGATTATTTTGATTTATTTCAAGGTGTTGGGTATTTACAAAATATTCAATTTGTACTTATGAAGGATGCGGTACAAGAAAAAACGGAAACAGATGATAAAAAGGATGATAGTTGGAAGGGTGATATTTATTTTTCATCAAATCCTCTTCATTGGAAAAAACAGTATCCTGTATGGATTGCAGACTATCGTGGACGCTGGTTAGCTGTCCCCACTGATAAATCCTCTCAACCACTTCATCTTATTTTATCTGATTGGATCACTACAATGGAACAAAAAGGCTGGATTATTCAATGGCCAGAAGTAGAATTAACTAAAACTGAACTTGTTGAACAATTATCCATTTTACCAACATGGCAAGAAACAGATAAAAAATTATCAAAAGATGTATTATCCTCGCGTTATGGAAAATGGAATACACTTAAATTATTTACTCAATGGACCTCTCACGAATCCGATTCTACACTAGTAATGGATTAAACAACTTAAATGATTGTATTAATTATTATTTTTAATGAGTGGCACAGTGCAACAGATGGCTTCTGAGCGTCCTGTTGGTATTCACGTTCTAGTGAATGTATATGATGTTCCTCAACAAAATGTTTTAGAATATCTTGAAAATGGTCGCCCTCTTCTGGATCATATCGTAACTAATTTACGTTTTAATGTTGTTTCTCAAACAGGATTTCAGTTTCCACCCATTGGTTATTCATATGCATATGTTTTATCTGAAAGCCATTTTACAATTCATACCTATCCTGAGTATAAGTCGTGTTATATTGATATGTTTTGTTGTAATCCTGCATTTGATCCAGCAGAAGCTATTTTTATGATTAAACGAACATTTCAATCTGAAAATGTTCAATATCAAGTTATTAGACGATAGAAAATATTGTATTTTTATAAAATTGATTGTATTTTAAGTTTAGACAATCTTCAGGCTAAACTTAAGGTACTTTTATTACTCTATAGATAGAGAATGGACTTGACTGTTGAACAATCAAGACAAATTATTAAATTTGTGCAGGACTGGTCGGTTGATGACAGACTAGAATTGGAAACTACCTTCGGTGTACGAGGTGTTGTTGATTCCAATACCTTTCTACAAATTGCACAACGTCTTCGGACAAAAGGCTATCAAGAAATTCCTCAAGAAGACAAACTCAATATTATCACTCCGAACAATATCCGTTTTACCCTACAAGGTCTTGGTGTTTTACAAGATTATTGCAATGATGATACTATTGCTAATAAACTATTTTCAGTTATGTTCAAAGATAGAGCATTTCCAGATAGTAATATTGATATCCACGAATATAATATCCGTTTCAAAATGCGACGTGAAGAAGAATTAAGTCGCGATGATCCCAGAATTCAAGAATTACTTAAAACCTGGAAGATACAACGAAAAGCCTTCCGACTTATCCGACGATGGAGTTTTGAAGGAAAAGGTATTCGTATGGATTTATCTATGGTACGACAAACTGTAAATGTACCTGGTAAAGGTGAATATGAATGGTCTTCTTCCTTTCTTGAACGAAGTGTTCTCAATGAAGTACCACGTTATGAAGTTGAAGTTGAACTTCTACATAATACACCCTTCACAGATACTCCCGAAAAAGCACTCAAAGCACTTATCAGTGGCGTCGGAGAAGTTCAACGAGCTATCCAAAAAAATACACTCCTTATCCGTAACTCCGTTAAAAAAAACGTACTTGATGAATATAAATCTATCACACGTAGCGACAGATTTCGTGGTGTTGGACCTGTTACCCTACAAATTAATAATATGACAGCTGATGTACAAGAAGAAATTCCTAATATACGTACCTCATATAATGTAACGGATAAAGCGGACGGTCTACGTTCTATGGCTATTGTTACCGAGTCAGGTGAACTATTCCTTATTGATCAAAGTATGAATGTATATCGTACTGGCTTACAAAATAAAAAATGCTCGAAAAGTATTGTTGATGGTGAATGGGTTACACTTACAAAAGATGGTAAAGCCATCAATCACTACCTTATCTTTGATATCTACTACTCTATCGATGGTGCACCCTCTTTCCAATTACCATTTGCCACCTTTAAAGATGGAGCACTTGATCATACTGTACCATCACGCTTTAATCTTATGAATCAATGGTACTCGTTATGGACAGATAATCCACAAGTTATCGCCAAAGGTATTACTGACACAAATCGTCTCATTCTTGCACTTAAACAGTTCTTCTTTGCATCGCCAGGTGATGCTATCTTTAAGCGTGGAGCATCCACTATTCTAGATACTTCGCGTATCTATTATACAGATGGTCTTATTCTTACAAGTAACTCTGATCCTATTCCCGAAAAACCAGGTGTACGATTTGAATCACAATTTAAATGGAAACCCTCCAAAGATAATACAGTTGATTTCCTTATTAGTTTTGAACAAGATACATTACTTCGTGATAAAGACAAAATTACTACCACGATTCATCCATCTGATGGACAAACCGTTCAATATAAAATAATGCGTCTCTATGTTGGAGGTGTTAAAAGTCACGATGAAGATGATCCACGAACCACTATCCTTAGTGGACAACCTATTGTTCGTGATAAAGATCGAGATAGAGAACCCAAAGAAACTGTTCCTAGATATCGTCCTGTCCTCTTCCATCCACTTGATTTTCCTGATACAATGGCCAATACGTGCAATGTTGTCATTACTACTAACCCAGAAACACTTGAAGAATATGTTACTACCGAAGACTCTAATGAACCAATTACAAGTAAATGTATTGTCGAAATGCGTTATGATCCTGCAAGAGAACCAGGCTGGAGATGGATCCCGTCACGAATTCGTCACGACAAAACAGAACGCCTATTACGCGCACTTTCTAGTGGTAAAAATATTAAATATTCAGGTATGATGAATGATGAAGCTGTTGCAAATAGTGTATGGAATTCTATTCACGATCCTGTTACTGAAACAATGATTCGTACTGGAAATGAAGAACCAACCGATGATGAAATTAAACCTATCCTACCTATTATTGAATCTGATATTACTAAAAAATATTATGAAAGAAAAGCACCCAGACAAAATATGGCCATTATTAAAGGTCTTCAAGATTTTCATAATAAATATATCAAAAATGATATTTTACTTTCAAAACCACTTCGTACTCTAAAAGGTAAAAATGCTAAATTACTCGATCTTGCTTGCGGTAAAGCTGGTGATCTTTATAAATGGATGTTTAATCAAGCACGATATGTTATTGGTGTTGATATAGCTAGTGAAAATATCACAAATCCAATTGATGGTGCTTATAAACGCTACTTTGAAACTGTTAAAAGAATGGGTATGGGACGTGTTGGAAAAATGGTCTTTGCTATTGGTAATAGCTCTAAATCACTTGTTGATGGTGCTGCTGGTGCTAATTCAGAAGAAAGAGATATTCTTCGTACTATCTTTGGACAAGTACCTCCCGAAGGAGCAGTTCCCCCCTTTATTCAAAAAGATTTTACTGGTATTCTTCGTAATGGCGCAGATGTAACAGCTTGTATGTTTGCTATTCACTATTTCTTTGAAAATAAAACAATTCTCGACGGTTTCCTTAAAAATCTTTCAGATACTGTCAAACAAGGCGGATATTTTGTTGGTTGTTGTTTTGATGGAAATAAAGTATTTAATTTACTTCGTAGTGTTAAAAAAGGACATTCTAAAATGGGAATTGATAGCGATGTACCTATTTGGACAATTACTAAAGATTATGATGCAGAAGAACTTACAAATGATGATCAATCGATTGGTCTTGGAATTGATGTGGAATTTATTAGCATTGGATCCACTCATAAAGAATACCTTGTACCATTCGAACTCTTAAAAGATAAACTATCTGAAATTGGATTTAGATTACTTAATCAAGAAGAATTACAACAAATGAATTTACAATTTAGTACAAATACATTTGATGTTAGTTATGCAATGGCGGAAAGGGAGTTGGTGGCTGGTTCTAAAAATAAATTTACAATGTCTGAATCGGTTAAAGAGTTTTCTTTTCTTAATCGTTGGTTTATCTTCAAACGACAAGCGGATGGAATACCATTAGACGAAATTCCTGAATCAGAACTTGGTATTCAACGGTTTGGTACCGATATTACTAAATACAACCAGAATTATAAAAAATTCGAAATTGTTACTTCGAGTGCATATAGTGTTCTTAAACCTTGGCAGAAACAACAAGTTCGCAGTATTATGTTATCTTGGTTCCCTTATACTTCTATTAAAACAATTGTAGATGCAACTGCACATATTGGTGTTGATACCATTCACTTATCTGATATATTTCCAATGGCGCAAGTAGATGCATATGAAGTTGTTCCAGAAACATTTGAGGCATTACGTAAAAATATTATAGCATTTAATAAACAAGGTCAAATTACACCTCATAATGTGGATATTACTACGTGGGAACCTACTAATGTAGTAGATCTTATCTTTGTTGATCCACCCTGGGGTGGTGTTGATTATGCTATTAGTAAAAGTATCGATCTCTTTCTACAAAAAGAAGGCAATGCACAAAATGATTCTAAAAATATTAATGTCATTATCGATAGATGGATTAATACACAAAAAGTTAAACACGTTGTTCTTAAAGCTCCTAAAAATTTCAATAAAACATATTTATTTAGTAAATATAAAGATAGAATTCATGAAGAAGCGATTGTAAATCGTGCTAAAAATGTTGCGTATACTCTTATTCATATTCAATCACCCTTCTTAGAACCATCTATACACGAAGATGGTGATGGTAAAGAAGAAAAGAAAGAAGATCTGCCCGCTCGTGTAGCTCCATCTGTTATTAGTGATCCAACACGTACATATGAAGAAGCACAGATCTTTCGTTTTGGTCCTGAAGCTCGCCAAATGGATATTCTTAAAATTGCTGATCCAATTACTAAACAAAAAGATATTAATGCTGGAAGATGGCTAAGTCTTAGTGCTCCATTTCCTATCCCTGATCTCGATCGTAAAGATATCGATGGACAACCTATTCTTTATCCAAGTATTGAACACTATATGGCTGCTATGAAACTTGCTCATACCTCTAATAGCCCTGATTTAGCAATTACACTAATGAGTACAAGTGGATCTATTCATCAAAAATATTCTCTTGAACGTCGACAAAAACAAATTAAAGCGGGTTCAGAATCTACTAAAGATTATGAATTATTAGATAAAGAAGTAGATGATATTAAAAAAGCAATGACCAAACAATATCTTAATCGCTTTAAAGTTACATTCGATGAAAATAAATGGAATCGTCCTCTTGTCGCAACAGATCCATTGTCATTTAGAGATCGTGTTCTTATGGATGCTCTTATTTATCGTTGGGAAAATGACGATCGTTTTAGAAGAATTGTAGAAGCCGCTCGTGAACAAAAGAAATATCTTCTCTATAGTATTGGACCTAAATCATCTGAATCTGAATTAGCAGGTGCTAGAGAAATGACTGGTCTACAAAAAGGTAGAATTAAAGGTGGTAATAAAGTAGGCACCTTTATTATGCAAATTGCAGCATTTCAATAATCTCTTTACTTTTCATACATATTAATATATTACTCCATAAAAAAGACTTAAACTATTTTTTAATATTATTATATAATAGATTAAGATTCAATGCCTCATAAATCCTGGCAACATTTATCACGAATTAATCATCATTCGCGTGATGATCATATTTCTTTTGATGAACCAACTCACAAATATTATGTAAATGGTTCTTGTGAAGGTAATATTTCGTGTACTGGATTTGTTCACGAATTCTTCGGTCATTTTGATCCAAAAGCAATTATTACAAAAATGAAGAAAAGTGCGAAATGGTCGTCTAGCAAATATTATGGTATGACAGATGAACAAATTATTAATCAATGGTCTGATAATGGAAAACAAGCATCTTCCGCTGGTACTGCTATGCATCTTGCAATTGAACAATTTCTACACGGTTCTTCACAAGAAATTGATCCAGCGGTCCTTGATACAACGGAATGGAAATATTTTATGAAATTCTGGAAAGATTGTGGTCACGATCTTGAACCATATCGATCTGAATGGGAAGTTTTTACTGATTCTCTTCATCCCACTCCTAATGAACGTAAAATTAAATTATGTGGTTCGATTGATATGGTTTTTCGTCGTAAATCGGATAATAAATTTGTTATTTATGATTGGAAACGTTCTAAGGAAATTAAATCAGAAAATCCATT
>Ga0315284_10001470_pt1 | contig 33636 bp, 47 predicted proteins | sample YL17G09_16_MG_FD_203696 | JGI IMG/M metagenome (GOLD analysis project Ga0315284, IMG submission 203696) | Sediment microbial communities from Yellowstone Lake, YNP, Wyoming, USA - YL17G09_16 | ecosystem: Environmental > Aquatic > Freshwater > Lake > Sediment | place: USA: Wyoming | collected... | reverse complement strand
GATTTAATTGCATCATTTGTATTACCAATAGTATTAAAAGTTATAGAAGCTTGTACAGTATATGAACTAATTTGATTTATTTGGCTTTCTATGTTTGCTTTTAATTGATTAGATTTTTTAATACTTTTAGAGATTTGTGATTGCAATTGTTGTATTTTATTAATATTAATAGGTTTATCAATATCATTTAAATTGCTTACAATTTTTAGAATATCATTTACATCTAAATTTTGATTTATCGATATGTTGGTTGAAGTTTCACCATAACATGCTAATAAAAGTTCAGAAGTGTTAGTTTGATTTAAATCATTTGACGTAAATTTTAAAATACTTTTTGCTCTATTATCAGAGTTCAATAGTAATTTAAGATTTTCATCATTAATATTTAAAGTTTTAGCGGATATAGAGTCAAGAATGGTTAATGCAGTTGTTTTTAATAAATCATATTTACTAGGAATACTGGCAAACAAGTTCTCTAACGCTAAATTTGATTTAAATCTAGCGTTTGTATCAGCCATTTGAGTTTGTTTCTTAGCTAATAATTTAATTGTATCTAATAAAACTGCCACTGTTTATAATTTAATTCTTATTTTAGTATTTTTTTCATCGGATTTATTTTTCTTATAAGAATATACTATTGTATCAAAAAATATTTTAACTGGTTTAACTTTTTGAGCATATTTTTTGCCTTCACCTTTTTTTACATATGCAATTGTCATGTGTGGGATGTAATCTTTAAATGTTTCAGTATTTGGAAATGCTAATTTAACTAATTCATGATATTTTTTTAATTCGTCTGAAACTGGAACTTCAAATTTTACTACATCATAATCGTCACAATTGAATACAGAAATTTTATCTATAGTTACTTCCATCGGTTTAAAAGTTTTTATTAAGTTTTTAACATCTTCAGGATCAACTTCATTTTGATGAATTCCCCAGAAAATAGTACAATGCGATTCTTTTTCCAATCCATAGTCATGAAGTTCATCATCGTATATATCTTCTTTAGTAATTAAAGAAAGATATTTATTCCAATTTGGAACAGTTGCGTATAACATTACACAACCATATTCTAATTTTTTAGATTCCTTTTTTTCAAATAACCAGTTTTTAAAACTTATAAATTTCATAATAAATTATTATTTTTAAAAATTAAGATTTTAAGTTCATATCCAAATATAATAAAATTTACTCCCTTTATTGTAATATATTTATGACAGTACTCGGATAATTTATCAAAATATGATTGTATAATAAAAGGAGAACTTTCTAACTTACTCACATTCATATCCTTTATTATTTTTGTACAATCTTCCACTTTCAACAAGGCCGGAATAATTTTGTATATAAAATCATAAGCTTCTTGCTCAGATGAAAAATTTTTATCAGTATAAATTCCAATACCTAGATCTTCAATAGGATCAGAATCTTCTATAAATTTTTCATTAAGCCAATATTTAAAACTTATAAATTTCATGTTCATATACTTATCATTACGTTTGTTGATGTTGCTGCACTTTTTGCCGTTTCAATTAATCCAACATTAACACCTGGTGTTGCTGGAAGTTTTTTATCTAAAGCTGAAGCTAATGTAGATAATAATGCCCACATGGGTTCACCTAATACTGCATAGTGATATGGACCTGGACCTATCTTCGTTTTTTGAGCACCGTTAACTATAACTTCATCCGCAGTTACTTCAACCTTTTTGGCAGCGGCAATTTTAACTTCATTTTTTGTAGTTACATTTATAATATCTGTATCCATTTGAATAATAGAATCACCATTAGGAGTTTGCAAAGTTATAAGTGTATCTGGTGTAATTTGAATAACTGACTCTTTGTAGTAAATTTGAAAACCGCTACCTCTTTGAAAAATTATTGTAAGTTCTTCTAACGGATCATATAAAAGAACATGCGTACCATCATAATCATTTTTAATTCTATTAATTAAATCTGTATCAATATTTTGAATAGTCGTATATTCAGTAGCATAGATATCTCCATTATTAAATTGGACTCTAACAAATTGTCCTATTTTTGGTACAGATATACTTCCAGCGCCATTACCGGCAAATATAGTTGAATTTACTGGAACACACCAGGGTAAATGATCATCTTTTATTCCATCAAATAATCCTAGAACTCTAACTTGACATCTACCAGAAAATGTAGTATCTTTAGTATTAATTACAATACCTATCCAATCATTGTCATGATAATCATGCTGTATAAAATCAACTTCTGCTGTGTATGCCATGTTATTTTATCAAATTATATTGTTTTAACATATTGGTTACTTTTACCTTTATACCACGACGTAGCCACCTATCAATACTACGTTCAAATTTTGGACCAATTTTTGCACCATTATCTAATAAAATTCTGGCAGATTTAGTATATACAAGTCTACAAGCGGTAAACAATGCTTCATCTAATATTTCTTGTTTAATTATTTTATTTTCTTTTTTTGCTTTCTCAAATAAATATTTTAATATTTCTGATTTAGCATTTCTAACAGCTACGTAAAATGGATTATTAGCTGAAAGCAAATCGTAGTAATTAGATTCTTCCATAATATTATTTGCAACAAATAATTTTACCATATTTAAATATCCCATTCTAATAGCATAATAAAAAGAAGATTGTTTGCCATTTAAAGTAGATTTAGATATTAAATATTCTACAAATTTTTCTTCTCCTGCTCCAGTTGCATAATATAATTTTTGTTCTATAGAAGGATTTTTAACCCACGGATATTTTTTTTGCATAAATTCATCAATTTGGTGCATTAATCCAATTCCCATATCTTGTACAGGATCTGACTCATCAGTAAATTTTTCATTTATAGATTCATTAATTTTATACTGAGGTTTATCTCTAAATTCAGGTTGGTCCCAATATTTTTTTCTTTTTTTCGATATTTTATACCCTTTTCGTATTAATGCATTATGAAGTGCATTATTTCCCGTCCACGTAATTTCATATTTTTTATCGTTAAGAGTAACATATTTTAAAATGTATTGGTTTATTGTATGATATGTATGCTCATTACGAAAAAATCCTGTATCTCTTATATTATAAATAATATTATCGGGGATACGCCCTCCTAATAATACTGGTAATACATCCCATATCCATTGTAATAATTCTTTTTCTGTTTTAAAATTATGATGACTAAATATACCAATACCCATATCTTTTATAGGATCTGATTCATCAGTAAACTTTTCATTTATCCAAGATTTATATGATAAAAATTTTTTCATGGCTGTAATATATTATTTGTTGCTTTACTTACTGATGGTTGAGTTAAAGATTCATTTTCTAAAGTTTTAAACATAGAGGTAGAAGGCTGCGCTTCAATAATTTGACCAGTTTGTAATGTTGGTTTAAATGTAGATTCTGTTTTTACTATATCTCTATATTGATTAGCGTTTTGAAGTTTTTTTGTAATATCTACTTCTCCATTGCTAAATCCTATTAAATCTGTAGCTAAAGAATAATCTTTAATTTTTTCCCATAATCCTTTATCAGATAATACTATATTTGCAGCTTCTATTAAAGCAATTGTATCCTTATCTGTAGCTTCTGATTTTGACATTTTAGAAATGGATACTAAAAATTCATTAAAAATCATTTCTGTTTGAATAGGTTGGCTTAAATGAGATGACGGTGCATTATTATATTCGTTTGCAACTTCATTAATTCCTTTTCTTATAAGCCCTAGTGCCGAAACAATATTTTTAGATTGTAATGCTGTTGTTACTTCCGTATATGAAACGCCTAATCCCGGAATAATTATAGTTTTTCCTTTATCTACAATTTTATTTACTAAATTTTTAGCATATGCAGTTCCTATATCTATTGCATTACCAATCCAAGTATTAGGTTTTGTAGAATCTTGATTAGTAGGAATTTTATCATTATATATATTACTTTGTGTATATCTTACTTCAGGAGTTGTGTCTTGATTTGCTCTTTCATTAAATGGCATACCAGATATATGTTGGTCAGCATTATCAGGAATATTTTGAGCAATACCTAAAATAGCTTTATTATAGTAACTATTTTCTCCGTCAATTATTTTTTGCATTTCATTTTCATCTGCTCTATTAACAGCATTTAATCTTTTATCACTTAAAAACTTATATTTAAATGATGGATATAATTGCGTTTCTTTAATATTGCCCACTTTAATACCAAATTTTACTGCGCCCTGATTAGGCATGGCAGCTATATTTAAATTATTAGTTATGTTATCATTTGTTATATCATTAATATCAAATTCGCACATTTCACATAATATTTCCCACACAGGAAAAATATTATCTAGTACTTGTAAAATAACAGGGTTCGATTCAGAAATATTATAAGAATTAGCTGCTGAATCAGTTACTGATTGATGAAATGTTCTAAATTCGGCTAAATAAATTTTTAGTGTAAAATATCTCATCATATCTGGTAAAATCCATCGTTGATAAACATCATCCCATGCAATTTTTCTATAAAGATTTAATAAATAACTCATTCTTAAATCAAGTCCCTCTAAACATGTAACAGATATTTTTTTATCTGAAGTTATTCTTTGGCCGTTGGTAGTATTAATTTTTAATAATTCAGAAATACCTTCGATCGATTGAAAATAATATTGATAATTATTCTCCAATTCTCTAAATTTAAGTATAAATTCTCTTAACAATTCGGCACGTATAGGTTCATTGGCATTTTGTAAATAATTTATAGCAGAATAGTAAAAATCAGTATTTGTTGGTTGTGTTGTATATGTAAGAAAAGGTATTCCGCCCGGTGTTGGCGGTCTACCTGGTTTTCCGCTAGTAAAATCTAAAGATGGTATAGTTGTACCCGGCGTTCCTATTCCAAATAATGGATGAGGCATTAAATTGTAATTATTGTTATTAGCATCATTATATGCGCGATCATCATCTTGAGAAAATAATAATTTAAAAGAAAAATACGTAGGTTCATCAAATCGTTTTGAAAAACTATTTTCTTTAGTTAAAATTTCTACTCTTCTAAAATTATTATAAATATTCATATTATAATTTATTTTTAAGGTTTAATTGGATCAACTGGTAAAGGAGTAGGCCATTCTCTTCTTGTTAAAATAAATTCTTGTGAATAATTACTTTGAATAGAATTTTCATTACTAGAAGACCATGATAATGTAAAACCTTTTACTATGTACCAGCCACTATAAAATAAATCTACCATATCAGTAAATTTAGAATCTTGATATATTTTTTGATTTTCTATTGCATCCACTTTAATCAATACTACTGGAACTTTATCGCCCTTAATAATATTAAAGTTATTTCCTTTAACATTTATGTGCATATTTAATTTTTCTAATTCTTTATTATTAATTAAATTTTTTACTATTGCAACCTGATAATTTCTATGATGATTTCCATCCCATTGTGAATTATCATCGTCCGGATTACTAATTGTATATTGTACACCTAACCAAGGAAATTTTTCATATAATTTTGTATAACTATAATTGGCTCTTTGTAAATCTTTATTTTTTGGATCTGGCACGTATGCAGCACGTCCACGTAGTAAAATTGTTGATTTTGTTTTTTGTTCATTATAAGTTGGTTCAATGGTTACTGCCCAATATTTTTGAGAGCTTGGGTTTTCATATAAATTTTTATTATGCTCAAACATTTCACATGTCATCTTTGTTCCTAATTGAAATGTTATACGAGAAGATTTATTTATAGGTCTCCATGATGTTATATAAAAAGATGTATGTATAAAATCTAAAGCATTAGAAAAAACTTTTACCATAGGAGAAGTTTTTTCTTGATCAGTATCCACTCCATGTAACCAGCCTTTATCTAAATTATAACTTATTGAAGCAACATCAACTTCTGTTTCTGATGATATTAATTGTTTATTTATATTTACAAAATTTAAATTATAGTAAACATCTATCCACCCAGCATAAAAAGATTTATCATCTTTCCACGCTCTGTTTATTACATTATTTATATAAATATCTGCAGATATATTAGCCTTTAACCAAATTTGTTTATCATCAGTATTATCTTCATTGGTGGAAAATCCTAAACCATATTTTTTTGCTATATCTTTAAGAGCTTCAAATGAAGTTCCTAAAAATGAAAAATCATTAACTTGACTTTTCAAACTTGGAATAAAAAGTTCTCCATACATTGTCATTTTTGCAGGAGCTTTTCTAGATGTAATATTCGGCTCGACTATAACTCCTGTTATAACATAATCATTACGAATTATTTTTAATAAATCTGTTTTATTTCTAATAGCAACAGAAATAATATCTCCATCTTTTGGCATTTCTCGTGAAAGAAATACATGATCTAAATTAAAAGTAGTTAATGTAATTTTAGGTAAAAATTCCGTACAATCAATTGTCATATTTATTATTTCATCTTTATTAAAAAAATATTCATTTATTTTTATAAGAGGAAATTCAACAGATATAACATCTTCCATTTTCTGGGCGTTTGCACCTTTATTACCAGGAAGAGATAACTCATCTAACTGTATAGTAGGTTTAATATCAGTTTGATAAATTTTATATCCGGTATCACTTTTTAAATTATTATTTTTACCCGGTGTTGAAGTATTAGGTGTATATGTATTTGCCATTATACTTTTTTACTTTTTATTTTCATTAATATATAATAAAAGTGGTTAGCTTTATAAACGTAAAGCAATTAGAGAGTTAAACTAACTGTCCCACTTTAATTTATATATCTTCAAAATAAAAGAGTTAATCATGAAAAATTTTAAAAAAACCACAAATGGTTTTTTATATGTGAAGAATGCAGAAGAACATTTAAAAAATTATGGTCATTAAGTAAACACTTAAATTTGTCGCACCAAGGAAAAATAGAATATGCTAATAAATGGTTGAGAGAAGAAAGAGATGGCTTATGTAAAACATGTGGAAAAAATACTTTATTAGATCGTTTTGCGTATATACAATTTTGTTCTGCAAAGTGTATGGGCTTAAATAAAGAACTAAATTTAGTTAAAAAACAAACAAAAAAAGAAAAATATGGAGATGAAAATTATGTAAACACACAAAAAACAAAAGAAACATGTTTAGAAAAATATGGAGATAAAAATTATCATAATTTTAAAAAATCTAAAGAAACTTGTTTTAAAAATTATGGTGTTAATAGCCCTCAACAAAATAAAAATATTAAAGAAAAAACAAAACAAACATGCTTAAAAAGATATGGTGTAGAATATCCTTATCAAAATTATAAAATTTTTTTAAAAGTTCAGCAAAAAGGTTTTACCGCTAAGAAATATAACGATACAGATATTTATTATAGAGGAACGTACGAGTTAGATTTTCTAGAAAAATATTATAATAAATATGCTGATATTATAAATGCTACATCTATAAAATATATTTTTAATAAAAAAAGAACATATTTATTTTCCAGATTTTTATATTCCTTCTTTAAATTTAATTGTAGAAATAAAAAGTTCATATTATTATAAAAAATATAAAGACCGATGTGATATAAAGGAAATGGCTACTCTTGCTGAAGGTTTTAATTATATTATGATTATTGATAAAAACTACAAATTATTGACCACGTGAACGAATGACTGTTGTTAAAAATTCGCTTGATGTCATGCCATTTTGTAAACAAGTTGCAACGCTTGGTCCAAAATATACTCTTCCATTTCTGTATGTGATTTGTGTTTCACCTTCAGCTGCAATATTTGGGGGTAGATCTCCGGCTTGTGCTCCGTTAACTATTTGTCTATTTTGAAAATTATTATTAATTAACGGTGCTTTTGTAGGATCAATGTATTTATATGAATCTCTTATTGCTTTTCCTGCATCTGAACTAGTTCCTTGATGAGAAGTATTGATAAATGCTTTGGCAGAATCTAAATCAGGAATTAAAATTAAATCATTTTCTTTAATAGAAAGAGGATTAGATATAGCATTAAATTTTAAAATTATTTCTGCGTATAAAGTATTTCCATATACTGCTTCGGCTATTAAATCCGGTCTCATAACAAAATCTTTAGGAACTTTATATACATTATATGTAGCATAATTTTTTGCACTTAAATTAAACATAGAAACTGTCAAATCTTTAAGAGTTATGCCATCATCTCTTGTAACTGTTGGCTTTTTGTCTATACTATTTAAAAACATATTTAATAATTTATTTTATAATAATGATTTATATGCTATCCAATCTACAGCTCTATAACTACTTCTTAGTAATTCATTACTCAAATCTGCTGATATATTAGAATTTTCAGAGAAACCAATTTTGAATGATGAACGATTCCAAATACTTATAGATCCACCCATTTGATTTATACTTCCTTGTAATTCTGCAGCATTTATTACTCTACTATCTTGACCTTTATGATATATAAATCCATCTTTACCACCTGCCATTTTACCAACAGTAACACCTTCTTGTGTATATGCATCAATAGCAGTTTGTTTATCAGAAGAACCGAGAAATGAATCCGGTAAATTATATAATCTTCCCATACCTCTATTAAATACTGATTCTATAGCATCTCTATCTCTAGCCATTCCATGTTTTAAAGTTACAGTAATTTTCATTTCAGTTGGAAAATCATCTGGTCCTAATTCTTCATTAAATTCAATTTCTATATTATCACATATTAAATTTCCTATCATTGCAATGGGATTTAACGGATTGCCTATTGTAACATGCCATTCACCTACTGGTTGTCCAGTTAAAATAGCTTTTAATCCCGTAAGATATGGAATTTGTCCTGATGTTTTTTTGGCAATTTCATTAGATACTAAATTACCAATTCCTGAAGTCATTAATCCCTCAAATCCACCAAATAAAGAATCTTTTAAATTTCCTCCTCCAATTAGTTTATTCCAAAAACCTTTTAAACTTTTAATAACATTATCCATTGCAACATTAGTAGTACTTCCAGGTCCTGTAAAACTTTTTATTGCGTCAAGAGAATAATCAATAGGATGTCCGCTATAAAGTTTTTCTATACTTCTTTCACCCCCTATAAAAGGATATTTGGCAGGATCTGCCATAAATCTATGTGCACCTCCAAAAAAAACAGCGCTGGCAGAACCTATTATTAAAAAATTTCCCAATATATCTAACAAAACTGCTTTAGGATTAATTCCTCCTACAGGTCTGGCTACATATTCAAAATTAAGTTTTAATCCCTCCCAAGCAAATTTTATTCCGGGATTACGTTTCATGACTTTATCAATGCGATTAACTGGTCCTTGTATTCTATTTTCATAAGGTCCATCTTTATAAGGATCTGGTGGAAGTTGACCGCCTGCTGCAATAAATTTAGGATCAAAATTACCAGCAGCAACATTCAATTTTTCAGCAATACCGCCCAATGCCGGAAATATAGTAGCTATACCCATAGTATTATCAGGAGGAGGATTAGAAGTATTAGCTTCCCATATTGAACCCTGTACTTCTCCCCATTCAACTCCAGTTGTAAATTTAAGTAAATCTTTTAAATTATTGCCCGTTTCTCCTCCAAAATATGTTATAGCAGAAGCCATAGGTGTAAATGCTTTATTTGATTTTTTTGAACCGCTATCTCCTGCATTTCCACCTGCATCACTTAATTCTGACCCTGTATTAATACTTCCTGTCATTCCTGGAAATTTTAAATTATCAAAAATAGGTGCAGGATATCTTCTTAAAGTTATTAATCTATTATTTGTAATTTTATTCCAATATTTTGCAAAAATAAAATCTGTAAAAAAATAAGGAGTCCTTCCATGAGGATCATCGTTTCCCCAATCTATTAATGCTGAAGTTGTTGGAGTACTAGTATAATTAAACGCCTGATCACTTGCTATATCAACTTCATACCATTTTCTTTCATTTTTTTGATTAATTAAATATTGTCCACCATCTGAACCGTATAATCTTATTAAAGCATACGCGTTTTGTAATGCAGGAACACCCTTATAAAAATTATCTTTTATCATTTTTTGATATAAGTTATTCCTTTCAATTATTAATTCACTTTTATTTGGAGTATTGTCTGATAATTCTTGAAGAGATTTTTCTGTTATCATATATCCTGAAGTTGCAACATCTGCATAATCTCTAGAAAAAGGAATAACTGTTCCGCTAGAAGATATAAGTTGTTTTACACGATGTAATCTTCTATCAAATGGATTTTTAGCAATTCGAGCTTCATAAATTTTTGTATCATTTGAAGATGGCCGGGTATTATTTTGTTGAACTGCATTTTTAGCTGCAACTTGTGCTGCACAACTACTCATTATTTGTTTTGCTATTGCATTATCTTCGTTCCAAACAACATTAGCAGCTATACGTAAATTTGCATCAGATATATCTTTTGTTTCATTTACAATCGCATCAAGTATTTCATTATAAGCCCGCTGTCCATTAGGAGTTAAATCTTTAGATTGTTTTATAATTGTATATGCTGTTAAAGTTGCAGTTTTAATACAAGAATACTGATTAACAAGTATTAAATAATCAGCCCATGTATGTGTTTTTGCGTCCCAATCGTCCAATATTTGTTTAGCTGTTCTATTCGCCATAATAACATTTTTATTTATATATTCAAACATAAAAAAAGTCTGATCAAATTTGATCAGACTTTTTGGTATATATGTTACACTTAATGATTAAATTTATTTTCTTTAAGTTTTTGAATAGAGGTACATTCAATTAACCTAATTTTTTTAATTGATGGGAAAAAAACAATTTCATCAAAATATGAATATAAGTATTGTAACTTAGGTACATTATAATCATCAAATAATACTATTTCATTTATATTATCTATTTCTATTATAGCTTCAAATAAATTAGGAAGTACTTTTACACTTATATTAGGATTTGAATATATTATTCCTCGTATTCTTTTTGATTTTGCATACATTTTTATGAGATTATTGATATGATTACTTATAATAAAAGAACCGTATTCATCAATAGTAGTATATGTATACCCATATTGTTCTAAAATTTCAGGAATATAGATAATCGAAAATAATTTTAAATTAAGGAATGATTTTTTAAGTCTTTGGATCCCTTCAGCTGTAACGTAAAATTTCATATTTATTTTTTACCCATTTTATAATATTCTGTTTGTGCTTCTTTCATAGCGTCTATTACAGGAATATTTTTTCTCTTGGCTATATCTTCTGCAAGATGAAGAATAATTTGTGATTCTTTTTCTTCTATTTGAGAGTTTATTTGTTGTCTTATATTTTCTTTAAATTCTTCTTGAGTCTTTTTTCCCGTAATTATATTTTCATGCATTAAATCAAATTTTTGTTTACGAGAAAGTTTTTGTTGAAACTGCATTATACCTAGTCTCTTACTAGTTGATCTTTTTTCTTTTCTGTTCATAATTGTTTAGTTTTAAAAAGTACTAATTATTTATTGTGGAGTATTTGATAAACTATTTACATAGAAATAATTGAATAAACGAAGATACCCTGATAATAATAGTGTATCATCGCTTGTTACAACATAACTTGAGTCTATCATTTTAAATTTTGCTTTATCTTTACTAACTGTAAATTCTTCAGTTTCTTGTATTTCTTTAGCTGTTAAATCTACACAATATAAATCTACTGGTGAATCTGATGTTAAGGTATTGTATAAACTTCCTAAATACATCCAATCATCGGCATTTACCAAATTTAAACCTATAACTTCATATAAAACTCTATTCGCTGCTACTAAATTCGTTCCATCATCCTGAGATATATAACCATTGATAAGTGTATAATCATAATCTTCAAATATATAATTGTAATCTTTAACTACACCTACTTTATCTAATAATCCCTTCGTATCTATCGTATATGGCAAAACAGCTACACGATGTTTTTTTGAAATTAAATAATAGTGTTCATTAATAGAAACAACATCTTCAAATTGTCCTTCAAGAACTATTTTTCGTTCAAGATTTGGGTTTTCCATCATAATAAAATAATTTTACATAAATAATCTTTTTATATTATTATTTTTATAGATTATATAATTTAATTTAATTTTTCATACATTTCTGTAATAGCATTTTTAAGAGCTTTTTTTATCTCGTCTATTGTTATATTTTCTATTATATATTCAACAAATTTTTTGTTGCCTTCATCAAATGATTCTTTAGCAATATCATATAGATTTTTAGGTGGCAAAGAAATAGAAATATTCATAGAAATTTCACTATCTTGTTTTTTAGATTTTGACATTAAAATGTACACAGGATCAGAAGTATCAATTTGTGATTTTTTTCTTTCTACTTCAATTATTATAGGGTCTGGCACAGAAGGATTTGAAATTACTCCAAAATTTGAAGCTCTTGGTGTAGAATTACGAGGAGGTACTAATTTAGCAACTTTTCTTCCTTCAACAAATGGCTGTACACAAACCGGCTCTCCGTCTGCATTTTTATCCCAAATTTCTTCTTGTCTCCCAACCCATTCATCTTTAAATTTCCATATATTATTTGGATGTTCTACCTCTGCCATTAATTTTCCAGTAAGATTATGTTGATTTATTGGTGCTACAAAAGATTCATTTATACGAGATTTATCTTTAAAAACAATATAAATATTATCATCTTCAGTTTCAATTTTATCAAAAACTACAACTTGTCCCTTAGAATCTCCTACAAGCCACTGAAACCAGCGATTATTTTTTAACTCATTCATATATTTTTATTTTTAATTATAATATTTGTTATTTTTTTAATTGTTATATTATATAATGATGAATCGGGAATACTGATCGCGATATTCTTTGGACCATTCTGTAATAAATCCTTCGTTTTTCCATGAAATATAATCTTCCCTAAATCCTTCCAACACATTTTCAAAAAGTTTTTTATAATCTCCCCCACTTAAAAAATCCATTCTTGCTACTGGTATTACAAATGTATGTAAAGTTCCTTTAACACGCCAGCAATATGATATTATACCTGAAGTTTCAAATTTATCAACCACTCCGTATTCAACATATAAAGGCGTAATCCATCCTTCAGGATTAATTTCAATTATTTTAATATCCTTAATTTTTGAAAAATCAAAATTATGTGGCATAAAATTATTTTTAATTATTAACCCTTCTCTGTAACTGTAGGAGTTTTAGTTGTAATAGGTTTAGAAGTTTCCAGTACAATATCATCATTATCTAATAAATTATCTTTATTAGGAATATTCCCATTATTACCTACTGAAATACCATTTTTAGAACCAACAAATTTTCTTAATCCCAACAATGCGCCAGAAAGAGAAAGAACTATAATAATTTTGCCCATTACTTCTATCACATTCGGTATATTCATAAACCAACCGACCATAGCTGCTACCATACATGCTGATCCAACCAAACCAAGTAAAATTCCCATAAAACCGGATCCACTAGTTTTTCCATCTGTATTATTAAATGTTTCTGAAAAAACAAATTTAGATTTATCAAACCCCATTGACATATAAATAATTTTAAATTAGTAATAATTTATTTTATTATATATTATCATATTTTTAATAGCTTTAAAATGAATACTTTATCTTGTTACGTATAAGTTTCTATCAGTTAATTATATCTACGATATTTGTAGTGTTAATTCCAACTATTTCATAGTCTTCTACTCCTAAATGTTTTGCTAATTTATTTTCTACATCTGTAGGAGACATGGCAAATACTATATAAGAATCTTTCTTATATTTTAAATTTCCTCTTTTATCTTCAAAAGACATTTTAACTGTGCATTTGTAATACTGGTTCATAATTTTTAATTTTAAGTTATTTTTTATTATTATTTGTTGTTTCAATAAAAACTGCATTATCTTTTTCCGCTAATATTTCATCTGGTAATACTTTTCCAACATTAAATTTATTTGGTACTTTACCACATTTAGCACATATAACTACATCAATTGGAAATATTTCTTCATTTCCAGTAGGCGATACAAATTGTGATAATTTTTTAAATATCATTCCTGACTGAAATAACATTCCACCGCATTCACAAGTTAATGTTTTTGATTGTTTAATAATATCTGGCGTAATTTTAATTTTTGGATTTTCCATATTAGTTTATTTTATTATTTTAATTCTTCTTCATCTCTATAAATAGACGCGAATGATCCTAATTCCCCGTTTATTTCTAGATAAGATATGTACCATTTATTGGGATCATGATCAAATTTAGTTATAACACCATTTTTATCTATTTTAACATAATGTCCTCTTGAGATATACATATTCCATTCTACATCAAGAATTTCTTCTCTAGTAATTTTATATGTATCTTTTAAAAAATAAGATCTTAATCTTTCTTCAAAAATATGATTTTTTACAAATAAGGGTTTTGTAATTTGTTCTATTGCTGTAGCGTCATTAATTGTAATTACATAAAATTTATTTAATTTTCTAATATCAGTAATTTTTATATGTTTATGTGTCCAGTCTAGAGTTTTGTGTGTTCCTTGAGAACCTACAATTCCTGGTGTCCCCTGAGATCCTGTATTTGTTGAATTATATTCAAATTTTATCATTGTTTTTTTATTTTATATGATGATGTTATTAAATAGTTTTATTCTTTTATTTTAGTTAAACACCAGTTTATTACATCATTATCAGTTTTATCAATTTTTATGTTATTATTTTTAATAACTGGATAAAATATTTTAAAATACTTATCTTCATATATACCAACTTCTTTTATAATTGAAATATTTAATACTGGGGTTGAATCCGGTATAAAATCATGTTCTAACATATTTTTAACTAAATCATAATGCTTTGCATATAAATGCATCGAATGAGAAATATGAGTATATGTTCCCATTTTTAATTTTTTATAATATTTTTTAAGATGTAAATATGCTTGTTGATGTAGCATATTAAAAAAAACATAATCGGTCATAAAACCTAAAATAATATCATTACTTCTCATTGTTAAAGTCATATATAGTCTGTCTTCTCTTATGTGTAATAAGGCTATTAATGTACATACTTGGTCTTTATTCCCATCATACTGATGCCTTGGTTTATTAAAATGCATAAACGCTTGACGACTATCTTTATCATTTTTTAATGAATTTATAGCCCATTCATATTGTCCATAATGATCTTGATTTTCTTCATTAAAAATTAAATATCCATACGCTGAGTTAATTTCATTTTTTTCATTTTTTAATTGTTTCCATAATGAAGCATAATTTTCTATAAAATCTGCTTTATTTGTTCCTGAAAAATAATAAAGTAATTCAGCTGCAATATATTTTTCTGGAGAAGAACGAATTTCATTTTTAAACAAATTCATATTAGGTTCTTCAACTTCAATAATACAATTAAGAATTTCTTTTACTTCTGATCCTCTGGGTTTCGATACATATTCAGGTGTATTATAAAGATCAGCAAGAATATTTTTATAAATACGGGCAATGTGTTTTCCTCTATAAATTTTCATCAGTCTTTATTTATTGTATAATTTTCAATATCCAAAGTTTTATATTTTTTCTCTAATTGTTTCATTTTTCTTTCAGATTTAACTATTTTTTCTTCTTGCGTAAATGGGATAAGCCCATAATTACATTTTTCTGCCCATAAAACAACTTCGTTTAAATCTTTTATCATATTTTCTGTAAAAATATTCATAAACACATACCATTTTCCTTTTTCATTTTTGGCAACAAAAGATCCATCTGCTAAAAGTTTATCTTCATTTTTTTCAATACGAGAATAAGCACATTGTCTTCTGTATTCCATGTGTTTAATTGCTTTTTCTTTTGTATTAAAAATCTTTTTCATTTTAATCTTTAATTTCTTCCCAAAAAAATCCTTCCCATCCAGATGTTTCTTCCGTTTCATAATTCCAACCATCATCCCAATAATAATGTTCTTTTTTACAATTGGGGCAATCGCCTGAATCATAATCTTCTACTTCGAATGTATGTTCACATTGTGGACATGTTAATTCTGTCATTTTCTTAATAAAGTATCATAATTTTTAGCAAACCATTCATACGTTTTTTTTATCCCATCTTCTAATGATGTTTCGTGATACCATCCAAGTTTATGAATTTTATCAACATTTAATAATTTTTTAGGAGTTCCATCCGGATATTTGTTATTCCATTTTATTTCGCCGTCATATTCTACGATAGTTTTAATTATTTCAGCTAATACTTTAATAGGCACATCTGTTCCAGTTCCTACATTTATATGTTGCGTACAATCATCGTAGTTATTCATTAAGAATATTAAAGCTTTGGCTAAATCATCTACAAATAAAAATTCTCTGCTTGGTGTTCCTGTTCCCCAGAATTCTACAGAAGACAAATTATTAATTTTTGCTTCATGAAATTTTCTTATTAAAGCCGGCAATACATGTGAATCTGTTAAATGAAAATTATCGTTTATACCATATAGATTTGTGGGCATCACTGAAATAAAATTATCTCCATATTGTTTGTTATACATGCGACACATTACTAAACCAGATATTTTGGCAGTTGCGTATCCGATATTTGTTTCTTCTAAAGGAGATGTCATTAAATATTCTTCTTTAATGGGCTGCGGGCATTCTTTAGGATAAACACAACTTGAACCTAAAAATTGTAATTTTTTAACTTTAAATTTGTGGCAAACTTCAATAATATTAGTTTGCATCTTTATATTATCCATTATAAATTCAGCAGATTTAATATCGTTTGCATTAATACCGCCTACTCTTCCCGCTGCATTAAATACGTAATCGGGCTGATAGCCTTGAAAGAATTCTAATACTTCATTATTTTCACGCAAATCGTATTTATTTTTTTCAGCTATTAAAATATTAGAATATCCTTGTTTTTTAAGTTCACGAATTATAGCACTTCCGACCAATCCTTTATGACCAGTTACAAAAATACGAGAATTTTTTTTCATAAAATTTATATTTAGATAATATTATAATGATTAATATGTAAAAAGTTTTTATGAATATATAAAATATAGTAGTTAGATTAATGTAAAGGCATTAATCAACATAAGGATAAGTAAATGCTGTCCTACTATAATTTATATATTTTAAAATAAAGGATAAGATCGATGAATTACCAAAAAGTTTATGAAATTATAATTAATAAGGCAAAATCTGAAAATAGAATCAGAAAAACCTATTATGAAAGACAAAAAATTAATTTTAACTGTCAATACTATGAAAATCATCACATATTACCAAGATGTCTCGGCGGTAATAACGAAAAAAACAACTTAGTTTTATTAACTGCAAAAGAACATTTTGTTGCACACAAGCTTTTAACATATATTTATGCTGGAAATAGAAAAATTGCGTGTGCTTTTCATAAAATGTCCTTTAGTAAAAAACATAACGAATTAGTATCTGCAAGAGATTACTCTTATGCAAGAGAATTAATTAGTAAAATACCAATGTCTGACGAAACTAAGCAAAAACAAAGAAATTATCATCCATCTGAAGAAACAAAAAATAAAACTAGTAATACTATGATTTTGTTAAGAGCTACTTCAAACCCTATATGGAATAAGGGAAAAAATAAAGAAAATAATTTTATTATAAAAAAATCTGCAGAAACTAGGTCCAAAACTATGAAAGGCAGATCTTTGTCTGAAGAACATAAAAAACATAAAAAAGAAGCTCAGGCCAAAACCCCAAAAATATTATGTAAATATTGCCAAAGAATTATAAATAATTCAGCGGGTGCATACGCCAGATATCACGGAAATAATTGTAAATATAAAAAATAAGTTTATCGTCCTTATTCATTGCATATATTTTTTAATATTCATTTCATGCGCTACATTACGATCTATATTAAGATCACTTGTAATTATAGTGCTATACGTTATAGCCCATTTAAGCCAGTATACTGTATAATTTCTTGTAAATGACCAGCCTTGAACATTTTTTGAAAATTTAAATTTTGGAATATATTTATTATAATTTAATAATGTATATTCTTTAAAATTTAAGGGAGCGTACCAATACTTATAAAATTTAAGTTTTCTTTTCATTATTATGTAACATTATATTTTTCAATAATCTATTTATATTCTTGTGGTATATTCATAACTGATTCTAATGATTCTAAAAATATTTTTAAATTTTTAATATCTTTTATAGAATGAATATCTAAATCAATTCTTCCTTCTTTTATATAACATGCAAAAGGAAAGCTTTTAAGAGATTTCGTTGTTTTATAAAAATGTTCTACTATTTTATCATTATGATAATTTTTAAGTGTAATTCTAACTGCCATATTTTTATTAATTAATTTGTATTATATCGTCTTCTTTTTTAATAGATGGCGCGCAATTAAGATAATCAAAACAAAACTGCCTACGTATCATTTTTTTACTTCTTCTAAAATATTTTGATAATAAAGTAATAGCCCATTCATACCATTCATCATGTTGAGCCTGAGTTACAGCATATTTTTTATAAAAGATTCTAGAATCTTTTTCTCCTTCCCATTCTTTTTCTATTTGTTCAATAGTAGTATTATGATATGGAAGTAGCCATCCATTTATCATATCCTCAATTGTTGGCTCTTTTCTTGTTTTCATTTAGTTGATATTTTTTACACGTAATAACTGTTGTACATATTTCTTTTATTATATCATTTACATACAATGTCTGTTGTATTTGACAATTTTTTACATTTCGCGGTTTAAAAAATTTACAAGTTTGACATAAATTTTCTATCATTGTTTGCCTTTATATTTTATAGCTTCACTTTGTGGATTTATTGGCCTAATATAATCTTCATCTTCTTCATGATATATTTTCCAAGCTATTGAATCACTATCTATTACAAAATCACCTTCATGCGAAGAATGCATTCCATCCAATCTTCTCGTCGATCTATTAAATGTGACTATTCCATCAATGTCTTTTACTTCTGGAAGTTCTTCAGGATATTCAAAACTAACTTTAGGTCTAAAGGAACCATCACCATCAGCATAAAATGAACACATTCTTGAAGAACCAATGTTTCCAAGATATTGCATGTATTTAAACATTTTTATTAATGCGATTGTATCAGCCGGCGCAATGTTATCAACAGTGATAACTAATTTGTGTTTATCTCTTTTCAACATTTTATTGATTTATTATTTTATTATTTTATTAGATAAAACAATAAAAGTTTTCATGAATATAATAAATAAAGCAATAATTCTTATATTCGACATAAGAAAATGGAAGAAAGATTAACAGCTGTCCTGCTTTAAATATTTATTCATATAAAATAATAGAGAGATCCCATGAATTATCAAAACGTTTACGATAACATAATTGCTAAAGCAAAATATGAAAATAGAGTTAAATTGGTAAAATTTAACGTTAACTACGTTTATTATGAAAGACATCACATTATTCCAAAATGTATGGATGGAAATAATGATGGAAATAATTTAGTTTTATTGACTGCCAAAGAACATTATGTATGTCATAAATTGTTAACATATATTTATCCCGGAAATAGAAAAATTGTATTAGCATTTCACTATATGACGTTTAATAAAAGAATAAATAGATACATAAAATCTTCTAGAGATTACACGTATGCTAAAGAATTAATTAGTAAAACGCCTGTATCTAAAGAATCAAAAGAAAAAAATAAACAAAAACACTTAGGAAAAAGATATTCTAGTGAAATTAATAAAAAGAAAGGGAGGCCAAAAGAAAAACATCATCTTTGGCAAAAACATCATAAAAAAGAAAGTAATGAAAAAAATAGACAAAAACATTTAGGAAATACTAATTCTATAGGATGCATTCGTAGTGAAAAAATGAAATTATCAATAAGTAATAAAATTAAAAATTTACCAAGAGAAGAATGCCAGCATTGTCATAGAATGTTTCAGCATTCTGCTATAATACAATATCATGGTGATAAATGTAAATCAAAAATTATTTAATTCATGAGTCATCATAATTTTTACTAATTCATTAAATTTAATTTTAGGTTCCCACCCTAAAAATTTTTTAGCTTTACTATAATCGCCTAATAATAAATCAACTTCTGCTGCTCTATAATACTTGGGATCTATTCCTATTACTAAATTACCATTTCTTACATTCCATAAAATATCTCTATTTTCACTGTCTTTTTGCCAAATATAATGTTCTTTGTCCGGAATATATAATAAACATTCATTTATGAATTCTTTTATAGTATGTGTTTCTCCTGTACATAAAATTAAATCGGTAGGTTCTTTTTGTTGAAGCATTAAATACATTCCTTGCACAAAGTCTTTTGCATAACCCCAGTCTCTTTTGGTTTCAAGATTACCTAAGTAAAATGGTGTTTTATTTTTTAAATATTCGACTAAGCCTTCTGTAGTTTTTTTCGTTACAAACGTACTTCCTCTTCTTTCACTCTCATGATTAAAAAGTATGCCATTAACAGCAAACATATTATATGCTTCTCTGTAATTTTTTGTAATATGATATGCATATATTTTTGCCACGCCATACGGTGATCTTGGGTTAAATGGTGTGGTTTCTTTTTGAGGAACTTCAATTGCTTTTCCAAATAATTCACTTGTTGCTGCGTTATAGAATTTTGCTTTAGGACAATGTTTTCTCATTGCCTCAAGCATATTAAGAGTTCCGAATGCATCTACTTGTGCAGTATATGCAGGAACATCAAAAGATACTTTTACGTGTGATTGAGCACCTAAATGATATATTTCATCTGGTTTAACTTCTTGCATTATACTATCTATAGATAAAGAATCAGACACATCTCCATAATGTAATATTAAATGACCATCTGAAATATGCGGATCTTGATATATGTTTTCTAAACGCGATGTATTAAATGAAGAAGCTCGACGAATTATCCCGTGAACCATATAACCCTTTGATAAAAGCAATTCAGCTAAGTATGAGCCATCTTGCCCTGTTATTCCTGATACTAAAGCAGTTAAATTATTTAATTTTACCATATTTTTACTTACTTATGTCCATTATTTATCGTATCTAATAATTCTTTAACACATTCTTTACAAAGTATATAAACACCTCCCAAAACACTGAAAGTTACTGTTCTATCATGTTTATCACATACATCACAAGATTTATAATTTTTACCTTCTATATGTAAAATCCAATTTTTTTAGATAATCTATCTCTCATTTTATTATTTTTTACTGGTAGAACCTTTTATACCGGCAGAGCCTGATATACCAGCCGAACCTGCGGCACCCATATAACCAGTATTACTAAAATACCAATCGCGCTTCCATTGCCATTCATTTAAATAATATTGTTTATATTCAGATGCTGATATGTTAATATCTGTTTCAATAGTTATATTTAACATGCCTATTACTGTATCAAAATCATCTTCATGAGAAACTGGTTTCTCAATATGAGAAAAATAGAGACTAAATTCATTATAATTTTCATCATTAAGATTTTTAAGTTCTTTTAGCTTTTTTTGAAGAGCCTTTTTAGAAAGAATTTTATAGCCTTCTACCGCTAATTTATAATCTTCAATGTGTTGATTTCTGTTTTTGTTTAAAACCTCTAATAAATTTAATTTGTTAACTTTAATTTTTTCCATAATTTTATTTGTTTAAAAAATTTAATACTTCATTTAATATTTCTTGTTTTGATTTAAAATTAAATTCAATTGTTCCTGTTAAATCAAACGGTTGATCAACTTTTACTAGTAGTTTATTTTTAATTAAACTAAATTCATAAGCATCTTTGAATAATTGCAATTCTTTAGTTTTTTCATCTAAATTTTTAGAAAAAGAATTTCCATCTTCTTTACTTAAAAAGAATTTAGGATCAGATGTTAATGTAATTAAATAAAATTCTAACAAAAAATTATTTCTTAAATAATTTTTTTCTAAATATAAAATTTTATTTCTAATTTGATCAGAATTTCCATTTCTAAATAATGATCCATATACATACTCTCCCAAATAGAATCTATCATATATTATAATATTATTATGATAACAATATTTTTTATCTATATGACTTATATAATCTATTAATTGAAATTCTTGTTCAAAACATTTAAATTGAAAATCAAAAGATTCTTCAGTCGATAAACCAATCGGAGGTTTATCACAATGTCTTATAATTATATTTTTATAATCATAATATTCACATAATCCTTTTATTAAAGAACCTTTTCCTAGTCGATCTCCTGATTCTACAATAATTAACTTATTCATATATTTTATGTATGTTTAATTCCTTTTCTTGTAAAGACTCTATATTATTTATAGATTCTTCAAGTGTAAAAGTTTTATTTTCTTCTATAATAAATGAGTATATTCCTTGATTTCCGCATATTCCCGTAGGGCCTTGCATGCCTGTCATTCCTTGAATTCCTGAAATTCCAGAAACCCCCTGTGATCCTACCATGTCTTGAACTTCAGATAATTCTATATAGATATAATGCAATTTTGGCAAAGTATCAATATTTCCAGATAATGTATTCATTTAAAATAGTGATTTAGTTATTATATTAGTGTTTTGTTTTGTATTATCCTGCATTAAAGCAAAATTATTAGATAACATTCTATTTCCTTTTATAATCTCTACAATTTCAGCAGTAATATCCATACATGTATTTACGGGCACGTTCTGCGTTATTTTAGAGTATTCTTTAGGCCCATCTAATTCATAGTCATGAGGTAATCCCATCAAATGCATATGTTCTCTTATGTTTATAAGTCTTTCTTCTACAGGGTGTAAAGTTCTATTCATCATTTCAGTTATTACAGCATACACATAATCTCTGTCTAAACCAAGCACCCTATAGCCGAGTCTAAAATTTTTGCCCATTTCTGTTTTTTTAATAACATGGTCTGTGTTTCTTATTACAATTTCTGATGCATTAGGTAATGTATCAAGAAAATTTCTAAATTCTTGAGTAAGATTTTTTCTTTTTAAATAATCATATGATGTTAAATGACATCTATAAGTTTTATAAATTTCATTTTTCCAATCTTCGCCATATATTTTTTTAAAGAATTTTGTTATTTCGTATTCATTTATGTTTGAATCACAATTCATATATTTATCTTGAAGACTTGTATTTTTGGGAATTTGTTTCAAATATTCTGCTAATAACGGAGTTTCTTTATTATAATAATTTAAAATTGGAGCCCGACATCCTTTATAATATATTCCAAACGTACGAGGACGAAATTGAGGAATGCCGTGTTTTATTGTATTGGTTTTATAAAATGTTATAGCATATCCATATTTTAAACCTATCTGAATAAGTCTTTCGCGAACTATTTCTCCACTACTTGTCCATAATCCAGGAGCATTTTCAAAAGCATATACAGTAGGATTAGCGCAACATAAAATAAATTCGGCAGCTTTATAAAGCCAATCATTAACTTCACAAGTTCCTCTACTGCCTTTTGCTCGTTGAGCAGCTTGAGAAAGTCCTGAGCACGGGGGAACTGAATGAAAAAAATCTATCTTCCCATATTTTTTAATAAAAAATTTCATGTGATTTTTATCCATATCATCAAGTTGATAATATGGAACTTCAAAACCATGTTGCTTTAAATAGCGAAGATATAATTTATCATTATTTTCAAATGCTTTAAAAGAAAATATGATTTTTGGAGGTGCACCTATTATACTAGTAGCACCTATAGAAAATCCTCCAGCTAAAGGTATTATAGCCCCATGTGTTAATTGCTGCATGTACTAATATTTATATTTGATAATTATATGAATAGAATGTTAAAAGGTTTTAATTGTTTAACAAAAAGAAACGCTCTTCGTAAAGAGCGTCGGGCTAAAGATTCTATCTTTAGGGATGCAACTATTTTTATGCTGCAGCTTCTAGTAATTTGTATATATACATACACATATCAAAAAGTTTATTTCTGTCTAACCAAGCAAAGCTTTTTACTTCTTCACTTATTTTATGTATATATTTTACATCTAATTTTTTAGTTTCTTTGTTTGTACATATTTTTATGAAAGAAGATGCAGATTGATATTTAGCACTAATTTTTATGCATGTTTCTCCTTCTCTAGATGCATCTTTAGCAGTATAAGCATCTTTTCCTTTTATACTATGATTTCCAGACCATTCACATACAAATTGTATCAATTTTAATATATGTTGCCAGTTTTCACTACCAGAAAAACTGCCGCCTATATAAAATGATTGATGAAAATAATTAATAAGATCTTTTTTAAATTTATCATTATGTTCATCTAAAACATTTTTTTTAATTACACCTTTATCTTTAAGAAAACTGCTAATACTTTCATCTAAAGTTTCTTTAATAAATTCGGTAGGTTCTTCTATATCTATAAAATATTTTTTATATAAATTTATAGCAGCGGGCTCTTCAAATATACCTTTTTTCATACCTTCACTATAGTATTTAGGATTATCGGATAAATGTTGAAGTACAATTGTTTCAACTACTGCTAAATTAGAAGAATGTTCTTTTTCTACTTCTATTCCAACTAAAAATTCTTTAGAATCAACATCTTCGGGACTTAATCCAGTTTTCTTTTCTCCTTTAATTATTTCTTTATCTGCTAATTTTAAATATTCAAATAAAGATTCTTTTACTAATTCTTTCATGTACAAATGTTTATTTTATATATTTATATTCTTTTAAAAAATTTTCCTACATATGGTTCAAAATATTCATTTAACCCCCATCCTGTATATCCGTGTTGTCTTCCTTCTTTATCATAAGTTACTAAGCAATTACCCCAACCTTCTTGTTTTCCAAATATTGTTCCTATTGGCCAGGTCATTCCAGGAAATTTTTGTTTTAAACTAAACATAGGAGTAAATCCTTTATAATGTGGTATTCCTATGCCCATATCTTTAATAGGATCAGAATTTGCTGTAAATTTTTCGTCAATATGTTCTTTAACTAATTTCATTACATTATCGTTAATTTAATGTGATCAACTTGACAAACACCTGATCGGATCCACTGTTTAATCATCAATATAAAATTTGAAGATTCAAACCATGCATCACAAAGTTCATTCATCATTTTCGAAATTGTTTCTTTGTTTCGTGTAGCCATTGGATCAATTATTTCTCTATCGAATATTTTAGGATCAATCCAAAACGTTGATTCATCATCACCCGCAGTACCAAAAAATCTTTCAGGTTTGTTTTGCATATTTCCTATATGCAAATTAGAACCACCGTAGGCATTCCAGCCGCCAATTAATCGTTCGCCACTAAACCAGATAGCGTCTACTGATCCATGTTTATTATCTGGGCGAGTTTTATAAAATAGTTGTACACGATATTGTTTTTCGTTACCCATTGAATTTTTTAAATAAAAAATATAAGTTAGAATAGGTTTATCATTGTATTTCTTTCTCCAACCTGTATGAATGCCAATACCCATATCATGAATAGGATCAGAATTTGCTGTAAATTTTTCGTCAATATGTTCTTTAACTAATTTCATTTAACATAAAATATTTTTATTGTCTTTAACTTTACATACGTTTTCAACTTCTTTTTTTGTAAATTTTTTTCTATTAGCAGCACAAGAAAAAGTACTTCCTACATAAATAGGCGAAAATTTTAATGAAGTTAAATTATTCCTATCACAACTAAAACTACCTTTAATTTTAATTGGGCATCCTCGCAAAGTAGTTAACTTACAGTTAGATATATAAAAATCACCAAATACATATTTAAATTGAATATACTTTGGAAGATTTCCCCAATTATCGGGTATTGAAACTGTACCATTAACACTTATATAACCATTTTTATCTATTCTATAGTCTTTAATGCCATATTGACCATTACTACTATTTTCTACATCATTTATCCATTTTTTAATTTTTTGAATCATTCCAATGCCCATATCTTGTATAGGATCTGAATCTTCAGTAAACTTTTCATATATAAATTTAGCTCGCATTAAGTAATTTTAGTTTTAATTATCCAAACCATATTCATCTCTTTGTTCAACTATTCTATTTATTTCTTCTTTTGTTAATTTCTTTTTAGATAAAATATAAGCATATACACCTGAATCTTCTGCATCAACTGTTGGATCCTCTGTAACATAAATTCCTAATTCTGCTAAAGAGTTTTTAAATGTTTGTACAACGTGATCTGGTCCCCAGTCCCAACCAATTATAGCATATTTGTGTTTAGGAATTCCTATTCCCATATCTTGTATAGGATCAGATTTATCTGTAAATTTTTCATTAAGAATGTCATCAATGTATTTTGCATTCATATATAATCTTTATTTTTCTTCTGCAGTTTTTACATGTTTTAAATAATCTTTTATAAAAGGCCATTGATTAATAAAAGTTTTAAAATTAGTATTTTTTGAAGTAACATAATAACGATATGAATTTTCATTTTCAGAATCTTCATCACTACGTTTTGATTTTTTATAAGATATAGACAATGGTAATGGTACATTTAACCATCTTTCAATAATTTTTCCAAAGATAGTTATGCTTTTGCGATATTGTAAAATTTTTATGTAACTATTAGGCGCAAACGTTCTATATTTTGTTTTTCCTATACCTTTTCCTATACCCATATCTTGAATTGGATCAGATTCTTCAACGAATTTTTCAAATAAAACATCTTCTATTATTTTTGCTTTCATAATAGCATTATTTTATTTTATATATTCAATCTAATCTTCATTATATGTAAATTGTCTACCTTTGTAATTTCGTAAAACTAACAGTGTAATTTTTACTATAATATAAATAAACAATATGAAAGAATTTAGAAAAAATGTAGAAGGCTTATTTATATGCGAAGAATGCAATCGTTTGTTTAAAAATCAAAAAGCTATAAATGTACATACAAATAAAACTCATAATAAAAAACAATATTTTGATAAATGGCTTAAAGAAAATGATGAAGGCTTATGCAAAATTTGCGGAAAAGAAGCAAAATTTATAGGCTCAAGAGGTTATCAACTATGGTGTTCTAAAAAATGTGCATTAAAAATACGGCAAAAACATTTAGAAGAAAATAATTTGTTAAATTATGGTGTTAAAAATACGTATGAACGCAAAGATGTTAAGGACAAATGTAAAAAAATATGGGGATGTGATAATCCTTTTCAACGAAAAGACGTAAAAGAAAAATGTAAGCAAACAACATTAAAGAATTGGGGCGTAGAAAATTGTTCTTCATCTTCAGATATAAAAAAGAAAAAAGAAGAAACTTGTTTTAAAAATTACGGTGTTAACTATAATGCACAAAATAAAGAAATACATGAAAAACAACTAAAATCAGCATTTAAATTCAAACAATACAAACACACAGATATTTGGTATCAAGGGTCTTTTGAATTAGATTTTCTTGAAAAATATTATAATAAATGTCCAGATATTCGTCGTGGGCCTTCTATTGAATATATTTTTAATGAAAAAAACAAAATTTATCACCCAGATTTTTATATTGCCTCTTTAAATTTAATAGTTGAAATTAAAAATTTATATTTATATAAACGATATGAAGAAAATATAGAGACAAAAGAAAAAGCCACTATTGCTAATGGCTTTAATTATATTATAATTGTTAATAAAGATTATTCATCATTTAATCAATTTCTTCATATTTAAGCATTTTATTTTCGTACGTTCTTAATTCATACACATTATCTTTATGCGATATGATATTATCTGATATATCTATTTTTCCTTGTGCTGAATCTAATATTAAATGCGGAACACACATTCCAGAAGTATATCCACGCAAGCTGCGTATTATTTCTATTCCTTTTGAAACAGATGTTCTAAAATGACTAGTTCCTACAACCCGATCGGCTATGTACAAATAATACGGTTTAACACGAATTAATAATAAATCTTGCATAAGTTTTTTCATTGTGTCTACGTTATCATTAACTCCTTTAAGAAGAACTGTCTGAGAACCTAAAGGTATGCCGTTATCTACTAAAATATCGCATGCGTTTTTAACTTCATCTGTTATTTCATCGGGATGTGTAAAATGAATATTTATAAATACATGATATTTTCTTAACATTTTTGCTAATTTATCAGTTATACGCATAGGTAAAACAACCGGTGCCTTTGTGCCTACTCTAATAAACTGCACGTGAGATATATTGCGCAAATTATTCAATAAATACTCGATATTATCATCGCTAAGTGTTAAAACTTCTCCTCCTGATAATAATACATCTCGTATTTCAGGATGATCTTTTATGTATTGAATGCCTTTATCCCATATATTTCTTGAAATATTTTGGCGATTAATAAGTCTACTTCGTGTACAGTATCTACAATTTGAAGAACAAAAGTCCGTGGTTAAGAATAAAATACGGTCTGGGTATCTATGAACTATGCATTCCACAGGACTTTGATGTTCTTCATTTAATGAATCATTCAATTCATTTGGAGTTACAATAAGTTCGTTACCGGTTGGAATAACGCACTTACCAATTCCTTCAGTGAGAGATGTTATAATACTTGCGTAATATGGGGTAATTCTTAAAGGTAAATTTATATCTTCAGATAATTCATAATTAGAAGATCCAAATATACGAAATAATTCTTCATAAGAAGTTATACTATTACGTATTTGCCAATGCCAGTCATCCCAGTCTTGTTGAGAAACGTTTGGGTAAAATTTAGATTTAAAAAGTTGTGTTTTTTCGGAACTTTTAGGTAAGGGATCGTCAGTATCAGGTGTATGTTCCAATGTCTGCTGATACTGAGTTTTAGATGAGTCTTTTTCTTCCATTTTTTAGTAAAATCTTTTACTTTTATACGTATGTTTTTAATTTTGTTTTTACTATATATTAAAGTTTTTTTAGAAAAAAAGATGCGCTGGTGGGATCTCACTCCCACACTTATACAGGGATTTTCCCTGTTGTTCTATCATTAAACTACAGACACATCTAACTATGGTTAATTCTGGGGCCCGTTTAACCATTAGTTTTCTAAGGTCATTTTCAGAAATTCAAAAATTGGGTTAATGTTTTGTTTGGAGTGTTTTTGGATATCATCCAGAGTCTGTAGAGATATAGCGTTTTCTAAAGTAATGGAATCATATTCTATCCATAATCCAATAGAATCTACGTCGTCTGGTGCATTAGTTAAAATATCATCGAACATGCCGGTGATCACTTGTTCAGCAATAATTTCATTTTGAATATAATTGGTAGGAACTAAAAATTTTGCAGAAATTTTTTTAAGATATTCTGCTTTTCCATTATCGATTTCTATTTCTTTTTCTTTTTTCATTAAAGAAATAGAAATGCTCTTAATACTTTCAAGATTTTCCATATTTAACAATATTTAATCTTTTTAATGATTTTAATTTTTTCATATATCAATTTAGCTCTCATCAATCTTTAGGATATCCTATTTTTTGTAATTTATGACGTAATTCAATACATATATTTTCAAAATCATACCTTTGATGATTTAATCTGATATAATCATCAAAATATTTTACCAAGACGTAATAATATGGAAATACAAAACAATTAGTTTCACGCGCTGGAAATATTATATCGTTAGGTATTTCATCAGTTTTTAAGATTGCAGCTAAATTATCAAGTGTAAATTCTATTATTTTTTTTCTGGTATCAAAATTTCTTTTTTTATCTATACCACCAATTCCTAAATCTCTTATAGGATCAGATTCATCTGTAAATTTTTCATTTAAAGATTCTTTTAATTTATCACGAGGTATATATTTAAAGGTATTTTTAAAAAATTCATATTTTATTCCCCAATTTGGAAACTGATCATTTTGTTGTTTAGGATTTTTTAATGCTTTTAACAGAGCTGTTTTATTACGAAAACGATCACAATGTATGCGGGTATTCCATTCCATATCTGGATATTTTTCTACTTTTGTAATTAAAAGATACTCTCCTACTCGAGGAAATGCATAAGGAAGCTTTCTTTTTATTTGTAGTATATCTCCTTTTTTCAAACGATTATATATTGCAGGCAAACCAATACTCATATCTTCTATAGGATCTGATTCATCTGTAAATTTTTCATTTACGTTTTCCTTTATATCTTTTTGTTTTTCTGTGTAGGTTTTTAATAATTCTGCAATATCTACACGATTATGATTCATCGCATATATTATTGAATTATCAAATTTATCACTGGTGATGTTAACTTTTGCGCCAGCTTCTAATAAAACTTTTACTACAGCCTTATGTCCCATTATACACGCAGCTTTTAATGGTTTTTCGCTATCAAAATGTACGTTTTCTCCGATTGAAATTAAATATTTAACATATTTTACGTTTCCGTGTTTAGCGCATGTCCATAAATATTCATTTCTATGCGCTGAAGGTTCTTTTAATTTTACAAATTTTTCTATTTGATGTATCATACCTATGCCCAAATCTTTTATAGGATCTGAGTCTTCAACAAATTTTTCATTTAATGATTCTGTTAACTCATGGCGAGGAATATATTTAAAAGTACTTTTAAAAAATTGATATTTTATTCCCCAGTTTAAAAACTTTTCATTTGTTTGTTTAGGATTTTTTAATGCTTTTAATAAAGAATTTTTATTATGAAAAAGATCTGAAGTTATACGAGTGTTCCATTCTAAATTATCAAATTTTTCTATATGTGTAATAAGAAGATAATCTCCTACATTAGGAAAAAAATGAGGTAGTTTTCTTTTTATTTGCAGTATATCTCCTTTTTTTAAGTTATTATATATTCCGCATAAGCCGATGCCCATATCACGAATAGGATCTGATTCATCTGTAAATTTTTCATATATAAATTTAGCTTTCATTTTAATTCTATTAAGAAATTCCTAAGTTTTCAGCTTCTCTTTTAGATAATCTTTTATCTTTTGCAAAATAAATATTCCAAAAATTTCCACGTTCTATTTTTTTCTCAAATTGCTCTAATGATCTAGCTTTAATTGTAAAATCACATTTTCTTAAATTTGTTCCATCAGCAGAAAAAACATCCATTTTAATTACGTTAGTTCGTAAATTATATACAAAATGTAATTCAAAAATATCATCTATTCCAAACCCATCCATAATAGCGTCAATAGTATAGGTTCCATCTACTTTTAAATTATTTTCGACATCAAATTGCATAATTTCTTCTTTTGATTTAGCTTCTAATAAATCAACTATCATATTTTCAATATGTTTAAGCTGAAGTATTATACCAATTTGCATATCATGAATAGGATCTGATTGATCTGTAAATTTTTCATTTATTGATTCTTTTAACTTTTCAACATCAAAATATTCTGCAAAAAATGGATAAGTAATTATCCAAGATCTATTACGTTCTCTATATGTATCTGTTTCTAAATCTTTTTTATTTAAATAATAAGAATATAGCATATCAATTTCTTCATTTTCATGAGTAATATAAAGAATTTTTAAATATGAATTTTTAGGAAATAATTTTCCTTCCGCGCCATTATCCAATATTAAATCTTTTTTAAAACGTATAATAGAACCTTTTGTAAGACGTTTAAAACATTCTTTGAGACCAATACCCATATCATGAATAGGATCTGAATCTTCTGAAAATTTTTCAAACACTTTAATGGCTTTCATCAATTGATTTTTATTTAAGATTGGCCTGGCCCCAGAATTGCCACGCCAGAAACTGCAGGATTTGCAGCACTATTAGGCTGGCCGAATTGCTTAGCTCTTGTAGCATCAGTTATATCGCCAGAATTTTGCTGTAATCCCATACTTTCATTTTCAGGTTTTTCACCTTTTGCAACAGCTTCTCCACTTTTAATGGAATTTTTTTCTGGTGCCATTGTACCAAAACCTGAACGTTCTGCCCAGTAATCCTTTCCATAATCAATTGTTAAATCTTCTCCCGCATTTATGGTTTTTGCTGCAATGAAATACATTTGACGATTTTGTTTATTGTAAGCAAATGTAATATTTGGAGTAGTTGAGTGTCCATATAAACTTCCGTAGCCGAGAACAACACCGTATTGTTGTTTATTTTTATCAATTTCAAAAATATAATCTTTTAACTTAGGAACTGCTTTTGCCTCAAGACCTACAAAAATAATAGGAGCTATTTCTACGATTTCGCCTTTAGCGTATTGAGTTTTCGCCAATACACAATAAGAACCATTTTTCTTCTTAGAATATTCTACACGATTAACATTAAATATTTCTTTACGAGAAGTTAAAAATCCACCTTTATCAGCAATATGAGAAGGCTTAGTTTCTATTTTATCATCCTGTTCAAAGGGATTGTAGAACTCTTCATTTATTTTCTTAAATTCTTCAAATGGTTTAATTTTATGTCTCATTTTATTAGGGTTTATATTGAATTGGTTTTGATGTGCCTGAAATTTTATCATCTTTTGATTCATCTTTATAATCTTTAAATGATTCAAATCCTTTTCTCGGAAGTTTTCTCATTCTTGATTTATTTGCCAGATATATTTTTTTAAATTCATTTATACTCATTGTACCTAACGCCATTCTTTTAATTTGGTTAATAAATTGAAAAATATTGTTTGGATGAAGCAGCATTCTCGTAAAATTTTTAATTAATTCCTTTTCGGTATTTGCATACACTTGATATTCATGTTGAGATAATCCTAATTTTTTAATGTAAGAATTGACCGAATTCAATAATGAACTGTAATATTTTTTAGCCAATAAATATTTTTCAATAAAATCAGCAGCTTCATAATAAAAATCAATATTATGTTCAACCTTATCGATTTCGTCCTGAGGATAATTTCCTTCTAATTCATGAATATTAATTTTACTTAAAATATTATTTAAGCGATCTATATCATCAATAGTTCTACTAATAATTGTATCTTTTTGAACATCTGAAATTTCTCCAGCTTCAAATTGATCAAATACTTCTGAAATTCCTTTATATAAATATTTTGCTTGTCTGTAAAATTCTACAGTACTTTTTAAACTCATTACAAAAATTTATTTTAATATTAATTAAGCAACGTTATCTTTTTGTTCCCCCTCTTCACTTTTTGTTTTTTCGTTATCAATTGGGCCGTTAAAAAATGGTACATATTTAATATCTAATTTATGTTCTCTTTCATCTCCTATAATTTTATATGTTATTTCTTTATCGTCTACACTAATTACTTCTACTTCTTTTTTTCCTGAATCCTTAAAATCTACTGTGTATTTTTTTCCTGCTTCAAGGTTTGAAGTTTCTTTTTCTTTATCAGTTGTTGCGTTTGTTTCTTCAGTTTTTATGTTTTGTTTATTTTGTTCTCCTTCTTTATTAACTGCAGTAACATGTTCATCATTATATCTTCTAGAAAAAGAATTTTCAGTGTAAACCTTTTCTAACTCTTCATCATTTAACATTTTTTTGGCATCGGCTTCTATTGTTTTGGAAATATAGTCATATGCATTCATTTGAATTTGAGTATGTAATAATTGCCAATAATTTTTTAATTTAAGTGTCGCAGAATCTTTTCCACCGTTAAAAAATGCAGCTGTTATGTCCAATATTTGGGTTATTGTTTTTGACGATTCAGCTGTAGCTATTTTTTTATCAAAAGCCGCATCGGCATTATTTAATGTTTTATCTACATAAGTATATATAGCATCTAATTGTTTCTTTT
>Ga0315284_10001467_pt1 | contig 33657 bp, 24 predicted proteins | sample YL17G09_16_MG_FD_203696 | JGI IMG/M metagenome (GOLD analysis project Ga0315284, IMG submission 203696) | Sediment microbial communities from Yellowstone Lake, YNP, Wyoming, USA - YL17G09_16 | ecosystem: Environmental > Aquatic > Freshwater > Lake > Sediment | place: USA: Wyoming | collected... | reverse complement strand
CCGTATCGGCCGATCAATCCATTATCATGGACATGAAAAAGAACTTGATGTACATGATCTATCACAAGTCCAAGACCTATGTCGAATCCACCCTGCCCATGGACCTGACCAAGCTCCTCCCGGCCGAGTATGCGGCCATGGCCGGCATGATAATGATGACGGCGACCGTCAGTCCGACGACCCAGACAAAAAAAGTCGGGCAGTGGAACTGCACGGGCTATGATGTCACGATCACCATGATGGGCATGCCGATGAAGATGCGGCTGTGGGCGACGACGGATGTCCCCTTCGATTATAACGATTTCAACGCCAAGATCTGGGGCAATTTGCTCAAAGGCCAGATGATGCTCGATGACGCCTCGGTCAAAGAGATGATGAAGATCAAGGGATTCCAGATCGCCAGCGAGATGTCCGGTGAGATAATGGGCATGAAGTTCAATACGACCACCGAAGTTTTGGAGATCTCCAAAAAGAACCCGCCGGCCAATGTCTATACGCCTCCGGCAGGCTACACCAAGAAGGACAAGCTCTCCATGGAGGATTTACAGAAAAGATAAGAGAGCGATCTGGCGAATTATATCTTTTCCTCTCCCTTGTCCGCTTCGGATCAGGGCCAGAGGAAAGCCATCCCCTCAACCCAAAAAATAATGGAGTTTGAGGCCAGAGTAAAGAAAGCGATCAAGGCGATCCCTCGCGGCAGGGTCGCGACCTATGCTCAAATCGCCGCCTTGGCGGGAAACCATCGGGCTGCCCGCCAAGTTGTCCGGGTCCTTCACGCCTCATCCGATAAGGATCGCCTCCGCTGGCACCGGATCATCAACAGCCGCGGCGGAATCTCCTTGGCTAAGGGCAGGGGCTTCGAGGAGCAAAAGCGCCTCCTTCTCCATGAAGGCGTGCGCGTCAGCCGCCTTGGCCGCATCGACCTCGAGAAATTCCGGTGGGAACCGGCGGCCCCGCGATCCCGAGCCGCCAGACAATTCCTGCGCTCGCTCTTGCGCCCATAGACGAAACCTCCATCTCCGTCTGGAAGGACTTAGAAACGAAGGAACAGAAATCATCGAGCCGTCGACAAAAGTTAAATACATAGAAATCTCCCTCTGATACCCCGAAGCAAAAGACTGCCGAGGAATTCGAGAAACTGGGTTTCCTGGTCGTCCTTAAAAAAAGCATATTTCACTTGTACGCGAGAATCCAGATGGGACGAATTCTCCCCTCATCATGCCCAGCCACCTGAAAATCAGGGCATCAATCCTGAGGACGATTCGACAGCAATCGGATATCTCCCGGGACGAATTCCTAAAAGCTTATAGAGGAGGAAAGTTCCCGCCGAACGCTAAAACGCGAAAAACCGCGATATACCTCGGTAGACAAGTTTGCTGGAATCCAGGAATACAATGTAAAAGCCTCATAAATTACAAAAAATAATAAAGATAAAGAAAAAATGAAAAAAATCGCTTTATATACTGTATAATACACATTATAGTATATCATACACAGTATATATGATAAACAGCATGCCTGACGAAAGCGCCCTGAAAACAAGGAGACCGAGCCATGGATCCTGAAATAAGCAATTTCGAAACCGAGATGAACCGGGGTTTCCTCCAGATCCTGGTCCTGGCCCTTCTCGAGAAGGACATGTACGGATACGCGATGGTCCGGACCATCCGGGACCTGGGGTACGAGGTTGAGGAAAACACCCTCTATCCCCTGCTCCGGAGGCTCGAGAAGAACGGCTGGGTCAAGAGCAGGTGGGACGTCGGCGAGGACCGGCCGCGCAAGTTCTATGGAATCACCGACGCCGGCCGCGGCCTCCGGACCGAGCTTCTCGGCATCTGGAGAAAACAGGTCCAAATCCTGAAACAACTCACAGAGGAGAAGAACCATGTTTGAAAAACTCGAAGCCTATCTCGAAGAAATAAGCCATTTTCTATCCGGCCGCGAAGAGAGGGAGGAGATCCTGGCCGAGATCAGGAGCCACATCCTGGAAAAGGCCGAGCAGGAATTCGACCAGGCCACGGAGGCGTCGCTCGGCAAGGTCATCGCCGCCTACGGCTGGCCCCGCCGCGTCGCCGAAAAATACCTGGACGGCCGACAAATCATCGCCCCGGCCTACAATCGGTACCTCTTCCGGTACACGGCGCTGCTCTTCGCCTTCCACTTCGTCCTCACCATCGCTGCCGTCGTCTTTAAGAAAAGCTTCCTCATGTTCCCGTTCCTTTATGTGCCGTCCATGGGCCCCTTCGAAGCCCTGTTCTATCTGCCGATGGCGTTCCTGTTCGACCTCGGCGTTGTCACCCTGATCCTTTACCTCATCACCCAGAGCAAAAAGGACGTTAAGTTGCCCTGGCCCAAGTTCAGCGTCGACATCGACGAGGTGAAGCCGTCGGGCAGGACGATCGGGCGGATTATCGGGCTCGTGGCGATGACGACTCTGACAGGCGTCGCTCTCTACTTTTACGTTCAGTATCGCACGATTTTCTTCGTCAACCTCGACTTCGCGCAGCACAGGCCCATTTTCACGCTCGAAGCCGGCCAATGGTTTTCCCTCATCCTTATTGGGCTGTGGGCCATAAGCACGATCAGCCTGGCCATCAAGCTCGTGACGTCCTCTCCATGGGTTGATGCAGTCGAGAAGGCTCTCTCCCTTGTCCTGATCGGGCTTGCCTTCCGTCAGCCTATCGATGCCGCCTTCGCGGTCCCCCTGTCCGAAACTCTCGTCTGCATATTCAAGCTCAGCTTGACCATCACGCTGCTCGTCATTTGTATTTTTATCGCGGTCGATTTCATCAAGGCCCTCATCCGCATCGGCCGGAAGCGGCTCGGCCGGGCCACGGCCAACAAGGATCGCGGTCCCTCTGAATGAGCTGAGCGGCCGCGCCTCGGAAACTTTAAAGAAACTCTTGACAAACGGGCGGCCTCGGCTTATCTTATTATTCTGATAAATCAGATAAATAAGAAATATAAGGAGATACGGAATGACGCCGAAAAACAAAATTGCCCGGAGCCAATGCTGCAAGGTCGAGTCCATCGTGAGCGTGGACGAGAGGGGCCAGATGGTGCTTCCCAAGGAAGTCCGCGATGCCGCCGGGATCCGGCCCGGCGACAAGCTGGCCCTCATCATCTGGAAGAAAGACGAAGAGGTCTGCTGCATGTCTCTCATCAAGGTCGATGCCCTGACGGGCATGGTCAAGGGCATGCTGGGCCCAATGATGAAGGAAATCTTTTAACCTGGAGGTTAAAGCCATGAAAATAAAAAAGGACGAAATCAAAAAGAAAGTCAGGGAAAGATATGCCGGGGCGGCAACCAGCGCCGCTTCTTGCTGCGGCCCGTCGCCTTGCGGGTGCGGCGAGACAAGCCTCAACAAAGATAGCGAAAGCTTGAAAGTCGGCTACACTTCGGAGGACCTGGCTAAAGTGCCGGAAGAGAGCAACCTCGGACTCGGCTGCGGCAACCCCGCCGCGCTGGCCGGATTGAAGAAAGGGGAAACCGTCCTCGACCTGGGCGCCGGCGCTGGAATCGATTGCTTTCTCGCGTCAAACAAGGTCGGACCCTCCGGCCGGGTGATCGGCGTCGACATGACGCCCGAGATGATCGACCGTGCCCGGGAAAACGCCCGCAAGAACGGCTACACCAACGTCGAGTTCCGGTTGGGCGAGATCGAGAACCTCCCCGCGGCCGATAACTCCGTCGACGTCATCATCTCCAACTGCGTCATCAATCTCTCTCCGGAGAAGGACCGCGTTTTCCGGGAAGCTTTTAGAGTTCTCAAGCGGGGCGGTCGGATGCTCGTCTCCGACCTTGTCTTGAGCAAGCCGCTTCCCAAAGTGCTCCGGGAATCCGCCGAGGTCTACGCGGCCTGCGTGGCCGGAGCGATGCTCAGAAGCGATTACCTCGGGGAGATCGAGGCGGCCGGGTTCGGCAGGGTGGAGGTGGTCAGCGAAACGTCTTTCCCGGCCGATTCTGTGCTCGCCGGGTCGCAGGCGGCCGAAATCGCCGGCAAGCTGAAAATTTCTCGCGAGGAGTTGGCTCGATCCCTCGGCTCGGTCATCAGCCTCAGCGTCAGAGCCGTCAAAGAAAAATAGAGGTTTCCCTCCGGCCGGAATTCTCAGGACGAATTTTCCGCTGAATGATCTGCTGGAAGGCGGAAGCGATTCTTCTTTATTCGTATTCCGCCCAATGCTTGATCTGAAGGTCGGCCGGCTTTTTAGCGGCCATGGCCTGGACGAAAAGCTCGGCCACCTGGAGGTTTGTCAGCAACGGGATGGAAAAATCCACAGCCGCCCGCCGCAGGATATAGTCGCTGTCGAAGGCGGATTTTTTCTCCGGGTCGGCCACCGAAATGACGAAATCGATCTTCCGCTCCGTGATGTAGTCCAGAATGTTGGGCTTTTTCTTTTCATGCACCTTGTAGAGAAGCGTGTTTTCGATCCCGTGATTCTTGAGGAAGGCCGAGGTCTGTTCGGTGGCGTAGATGGCCAATCCCAGGCCCCGGATTTTTTGGGCCGACTCCAGGAATTTGGCCTTGTCCACGCGGCTGCCGATGCTGAGCAAGATGGTCTTCTGAGGGAGGACGAATCCCGCCGATAAAATGGATTTAAGGAACGCCTCGTAGACGTCCTCGCCGAGGCAGGCCACTTCTCCCGTGGAGGCCATCTCGACGCCGAGAGTGGGGTCGGCGCCTTTGAGCCGTGAGAACGAAAACTGGGGCGCTTTGACTCCGACGTAATTCAAATCGAGCGTGGATTTAATGTTCTTCACCGGCCGTCCCATCATAGCCGCCACGGCCAATTCGATGAAATTGACCTTGGCCACCTTGGAGACGAAGGGGAACGAGCGCGAGGCGCGCAGGTTGCATTCGATGACCTTGATCTCGTTGTCCTTGGCGATGAACTGGATGTTGAAGGGCCCGGTGATGTCGAGGGCGGCGGCGATTTTCCGGCCCGTCTCGCGGATCTTGCGCATGGTCTCGATGTAGGTCTTCTGCGGCGGCAGGACCATGGTCGCGTCGCCGGAGTGGACGCCGGCGTTCTCCACGTGCTCGACGATGGCCGAGGCGATGATCTCGCCGTGCCTGGCCACGGCGTCCATCTCGATCTCCTTGGCGTTGAGGATGAACTTGCTGATGACGACCGGGTATTCGGGAGATACCTTGGAGGCCTTTTTTAAGTACATGTCGAGGTCTTTTTCGTCGAAGACAACGCTCATCGCCGCGCCGCTCAACACATACGATGGCCTAACGAGGACGGGATAGCCGATCCTCCGGCAGAACTCCTCGGCCTCCCGGATGCTCGTCAGTTCCTTCCACTCCGGCTGGTCGATGCCCAGCTTGTCGAGAAGGCTGGAAAACTTGTAGCGGTTTTCGGCCCGGTCGATCGATTCGGGCGAAGTTCCCAGGATCCTCATCCCCGCCTTGAAGCACTTCAGGGCCAGGTTGTTGGGGATCTGCCCGCCCATGGACAGGATCACGCCTTTGGGATTTTCCCGCTTGTAGATATCCAGGACGCGTTCAAAGCTCAGCTCCTCGAAATAGAGCCGGTCGCAGATGTCGTAATCCGTGGACACGGTCTCCGGGTTGTAGTTGACCATGATCGTCTCGTATCCCATTTTCTTGAGGCTGACCACGGCCGACACACAGCACCAGTCGAATTCGACGGACGACCCGATGCTGTAGGAGCCGGAGCCCAGGACCATGACCTTGTTCCTGCCCGGGCCGAAGCGGATGTCGTCTTCGCGGCCGTGATAGGTCAGGTAGAGGTAGTTGGTCCGGGCCGGGTATTCGGCGGCCAGGGTGTCGATCTGCTTGACGGACGGCACCACCCGCAGGCGCAGCCGCCGCTTCCGGACATCGAGCTCGTCCGAGCCGGTGAGGATGGCGATCTGTTTGTCCGAAAAGCCCTTCCGCTTGGCCTCGGCCATCAGCCCGGCCTGGATGTCGTGGAGCTTGTGCCTGCGGAGCTTCTCCTCGATCCCGACGATATTGTGAATCTTGGACAAAAACCAGCGGTCGATCTTGGTCAATTTATAGATCCGGTCGATCGGCATCCCTTTTTTCAGGGCCTCGGCGATCCCGAACAGCCGCTCGTCGGTAGGGTGCATGAGCTCTTTTTCCAGGTTGCGGAAGGAGTAGCTTTCGTTGCCGACGACACCGTACATCCCGATCTGAAGCATTCGGGTGGCCTTCTGGATGGCCTCCTCGAAGCTGCGGCCGATGGCCATCACCTCGCCCACCGATTTCATCTCCGAGCCGATCTTCTTGGAGACCCGCCGGAACTTCTTGAGGTCCCAGCGCGGGATCTTGACCACCAGATAATCGAGGGCCGGCTCAAAACAGGCGGTGGTCTTCTTGGTGATGGAGTTCAGGAGGTCGGGGAGGGAATATCCGAGGGTGAGTTTCGCCGCGATGAACGCCAGCGGGTAGCCGGTGGCCTTGCTGGCCAGGGCGGAGCTGCGCGACAGCCTGGCGTTGACCTCGATGATCCTGTAGTCGCCGTCCTTCGGGTTGAGGGCGAACTGGATGTTGCACTCGCCGACGATGCCCAGGTGCCGGACCGTGCGGATCGAGATCTCGCGGAGTTTGTGGTATTCGACGTTGGTCAGTGTCTGGGAGGGGGCGATGACGATGCTCTCGCCCGTGTGGATGCCCATCGGGTCGAAGTTTTCCATGTTGCAGACCGTGATGCAGTTGTCATCGCAATCCCGGACGACTTCGTACTCGACTTCCTTCCAGCCTTCCAGGTATTCTTCGATGAGGACCTGGGGGGCATGGGCAAATGCCTTTTTGAGGGTTTCCTTGAGCTCTTTTTCGTTGCGCGACAGGCCGCTGCCCCGCCCGCCCAGGGCGTAGGCGACTCGGGCCATCACGGGATAGCCGATTTTGCGGGCGATGTCTAAGCCCTCATCGAGGCTGGTGGTGGCGATGCCCCGGGGCGATTTCAGGCCGGCTTCGCCGAGCCTGAGGTTGAAAAGCTCGCGGTCTTCCGTGTTTTCGATGGCTTCGACCGGCGTTCCCAGGACCTTCACATTGAGCCTAGAGAGGACGCCCGATTTCCAGAGCGCCACGCCGCAGTTGAGGGCGGTCTGGCCGCCGAAGGAAAGCAGGATTCCCTCCGGCCGTTCTTTTTCTATGACTTTCTCCACGAAATAGGGCGTGACCGGGAGGAAATAGACTTTGTTGGCTAGATAGTCGGATGTCTGGATCGTGGCGATGTTGGGGTTGATGAGGACGACTTCGATTCCCTCTTCTTTGAGGGCCTTGATGGCCTGGCTTCCGGAATAATCGAACTCGCCGGCTTCTCCGATCTTGAGCGCGCCGCTGCCCAGGAGTAACACTTTGGAGGGGTTAACGCTTCGCGATACCCCCTCCAACGGGCGCCGGCCACTCACCGGCAGCCCTGCGGCGAAACCGGAGGCACAAACCGGCTTTGGGGCCCCCCTTGATTGGTCAAGGGGGGTAGGGGGGATTAATGTCGCTAATTCGAATTCTTTTATGTGCCTCCGTTTGTTCTCATGGCGGACATCATGCCATCGGGGTTGCCTCTTTCGTTGGGTCGTCTGGCTGGAGGGTAGCTTTATTTTCACAGCAGGCCTTCTAAGAATTGATCAAAAAGGAATTCCGTATCGGTCGGGCCGGGCGCCGCTTCCGGGTGAAACTGGACGCTTCTGAACGGCAGCTTGGTGTGGATGATGCCCTCGTTGGTCTGGTCGTTGGCGTTGGTGAACCAGGGCCGCCAATCTTTCGGCAGGCTCTTAACCTCTAAAGCGAAGCCGTGGTTCTGGCTCGTAATGTAGCACCGTTTTGTGCCTTCCTCCCGGCAGGGCTGGTTTTGACTGCGGTGGCCGAACTTGAGCTTATAGGTGTTTCCGCCCGCAGCCAGGCCCAGGATCTGGTTCCCCAGGCAGATGCCGAAGATGGGCAGGCGCTCCAGCATGATTTTTTTGACGGTGGCGATCGTGGCCGCGCACTGCTTGGGGTCGCCGGGGCCGTTCGAGATCACGACGCCCGAAGGCGTATAATCCATGATCTTCCGGAAATCAGTCTCGGCCGGGACGCGGACGACCCGGATGTTCCTTTTGAGCAGGCAGTTGAGAATGTTGGCCTTCGCGCCGCAGTCGATCAGGGCGACGCCCTTGGCGACTTCTTTGTTGTAAACCTTTATTTTTTTCGCGGTGACTTCAGCCACGAGGTGGCGCTTGTTGGGGTCGGGAATGAGCCGGGCTTCCTGGCGAAGGGCCCGAAGGTCGGTCTTCTTGAAATACGTTTCGAGAATCCCCAGCATGACGCCGTGGACGCGCAGCTTTTTGGTCAGCGCCCGCGTGTCGACGCCGGCGATCCCCGGAACGCCGTTTTCCTTGAGCCAGTGGTCGAGCGTTTTTTCCGAGGTGGCGTGAGAGGGCGTGTCGCAGAGCTCGCTGACGATGTAGCCCCAGATTTTGGGCTTGTCCGACTCGAAGCTTTTAGCGCTGACGCCGTAGTTGCCGATCAGGGGATACGTTTGGCAGAGGATCTGGCCGTGGTAGGAAGGGTCGGTGATGGATTCCGGGTAGCCGACCATCCCGGTGTTGAAGACAACTTCCCCTGAGACTTTGGCGAACGCGCCGAACCCTTGACCGGGCCAGACGCTGCCGTCTTCGAGGATCAGGACTGCCTTCAAACCGATAGCCGCTCCTTTCGAGTTCGGCTAATTATATCCATTTCATTCCCGCGAGACAATCCATAATCCGGCCTTCGAGGTTTTCAGCCTGCCTTAACAGCTTTTCCCCTTGCCTTGATTTCTTTTTGGTCCATGATCTAAAATCTGCATAGATAAGAGGGAGAATCAACTGATGGTCAGGGGGACGCTCCGCATATATATTTTGCTATAGCGGCTCTTGAAAATTAGTCCTGAATAAACGAAAGGGGTGATAGTGGCGTAGGGATTATAGGAATGATTTTCGAGGGGCAATAGCGGCCAACATTTTTATGGATTTTTATAATCGCTATTAACATAAAGCCATATTTAGAGATATAATGTTATGAAAACAAATCGCTCTCTTAAGGGAGGGTCGCATGAAAAAAGCGTTTGCCATCGTTTGTTTCCTTCTTCTTTCCAGCCTTCTCTCAGCCCAAACCTGGCTGACGGGTCCGGTTGACGATGCCCTGGCCAAGGCTAAAGCCCAGGGAAAGCTTCTTCTTCTTGATTTCTTTGCCCCGAGCGGCTGAGGGAGCTGTTTACTGCTGGGTCAGCAGTATTATAGCAATCCAAAATTCGGATCGTTTCTTGCTCAAAACTTCGTCCTCTACCGCGCTGCCCGCGGCGACATGATAGGAGAGGCGGTGTATAGGAAATACGGCGTCTCCGGCACGCCTTTCCTTCTTTTTCTCGACGGCAACGGCAAGGAAGTCGACTGGATCCGGGGATACAGCGCGCCGCCCGAGAAGTTCCATGAAAAAGTCCTCAGGGTCCTTCGGGGGGAGGATACATTTAAAGTCCTAACCGCGTCCTACGCTGCCAATCCCAAGGACGTTCAGATTTTGACCAAACTAGCGGCTAAATATTATGACCGGACCGAATACGAAAAGGCCGTAGGCCTCTACAAAGAGGTCATAGCGGCCGACCCGGACGGAAAGATGGGAATGACGGAGTATGGGAAAGCCCGAGTTTCCTGCACTGAGCTTGTGGAATTCTTGCTCGGCCGCGCCGCCTGCTACGGTCAGGGCATCGCCAAGCGTGGGGGTGAACCTCTCGAGAGATTCCTGGAGAAATACCCGGCGTCCAAGCTCAAGAAGGAGGCATACACCAGCCTGTCCAGCTTTTACTCTTCGTGGGCTAAAAAGGAGGACAAAGAGAAGTTTTTCGACAAGGCATTTGCCCTCTACCCCGACGATCCTTGGCTGCGCTATTCCTATGCGATAGATGCAGTTTATAGCAAGGAAAACCTCGACAGGGCGATCGAGGTGGCCGAAGAAATGAAATCTTTCAGCTCCTCAACCGCTGCCAATACGCGGGCTCAGCTTTATGCGGTGAAGGGCGATTTAACCCAGGCCGAGGCGGTTTACGGCAGGGAATTCGGAGATAGCCTGGTGACGGGCCTGGTCAGCGCCTTGCAGAGCTACGCTTCCTTTTGGATCCGGCAGAAGACAAACTTGGACAGCGCAGAAAAAATGCTAAAGACGGGGATCCAGCTCGATCCCGTCGGTGCCGGCTGCCGGCAGACGCTGGCGGACTTTTATTTCACCGTGGGGAAGCCCGAAAAAGCGCTCGAAATCTTCGGGCCCGAATTTATTAAAACGCCAGGCGTGAGAGCCTACGATCTCACGTGGTACGCCCGGTTCTGGGTTCAAAAGAAGCAAAATACCGAAAGCGCTTTGGAGGCCGTTGAGATGGCCGTAAAATCGGCGGCCGGGACGGCCGACATAATAGATCAAATGGCCTTTCGATCCGCGGCTGAGATGTTTTTCCAGCTCGGGAAGCCGGACAGAGCCCTCCAGATTTTCGGTCCATCCTATATCCAAGGACGCACATACGATCCTATCCTTCTTTCCGAATACGCGCGCTTTTGGGCCCAAAAGAAAACAAACCTGGAGAGTGCCCTGGCCGCCTCCGAAGCCGCCGTCAAGCTCAAGGAGCTTATTCCCCTGAACAGGGGATCTCATTGGATCACCTTGTCGTCCGTTTATCTTGCCTTGGGTCGGCTTGAAGACGCCCGGAGAGCTGCGGAAAAGGCCCTGGAGGTGAGCGGAGGGTTCAACGAAGATTATTACAAATCCCAGCTCAAGAATATTCAAGAGGAAATCGACAAAAAGAAAAAGTAAGCATACAGCGGGAGCGTCCTTATACCGGCTGCAGGTAAGAGCTTGTCGGGATTATTCTTTTCGCTCGTGAGAGCGCCAGATGAATTATGTCTTCTAATTACTGACATTCCCGCTTGACAATCTAATAGTTGGCTCCTTAGGAAAAAATTGAACCCATCTTTATTTCTATGGTATAAGTCCCATACGTATGCGTTGAGTGGAAGGAGCCTAGAGTCATGAAAAGGGCATTGGTGTGCGGCGCTGGAGGATTCATCGGCAGCCATCTGGTCAAAAGGCTGAAAAGAGAAGGGTATTGGGTTCGGGGCGCAGACCTGAAGCTTCCGGAGTTTTCGCCGACCGCGGCCGATGATTTCCTCATCACAGACCTCCGTGAGGGAAAGAATTGTCAGGCGGCGGTTAAGGCCTCCAAGGGCAGTGTGTTCGACGAAGTCTATCAATTGGCGGCCGATATGGGAGGCATGGGGTTTATTCAAAGCGCCGAATGCGAGATCATGCGCAACAGCGCCCTGATCAACATTCACATGATTCACTCGAGCGCCAACGCGGGAATCAAAAGGTATCTTTTTTCCTCCTCGGCCTGCGTTTACCGGGACATGGAGCTCGACGAGTCCGAATTGTCTGAAGCGCAAGCCTATCCGGCCCGGCCCGACAACGAGTACGGCTGGGAGAAGCTGTACGCCGAACGGATGGCCATGGCCTACGGCCGCCGCCATAAAATGAATATTCGTTTAGCCCGCTTCCAGAACTGCTACGGCCCCGAAGGCACCTGGCGGGGCGGGCGGGAAAAGGCGCCGGCCGCCCTCTGCCGGAAGGTCGCCGAAGCCGAGGACGGCGGCACGATCGAGGTCTGGGGCGACGGGACGGCCACCCGCGCCTTCACGTATATCGATGACCTGGTCGAGGGGATCCGGCTGCTCATGAATTCCGGCCTCGAGGACGGGGTCAACATCGGCCGCCAGGAATACGTGACGGTCGATCAGCTGGCCATGACGGTTGTCGAAATCTCAGGGAAGGCCATTCGTTTCAAGCACGTCCAAGGGCCGGTCGGAGTCAAAGCCCGGAATTTCCGGAACGACCGCATCACGTCCATCGGCTGGACATCTCGATTCTCCCTGCGGGACGGTTTGTCCCGGACCTATCCATGGATCAAGGCCCAGGTGGCCGCCGCCAAACAAAAATAAGTGAACAACCGATCTTGGGATTATCTCATCGTCACAGCCTCCCATGAAGACCAGGCCTCTGCCTATCAGGGCCAGCTCGATATCCGGAAAAGCTTGGGGCTTGTCCCTCAGGCTGACAAAATCCTGGCCATCGCCGACCCCGGAGGGATGCGCGTCGGAAGCGGCGGCAGCACGATCTTCTGCCTGCTCAAAATTCTCAGCCGCGAGCTGGCCGGATCGCCGCGCCTTATGGCGGAACCGTCTGCGTGGCTGGGCGTGCTCTCCAAACTCCGGATATTGATCGTCCACGCCGGCGGAGACTCTAAAAGAATTCCCGCCTATGGAGCCTGCGGCAAGATTTTCATCCCGGTCCCTGGAGAATCCGACCGGGCGCTGGGAATGACGCTTTTCGATCGGCTGCTGCCGACCTACTTTAGCCTTCCTCCCGGACCGGCGGAACAGGGCCAGGTCGTCGTGGCCACGGGGGATGTGCTCTTGTCGTTTGACGGCCGCAAAGTCCGTTTTTCGCCCGAGGGGATCACGGGCCTGGGCTGCTATGCGGTGCCGGAACTTGCCAAGAATCACGGCGTATTTTGTCCCGACGCCCAGGGAAGGGTCCGGCGTTTTCTCCAGAAGCCGACCCCCGCGGAGCAGGCTGAAAAACAGGGCATCCACCGCCACGGCCAGTCCGTTCTTGATATCGGCGTTATGAACCTGAACCCATCGGCGGCAGTCCGCTTGATTCAAATTTGCGATATCCGGAAAAGCTCTTCGGGAGAGCTGACTTGGGCCGGCGCCCTCGCCGCTGCCATCGAGACGGCCGGTCTCGATTTTTATCGCGAAATCACCTGCGCCATGGGCACCGAAGCGAATTTCAAGGATTACCTTCACGCCGTGCGGCGGTCCGGCTCGAACCTCGACGAGTCGCTTCTCCGGCATATTTTCGATGCCATGTCCAAGGTGCCCTTTAATGTCTGCATCCTGCCTCAGTGCGGGTTTCTCCACTTTGGGACTTCCCGCCAGTTGATCTACAGCGGCAACGACTTGTTGAGCATGGACTACGGCACTTCGCATTCCAGTTCCTGTCTGAGCATCAACAACGATATGTCCGGGGAAGGGCGGATCGTCGGTTCCAATTCCTGGGTGGAAGGGTGCCGCATTCAATCCCCGCTGACGCTGGCCGGAGAGAATGTCGTCATCGGCATCGACGTCGAAGCCCCGCTTTCCATCCCGGCCCAATCGGTCGTGGATGTCTTGAAGGGGAAAGACGGATCTGGCCGCGACGCCTGGTTTGTTCGCTGTTACGGAATTGATGATGTCTTCCATCGGACTAGTGCGGAAGGGGGGCGCTTGAGGCGCCTCCCCATCCCTGAATGGCTCAAAGTGATGGATGCTGCGGAAGATGATATTTGGGATTCGGCAATTCCGCCCGCTGACAGGCAGGTCTGGCAGGCCCGAGTTTTTCCCGCGGTCTCGAAACCACAGGATTACCGGGATTGGCTTTGGATGCTTGCGCCGGACAGCGCCACTCCGGCCCAAAAAAAAGCCTGGAAGGCCGCTCGACGGCACAGTTTATCGGAGATGGCCGGCCTGGCATCGATCAAGGATTTCTATTCCCGAAGGCTTCGCAACAGGTTTGAGGACATGCGGCGGTCGCTGCGGCGGCTGTTTCGTCATCAAAGCGGATTCTCCGCCTCCGAGCTCGCCTTCATTTTCCAGGCCCTGGGCTCTGAAGATTCGGCCCGATGGATTGTCCAGATCATCAAAGAGGCCTGTGCTTATTTCGGGGATGAGAAGCCCGGAGCGGGAGCGGGATTAGAACAACTGGAATTGTCGAGGATTCTCCATACGCTGGGCTCTGCGATATCAAAATTCATGCCTGAAAATGCCAGGCGCCGGAATGAGTTGCTGCGCCATGTAGGGGAGCAGCTCTCCGAAGCGGAAAAAAAATGGCTTGATTCCTTGGGCCTCGAGTCCGGCCTTTTCCGGAATGCGGCAAGCTGGGCTCGGGCGGCCCAGGAAGCCGCGTTCGAGAATGTCAGCCGAACGATCGTTTTCAGCAAGGGCAGACCCCAAGACTATCCGAAAAACGCCCTGCGGACGGACGAGATCATCTGGGGCCGCGCCCCGGCCCGCTTGGACCTCGGCGGAGGTTGGTCGGACACCCCTCCGTATTCCCTCGAGCACGGCGGCTGCGTCATCAATGCCGCCGTGAATCTCAACGGGCAGCCGCCGATCCATGTTTATGCCCGGGTCATCGATAAGCCCGAAATCCGCATCAGTTCCATCGATCTTGGAGCCCAGATCACGATCCGGGACATGGATGAGCTCCTGGATTACCGGATGCCGACGAGTCAATTCGGCCTGGCCAAAGCCACGCTGGCGCTGGCCGGTTTCTCCCGCGATGCCGCCAAATGGCCGCGTGGCATGAACACTCTCGAAGAGATGATGATACGTTTCGGCGGCGGAATCGAGCTGACCACCTTGGCGGCCATCCCGAGCGGCAGCGGTCTTGGGACATCCAGCATCATGGGAGCCGTGCTGATGGCCGTTGTCCACCGCCTGATCGGGAGGGATCTCTCGGCACGGCAGCTTTTTTATAACGTGCTGAGGCTCGAGCAGGAATTGACGACCGGCGGCGGCTGGCAGGACCAGGTGGGAGGGGCGGTCGGCGGCGTAAAGATGATCACCACTGAAGCGGGGATCGTCCCGGATACGCGGATCCACTATGTCCCGCAGGACGTCCTCGACCCCAGGCTGAACCACGGCCGGACTCTGCTTTATTATACGGGCATACGACGCCTGGCCAAAAATATCCTGCACTATGTTGTCGGCAATTACCTAGACCGCGACAGGGCCGCCATGGAGACGCTGCGAAAGCTGCACGCATTTCCGCCGGTGATGGTGGAGGCGATGGCCGCCAAGGATATCCGGCGGTTCGGAGAATTGATCGATGTCGCCTGGAATCTGAATAAACGGATCGACCCGGATTCGACGACGGACGTCATCGAGGAGATCCTGACACGAATCAAGCCTCACATCTACGGAGCCAAGCTTCTTGGCGCTGGCGGAGGCGGATTCTTACTGATGGTTTGCCGGACGCCAGAAGATGCGGTGGCGGTCCGTCAACTTCTCAACGAGGCTCCGCCCAATGACCGCGCCCGCTTCTTTGATTTCGACATCAGCGCCGAAGGCCTGGCCGTCACGGTCAGCTAGCCTTTTCCCTGGTTCTTATGATTACTTTGGCTCTTAGCTCAAAAGTTTTCCTTTTCGCTGGCGATGACAAAATGTGAGCCATTCGAAAGCCGGAGCTTCGCTTTTTGCTCGTCCTTGACAACGATCCGAGCCGAAGATATCATTGTTTTCCTGATGGACGGGCTAGATCATAAACTCATTGGGAGTGCACGTCGGACCTAGCGAAAAAACGAATTTTCTATTCCCGCAGAATGAAGGGATATCGGCATGAAACGTAATAATCCCATGATGAAGATTATAAGGGTATTCATTTACTTAAAGCCGATTGACAAGACAAGGTATGGAAAATGCAAAAGGTGCGGCGCCTGTTGCAAGTTCACCTATGCCTGCCCTTTCTTAATCTATGATAAGAACGAAAAAGCCGTATGCAAAATATACGGAATACGCACTTATGTGTGCAGCAAGTACCCTTTGTCCGACAGATACCATGAAACCAGGGACGTTTGTGGGTTCAAATTCGAGAATAAGAGCGATTTTCTGAGAAGATAAATAGTTCCAGCTCCATTCCAGGCGTGCCGCTGAGTTTAGCTTTTAAGCAGCGATATCATATCCGCAATTCACTCCGCTGATTTGGGAAACCCTCTTCGAAATTCCAGCAGTTCCACGGGAGCCCCGTTTTCAATAATCATGGCGACTCTGACACCTTCAGAAGGTTCGCTCACCCCGCCAAGAAGTTCCTTGCCTTTTATTTCGGCATCAAGATTGTCGACTTCAAAGGCAATATGAGGGATGGTCCTGATGAGTTCTGAAATTGGGCTGTCTGGTTCAAAGCGCGTCCATTCTATGCCATAAGGGCTGGTCTCAAAACCAGAGACATACATTTTATACTGCTTAAGATACCGTTCTCCGGGCCTAGGTTTATCGGTGGGAATGCCCATGTGATGATAGCGCCAGCCTTTGATCGCAACGGCTGGAGGTTCGTGATCCTTCCGAATCATTGCCTTCATTTTGTCATGTCTCCTCATGGATCTTCTTTCAAGATCTCTTTCCGCAAGATGTTCTTGAATCGCCCTTGGCTCACGTAATGATCTGCTAGGAGCCGCCCGTTCCATATCAGATTGAAAACGCCATAATGAGACGGAGCATTTTGCGCTTCGCGCGCGCTGTTGAGTACGGTGACTTTGAGGTCCAGGCCGAGTTCGGCCGCCATTTCCGAGAGGTCGTTGACCGACTTGGGCAGCATGGGGCATTGGGCGGAATACACGATGTGCAGGCCCCGGTACTTCGCCAGGTTTCGACTAATGTCGCGAAAGCGCGGCCCGGGGCCTTCTCTCAGGCGGTGAACGACCAACTGGAATCGATCGGCCTCCGCTATCTGCTCGAACCCGTTCTTGAGAAACACCTGTCTGCTTGCCATCCAGGCCCCATCGCTCACCATGGCCGCCACGCCCGTGGCTCCAACCTGCCGTGCTTCTTCCACGCAGGCGCGGATCAAGCGGCTGCCCAGCCCGCCTACCTTTTGCCCTTCGGGATAGACCCACAGGCAATGGACAAATAGCCAGCTATTGGCGTCCACCGGCCGCCACGCGTATTCGCCCGGCACGTATTCGATGAAGGCCAGCGGCTTGCCCTTTTCGTCGCGGAAGAGCAGGATGCGCACGCCCTCCGCAAAGCGTTTTTGCAGCCATTCGACCTTGGGCTGATAGCCTTGGTTCTTCGGGTTGGTGAGGCAGCCGATACTACACTCGGACAAGTTTTCGGGGCCGACCTTTTCCAGCGTTACTTCATGCATTTATCGCTTTCTGCCGAGTCTGCTCTATACGGTGGAGGAGAAGTTCCAATGATCGTTTTTTTTCTTGGTAATCATATTGGGTACGATTGTAGCCTTATAGGTTAGGCGATTTCAAGACCGGGTTAGGGGCGCCAGGGCGAAATGGGATAGAGATGGACAAAAACACTTCCGAGGTTCTAAAGTTTGCTTTGAACGCGGGAGGATGCTAATATTTTGAATCGCTATGAATATTGAGAAGATTCGCGTCCGGTTTGCGCCGAGCCCGACCGGCTACATTCATGTCGGAAATGCACGCACGGCCCTCTTCAACTGGCTGTTTGCCCGCCAGAACAAGGGCGTGTTCGTGCTGCGCGTCGAGGATACGGACGTCGAGCGGTCGCGCGAAGAGTATGAGCGCCGGCTGATTGACGATTTGCGATGGATGGGTCTCGACTGGGATGAAGGGCCTGATGCGGGCGGAAATTTCGGCCCCTACCGGCAGTCCCAGCGCCTGGACATTTATCAGGGCTATACCCAGAAACTTCTCCAGGAGGGGAAAGCCTATTACTGTTTCTGCAGCACCGAGCAGCTGGAAAAGGAACGCGAGACGGCGCTGGCTGCAGGCACGATGCCAATCTACAGCGGCCGCTGCCGGGTTCTCGATCCCGGGGAGGCCGAGAGAAGAATCCGGAGCGGCGAGAAAGCCGCCGTCCGGCTCAAGGTCCCGGATGAGGGCTTGATCAGCTTTGATGACCTGATCAGGGGGCATCTCGAATTCGATCTCAAGCTCATCGGCGACCCGGTGCTCGTCCGGTCGACGGGTTTTCCCGCCTACAACTACGCGGTCGTCATCGATGACCATCTGATGAAAATCACGCACGTCGTTCGCGGAGAGGACCATATCTCGAACACGCCCCGCCAGATTTTAACCTACAGGGCCTTGTCGCTCGAGCCTCCTCTGTTCGCCCATTTGGCCATGGTCATGGGCAAGGACAACACGCGTCTAAGCAAGCGCCATGGGGCGACGGCGGTCGACCAATTTGCCATAGAAGGTTATTTGGCCCCGGCCTTTTTCAACTACCTGGCCCTCCTGGGCTGGGCGCCGCCGGAAGGGCGGGAGGTTTTAGAGAAGGCCGAGCTTCTCGAACTCTTCGACCTCAAGAAAGTCAGCCGCTCGGCCGCCATTTTCGATTATGAAAAGCTTCACTGGATCAATCGTCAGCACATCAAGAAGTTGGACCCGGGGGGAAAGGCGCGGAGGGCGTTTCCTTTTTTGGCGGATGCCGGGCTTTTGCCGGAGGCGATGACGGAGGTCCATTGGCGTTGGCTCGAAAAGGCCGCGGAGAGTTTGATGGAAGGCGTGGATAAATTTTCCGAGCTTCCTCAAAAATTTTCTCTGCTTTTTGATTTTACGCCGCTGGCTCTGGATGAGGAGGCCAAGTCCATTCTCAAATCCGAGTCGGCCCCGAAAGTGATTACCGCGTTCGCCCAGAAGCTGGAGCGGGCGGGCGGGCTGGATTACGCCAAATATGCCGCCATCATCGAAGAGATCAAAAAAGAGACCGGCATCAAGGGCAAGGCCCTTTTTCACCCTCTGCGCGTGGCACTGACGGCCAGGACCTCGGGTCTCGAGCTCGATAAGTTCATCCCGCTGGTGGAGGAAGGAGCGCGCCTGAGCTTCCCAAGGCCTATTAAGAGCTGTTTGGAACGTGTCCGCGAAACTAAAAAACATTTGGAAAGCAAAGCGGCCGATATTTAATAAAACAGATGACCTGCTACAAAAATTCGGAAACATTCGGTGACACACACCGATTTCAGGAGTTCGGTGTGTGTCGCCGAATGTTGGCTATGAGGATGAAGACGGCCGGTGACAAGACCCACGTCAGGCTTTTATGAGTGTGTAAACGCGATGGATAAAATCAGCCGCATCAACCCGCTCCTGGAAATCCTGAAGTCCTCGCCGCAGCGGCTGAACAAGATTTATCTCCAGGAAGAGAGCGGCCGGCGTCCGATCGGCAAGATCGTCTCGTTGGCCAGGGCCCACCATGTCCCTTACCTTTTTGTGCCCAAGCAAGCCCTCGATAGTCTTGCTCCCCATCACCAAGGGGTTGTCGCCCTGGTTGCCTCCAAGGAATTCGATTCACTCGAAGCCATTTTTTCGGCCGCCCGTGTGCCTTTCCTTGTCCTGTTGGACGAGATCGAAGACCCCCAAAACCTCGGAGCCATATTGCGCAGCGCCGAGGGAGCCGGAGTGGACGGTGTTATTCTGCCGGAGAGGAGGAGCGCCGGCCTGACCGAGGTTGTCGCCCAAGTATCGGCGGGAGCGCTCGAATACCTCCGGGTCGCCCGCGTCCCCAACTTGGCCCAAGCGATGGACGATTTGAAGAAGAAGGGACTCTGGCTCGTCGGGGCGGAGGGCGGCGCCGGCCAATATTTTTACGAGTTTGACTACACCCAGCCTGTCGGCCTTGTCTTTGGCTCGGAAGGAAAAGGCCTGCGGCCCCTGATACGCAAGAAGTGCGACAAAGTCCTCTCTGTTCCTCTCCGGGGTAAGGTCAATTCCCTCAATGTCGCCGCCGCCGCCGCGGTCTTTCTTTTCGAAGTCGCTCGCCAAAGAAAAAGCCGATAGCCGGGGTAGCCGGGGTCAAACCTACTCATTACGCACGTTCCCCGAGGGATTTTTGCGTAACGAATAGGTTTGACCCCGTTCAGGGAAGGGGACTTCTCTTCCAAGTTGACGAGAGGTTGATATGTATCGTGGCTTGCCACGGGGCATATCAACCTCTCGTAGAGGGATCCAAGGGGGAGCCGCCCCCTTGGTCGCAGGGCGGGGCTTCTTGCCACGCCCGAGAAAGGGAGGCAGGGCGACCGGGTCTTCCCGGTGCCCGTTGGAAGGGGGAAACGCGAAGCGGGTTCCCCCTCCAAGTTGACTTTGGCCCGGTCGGTATATATATTTTCTCTATCAAAATACATCATTATTGAGCAGGGAGGCTTCTGAAATGCGAAAGGCCTTGTTCTTCGTCTCGATTCTTGGAATTATTGCTGCCACATCGGCTTTTGGCCAGAACTATCGCGGGACCTATACCACGACGTCCGGAGGCGTCACGCTGACCCTTGTCCTCGAGCAGGACGCCGCAGGACGGATCTCCGGCACGCTGTCGGGCACGAAAGGAACGCGTTTTCGCCTGGAAGGCAAAATCGAGGAAGGGATCGCTACAGGGAATTGTTCAGGGGAATCGGGTCAATCCTATTTTGAAGCCGAGTTCGAAGATAACAAGCTGGTCTTTACGTTGGTCGAAGTCAACGCCGGCGGCGAGGGAACCTCTCGCTCTCTCGAATTCGTTCGTTCCTCCGGGGGCGGGACGAAAGCGGCTCCGCAAGCCTTAGCCACGCCCGCGCCGCGCCCAGAGGCAGATCCCCGCACTCAAGCCCCCCAGGCGGCAGCTCCGGCTCCGAAAACCCCGGACAGCGGCAAGCGCGTAAGCGATCCGCAAATGGGGATTTCTTTCGTCCCTCCGGCCGGCTGGATCGCCCAAAAACAAGGCGAGGTTTTTCTCTTGGGTTCGAATACGTATAAAGGATTCATCCTCATCCAACCGCATTCCTTTTCCGACCTCAAACAGATGGCCCAAGAGGCCGGTCAAGGGATTGTCGAGGAGGATTCCGGGATCCGACTGATGCCGACCTCCAAGTTCCAGGCATTCGGCTCGAACGGCCTTTCCGGCGATTTCGAAGGGATCGTTCAGGGGCGCCAGGCTAGAGCTTTTGCGATCGGCCTCGTTTCTCCAAAGGGCGGCGGAGTGACGATTCTGGCCGCGGTCGAGTCGGGAAGCTATACCAAGGACTATCCGGGTTTTGTCCGTTCGATCGCCTCGGGCTTGAAATTTTCCGAGGCCCAACCGTCAGGCCCGACCGGACCTTCGGGGCCGTCGGACGCCGGCCTGATGAAGTATTTCGCGGGCGAGTATTACTCGTATTCGAGCGGCTCTACGCTATCCGGCAGCGCCGGAACCCAGCGCACGGTCACGTTGTGTCCTGACGGGATCTACCGGGATTCCTACGAGTTCAGCGCTTCGGGTTCAGGCTGGGGAGGCGCCAACAGCCAAAGGGGCGCGGCCCGTTGGAGCATCCAAGGAGACAAGGGCCGGGGCGCGATCGTCGTAACCTACGCCAATGGTCAGACGAAGCGGGTCTCCTACCAGGTGGTTTCCAAGGACGAGGGGGCTATCCTGTTCGACGGGGTTCGATTCGCTTACGCCGGCGCGCCCAAGTGCCGCTGAACGGGGTCAAACCTACTCGTTACGCACATTACCCGAGAGATTTTTGCGTAATGCGTAATGAGTAGGTTTGACCCCGATCTGATATGCGTAAAAAGTAGCTTTGACCCCGTTCCGCCCCGATCTATTCACCCTTTGAAGTGAGAGAGGGGAGCTGAAATATCCCCCCCAATTTCACCTTTTTGGGTTATTGAAGAGCGAAAATATCTCAATTACATTATCAAGGGAGTAATTTCTATGCCGCTCAGGAGATAAATGCATCGTTCCCAACCAGGGACGCATGACAAGAAAATGAAGACGTCTAAAAATTCTGGTCGCGGCGGCAAAAAAAAGCCTGGCCGGGGGATTGGCGCGGCAAAAAAGGCCGCGTCCAGATCCAAGCGCTCCCCAAATTCCCTCTTTTCTCAAGCGAATCACGAAGATCCCAATGCGCCCAATGGGCACTTCAAGAGCAGATCCAAAGAGGAAATCAATGAATGTATCTTCAGGATCTCTGAAGCCGCCATTTCCTCGAGAAACCTGGACGACTTCTTCTTTTCCATCCATCGGCATATTGCCGAACTGATGCCCGCCCACAACTTTTATATCGCCCTCTATGATTCCGTAAATGACATGCTCAGCTTCCCCTATTTTGTGGATGAATGCGATCCGACTCCCGCCCCGAAAAAGCTCGGCAAGGGTTTGACGGAATACGTGCTCCGGACGGGGAAGCCACTGCTTGCATCTCCCGAGGTCTTTGCCGAACTCGAAAAAAGCGGCGAGGTCGAGTCTATCGGCGCTCCTTCCATCGATTGGCTGGGAGTCCCCCTGAAGATGGACGGCCAGATCATCGGCGCGCTGGTCCTGCAGACCTACACCGAAGGCGTTCGCTACGGCCAAGAGGAAATGAATGTCCTCAAATTCGTCTCCGGCCAGGTGGCCATGGCGGTCAACCGCAGAAAGATCGAAGAGGAAGTCCAGGAACGCGGGCGCCTGCTGGCCAGCGTTTTTGAGAGCATCCAGGACGGGATTTCGATTCTCGATTTGGACTACAGGATCATCCGGGTCAATCCGGCCATGGAAAAGTGGTATGCCCACGCCATGCCCCTCATCGGCAAGAAATGCTTCGAGGCCTATCACCTCCGGGACCAGGCTTGCGCCGTCTGCCCCACCCGCCAGAGCCTGGAAACGGGACAGGCGGCCTACGAAGTCGTCCCCAAGGTCGGCACGGGGGGCGAAGTGACGGGGTGGATGGACCTTTACAGCTTTCCTCTCATCGATCAGCGAACCGGCCAGATGAGAGGCGTGATCGAGTATGTCCGCGATATCACGGAACGGAAAACGGCCGAGGACCGGCTCCAGGCCTCGCTTCGAGAGAAGGAAGTCCTCCTCCGAGAGATTCACCACCGGGTGAAAAACAATATGCAGATCATCTCTTCTCTCCTCAACCTCCAGTCCCGCCATATTCAGGACCCCGGTGTTCTTGAAGTCTTCAAGGAAAGCCAGCGCCGCATCCGCTCCATGGCTCTCATCCATGAACGGCTCTATCAATCCGCCGACCTGTCCCGCATTGAATTTTCCCAATATCTGGATAACTTGACCCACCGCCTGCTCCACTCTTATCAGGTGGATTCCGACCGGATCCGCCTGAGTCTGCACACCGAGGAGGTCTTCCTCAACGTCAACACGGCCATCCCCTGCGGCTTGATCGTCAACGAGCTCATCTCCAACGCCCTGAAGCACGCTTTTCCCGACGGGCGTAGGGGCGAGGTGGCCGTGGAGCTTCACCGGAATGAGGGGGGCGAATTTCTCCTCCGAGTCAGGGATAACGGGGTAGGATTTCCCAAGACTTTGGACTACCGGCGAACGGAGACGCTGGGCATGCAGATCGTCGTCACGCTGGTCGATCAGATTGACGGAACGATCGAAATGGGCGCTTCCGGAGGGACGGACTTCCAGATCCGCTTCAAAGAGATCCTCTACAAGCCAAGCCTGTGACGGACAGGGGCGTTTTCCGGCCGGGCGCGCCTCTTCTTGACAGAGCTTTGCTCAACCTTATAGAATAAGCCCGTAGACTTTAGCCTGAAAAAGTCAGAAACCGATGTCGAAAAGCCAAGATTTTTATCAGCTCGAGAAAAAAATCGTCGAGCTCAAGGAACAGATCGACCAGATCCAGCTGGGCGAGGAGCAGGGTAAAAAAGAGAAGGTCGCCGGCCTCAAGCTCGAAATCGAGAAGGAATGGGCCAAGATCGCCCCCAAGCTGACGCCGACCCAGATTGTCCAAATTGCCCGCCACCCCAAGCGGCCGTATTGCCTGGATTATGTCAACGCCCTGATGCAGGATTTCATGGAGATGCACGGCGACCGCCGCTTTGCCGATGACACCGCGGTCGTCTCCGGCTTGGCCTTCTACAAGGGGCAGACCGTGGCCGTCGTTGGGCAGCAAAAAGGCCGGACGACGAGGGAAAGGATCGAGAGGAATTTCGGCGAGCCCAATCCCGAGGGCTATCGAAAAGCCCTTCGGATCATGAAAACGGCCGAGAAATTCGGGTTTCCGATCATCACCCTGATCGACACGCCCGGCGCCTATCCCGGCATCGGGGCCGAGGAGAGGGGGCAGGCCGAGGCCATCGCCAATAATCTCAAGGTCATCTCCACCATGGGTGTTCCGATCGTCTGCGTCATCATCGGCGAGGGCGGCAGCGGAGGCGCCCTGGCCATCGGCGTGGGCGATACGATCATGATGCTCGAGAACTCGTTCTATTCCGTGATCTCTCCGGAGGGCTGCGCGGCCATCCTCTGGAAGGACCAGAACGCCGTCGAGCAGGCCGCCCAAAACATGAAGATCCGCGCCCAGGATTTGTTGGACCTGGGCGTCATCGATAAGATCATTCCCGAGCCGCCCGGGGGCGCCCACATCGATTGCGAGCAGACGTTCAAGAATGTCGACAAGCACCTGAACCAGGCCCTCAAGAAGCTGGAACAGAAGCCGGTCCAGGAGCTACTGGAAGAGCGCTACCAGAAATTCAGGAAAATGGGAATCGTCCTCGAAAAGTGAGCACCTCAACTCCGGCCAAAAAAGAAATCGCCGCGATCAAGGGGACCAAGGATATTCTGCCGGGCGAAGTCGGGATCTGGCAGAAAGTCGAGGCCGAGGCGAAGGGGCTTTTCGAGCTCTATGGCTACCGGGAGCTCCGGGCTCCCGTTTTCGAAGCGACCGATCTTTTCGAAAAGGGAACCGGCGAGACGACCGATATCGTCACCAAGGAAATGTACACGTTTACCGACAAGGGGGGCCGGTCGATCACGCTCCGGCCCGAGTACACGCCTTCCGTCGCCCGGGCCATCATCGAGCATAGGCTTTATCTTCAACCCGACCCGCTGCGCTTCTATTTCATCGGGCCCATGTTCCGCTATGACAAGCCCCAGAAGGGCCGGTATCGCCAGTTCCACCAGGTGGATGTCGAGGTTTTCGGGGAAAAGGACCCGGCCATCGATGCCGAGATCGTCGAGATGGCCGATACCCTCTTGAAAAATCTGGGGGTTCAAAACGCCGAAACCCTGGTGAATTCGGTGGGCTGCCGGGCCTGCCGCCCCGCCTATTCGAAGGATTTAAGGGCTCACGCCGAGAAAGTCCGCGACCTCCTCTGTCCCGACTGCCAGCGCAAGATCGCGACCAACCCTCTCCGGATCTTTGACTGCAAGGTCGAGTCCTGCCGGGAGCAGGCCGCTCGCTTCCCCAAAATCTCGAGCTGCCTCTGCCGCGAATGCCGGGACCATTTCACTAAGTTTTGTTCCTATCTGGACCTCTTCGGGATCCCTTACAAGGTAGAGCCCAATCTCGTTCGCGGCCTGGATTATTACACAAAGACCACCTTCGAGATCGTCAGCTCCGGGCTGGGCGCCCAGAATGCGCTGCTCGGGGGCGGCCGCTATGACGACATGATGAAGGATTTCGGCGGGCCCGACCTCAGCGCTATCGGTTTCGCCCTGGGCATGGAGAGGCTGATTTCCATCCTGAAGATCAAGCCGGAAAAGTCGAAATTCCTTTATATCGCCACCCTGGGCGAGGCGGCCAAGACAAAAGGGATCGAGTTCGCCAGGTTCTTCAGGCGGCAGGGGGTCGAAAGCCTCATCGAATTCGTCGGCCGAAGCCTGAAAAATCAGATGAGCCGGGCGAATAAGCTGGGCGCGGCCTGGGTGCTGATCGTCGGCGAAGAGGAGATTCGCAAGGGGCTTTACCAGCTCAAGGATATGGCCACCGGAAACCAGAATGAGGCGAAGGCCGAGGACCTCCTCAAGATCATCTGCGACTCTGCCTAAATTGTCGAGAAATAGTCATCGCCAGGAGCCGAAGATGTTTGCCATCGAGCGCGAAGCGTGGCGATTTAGCCGTTCGGGTCATTCCGAGCGAGGCAAGGAATCTCCTCCTGGTGGGCGATAGGTTTGAGAATGCTTCGCGGCAAGGCACCTGGCAATGGCGGGAGTCGAGCCGTGAAATTTGGCTGTTGAAAGATGCATAAAATAAATGGGGACAAGTTCCGAATTCTTTTAAATTCGGAACTTGTCCCTGTATTCTTAATAAGGATACACACCGATGGAAAAAGAGAAGATGACAGATAAATCAAGGTGGCATCGAACGCATTACTGCGGCTCACTGCGCTCCGGGCAAGCCGGCCAAGACGTTGTTCTCTGCGGCTGGGTCCACAGGCAGAGGGACATGGGAAACCTGGTCTTTGTGGACCTCAGGGACAGGGAAGGGATTGTCCAGATCGTTGTTAGGTCGGACACGCCGGCCCTTCTGGACGAGGCCAAAAAGCTCAAGTCGGAGTATGTCCTGGGTGTCGAAGGCCGAGTCCAGAAGCGCGAGGCCAAATCCGTGAACCCGGAGATGCCGACGGGGGAAGTCGAGATCGAGGCCACGGCGCTTAAAGTCTTTTCGACTTCCAAAGTGCCTCCTTTTCTTATCGTCGATCCTCCCCAGGTTTCCGAAGAGCTGCGCTTCAAATACAGATACCTCGATCTGCGCCGCCCGGCGATGCAGCGGAAAATCAGGCTGCGCCACGAAGCGGCCCTGCGCGTTCGCAATTTCCTCAGTCAGAACGGTTTTTTCGAGATCGAGACTCCGTTCTTGATCAATTCGACGCCCGAAGGCGCGAGAGATTTTCTTGTCCCCAGCCGGATCTACAAGGGCAAGTTCTACGCCTTGCCCCAATCGCCCCAGATTTTCAAACAGACGTTGATGATTTCCGGGTTCGATCGCTATTTCCAGATCGTCCGCTGCTTCCGCGACGAGGACTTTCGAGCCGACCGCCAGCCGGAGTTCACCCAGATCGATATCGAGATGAGCTTTATCGAGAGGGCGGATCTCTTCGATGTCGTGGAGAGAATGATGGCCGCCCTGTTCGAGCTCATCGGTGAAAAACTGAGCCCTCCTTTTCTCAGGCTTTCTTACCAGGAGGCCATGGACAAGTATGGATCGGACAAGCCCGATTTGCGCATCCCGATTGAGATTTCCGACCTCACTCGTCCGGCATCGGGTCTGGGCTCCGAGATGATCCGGAACGTTTTGTCCTCTGGTGGCGTCGTGAAAGGGATGCGCGTCCCGGGCGCCGCCGCGTTGTCCCGCAGCCAACTCGACAAGCTCAACGATAAAGCGCGCTCAATCGGCGCCAAAGGCCTAATCTGGATTAAAAAGCAGGACGGCTTCAAATCATCCTTGAAGCTCGCGGAGGGCGAGTTCGACCTCATCTGGAAGAGCCTTCAGGCTGGAGAGGGCGACCTGGCGCTTGTCCTGGCCGACCAAAAAGAAACCGCTCTCAAGGCTCTCGGAGAAATCCGCCGCGACTGGCCACAAGATCTTCCCAAGGACAAGCGCACTCTCAAATTCGTCTGGGTCACGGATTTCCCTCTGTTCGAATGGAGCGGCGAAGAAGGCCGGCTGGTCTCCATGCATCATCCTTTTACCTCGCCGCTCGATGAAGACCTGGCCTTGCTCGACAAAGACCCGGCCAAAGTAAGGGCCAAAGCGTATGACCTCGTCCTCAACGGCGTGGAAGTCGGAGGCGGGTCGATCCGAATCCATGATATGAAGCTTCAGCAGAAAATTTTCGATTTGCTCGGACTGACCCCGAAGGAAACAGGCGCAAAATTCGGTTACTTCCTGGAGGCGCTGACCTTCGGCGCCCCGCCGCACGGCGGGATCGCCTTCGGCTTCGACCGTCTGGTGAGGATTCTGGCGGGGGAAGAATCCATCCGGGAGGTGATCGCCTTCCCCAAGACCACGAGCGCCCTGTGCCTGTTTACGAATTCGCCCAGCGAAGTCTCGGAGCGCCAGCTCGACGAGCTCGGCCTCGCCCTCAAAAAATCGAAAGAATAGCCAGCCCCATGAAATGGAAAGAAGCCGGATCGATGCCGGAGCGTCCCGGCAAATTCCCGGAAATTTTTTATGGCGCGGCCATGCTCGCCATCTCCGGGTTCTTCATCCTCTATGAAATCATCAGGGCCGTGCGCGTCGGCTTGACGGAGGATGAAGCATCGACCCTTTTGCTCTACCTGTCCCATGATGTCTCCGCCGTTTTTAACTTCAGCGCCGCCAACAACCACCTGTTGAACTCCGTGCTGGTAAAAATATTTCTGGTTGGGGGAGGGTCCGCCGAGCTTGTCCTCCGGCTTCCGAACCTTTTTGGATATCTGTTCTATCTGCTGTTTTCTTTTTTAATCGTCAACAAATTCAAGAATCGCTGGATGGCCGTCGGCGGGTTCCTCCTTCTCAACCTCAATGTCTATGTCCTGGATTTTTTTTCGCTCTGCCGGGGATATGGCCTGTCCCTGGACTTTCTCCTGGCGTCTTTGTTTTTTTATATCTCGTTTTTGGAAAAAAGATTAAAGAATCGATCGACCGGCGGGCGGGATCTGTCCTTGGCCTTTCTCCTGGCCGCCTTTTCGGTCCTGGCCAATATCACCATGCTCAATGTCTATTTGAGCCTGGCCGTCCTGACACTCGTCCTGTCAGCCGTTTGGAATAGGACAGCCGACAAGCATCCGACTATGGCCCCCTCCGTTCCAAAGCCTGCCTGGCGGAAAAAAGTCCTTTTGACCGTCCTGGGTCTGGCGGCCGTCCTTTTTAATTGTCTGATGATTCCCCAGGACCCCGGCCTCGTCAAGAAAATCTACGAGCCCGTCAGCGTCCATCTTTTTGGGCTGGGCGACCAGGAGCTTCATGATACCACGCTGTATCGTCTGGACTATGAGAACCAGGAAACGCAGCTGATCCATGAGCAAGGCGGACAATCGGTCGAGGATTGGTCACCCTACAAAAGCATCAAGTTCGATTTGCCGATGGCCGCCATGGATAAGCTCACAAAAATCGAGGTCCGGATCGGCAAGACGGTTTTCGAGCTCGGAGAGGGAGAACTGAAGGCCTTGAAAAGGGCCAAGAGCTCCCGGCCAAAATATTTCGTCTTTTCGAGCGATCCCTCGATTTCGCTCGCCCGGTCCCGGCTTCCCAAGTTCCGGCAGGTCATCAATTGGAGCGGGGACCGGACTTACCTCCGCTATTTTTTCCTGCAGGCCGCACTCCTCGTTGGCCTCGCCGCCGCGGCGCTTCTCTTGATCGTGGCCGGCGGACGACTCCTGATCCGATGGAAGCTGATCGAGAACGGGCTGTTCCGATCCCTGGCTCATATCACATTCTGGCTGGCGGCGTTCAGCGCGTATCCGATCTATATCCTGAAGAAAGGGGGCCAGCTTTACTTCGGCGGCGAGGACGGGTTCGTCCCGGATACCGTGTTTTCTCTGATCGCGGATTCTTTTTACAAGCGCAGCTATGTTTCCGGGCAAACGGAAATTGTCTTCGGCCTGATCCTTTTCTCGATGATCGTCTTTATGATCATCCTCTACGCCCATTATCGAAAGAAATCGTTGGCTGAGATCCTGCCCGGCTTGTCCATCTTTGTCCTCCTCCTCTTGTCCTCCCTCTTAGTCGTTTTGCAGCATCTCCTCCTCCAGACGCCGTACCTGACCGGACGGACGGCGTTGTTGTTTATTCCATTGTATGCTCTCTTTCTCGTGTTCTTGCTGGCATCCCTCGCCCGGCTGCATTCTTTTCTGAACACGTTGGCCATGGCCGTTTTAGCCCTGCTCGTTGTTTTTTCAATCCATCATTTCAGCCGAACGGCGAATGGGACGACGACCCAAGAATTCAGGAACGATGCCGATACAAAAGCCATGCTCCACGATTTGGACCGCTTGAGAAATGATGTGTCGCCGGCCCGAGACCGCATCCGGCTGGGAATCGACAGGGAATTCAATCCCGTCCTCCAGTATTATATCCACCGGAAGGGCCTGTCCTGGCTGAGCGTGGAGTCCTACCCGAAGGCCTCGACCATGGATTTTCTGTATTTAAAAGATTATTACATGGAGGATTTCGTCGGCGATTGGCTGGTCATCGTCAAGAAATACGATATCTCGGGAAACCTTTTGGTGAAAGTCGTCAAGAAACAAAAAAAGGAATAAACCGGGGTCAAACCTACTCGTTACGCACCCGCCCCTGGAAAATTGTGCGTAACGAGTAGGTTTGACCCCGAATTACTTGACTTTACGGGTTTCGGCGACCGCCGAGCCGATCATCCCCAGCAATCCAAAGAGAAGGAAGAACTCGATGGGAGTCCTTACGAGCGGCAGGATGAATTTCATCCCCGATTCCATGGTCTTCGAGGTCGGCCATATGACCAGCGGGGAAAGATGGGTGAAGGCGCCATAAAAGAGGCCGATAACCGCCCCGACTAGGGCGCCTCGAAAGATCCGTTTGCCCATGCGTGTTCCCCCCGCCCATCGGGCCGTCACAGCTCCGGCCAGGACAGGAATCCATAGGGCCAGCCACCAGATGTTCCCCAGAGCCGGCAGCCGGCCGGCCAGCTTCAAGTAGGCAAAGTTTATCCCGGATAGAAGTCCTGTCCCCGCCAGAACGATTAGGGGCATGTGCCAGAGCCTTGGTTTCAATCCAGCCCGTCCGGCGGCCCTCTGCATGATCCTGCGGCGGATCGTAAGCGGGTAGTTGTAGAACGCGTCAAAGACAAAATGCTCGAGCCAGGCCCCTCGTTCCCCGAAGACAGGAACGATGTGAACTGCCTCGGTTGCCCAGTGGCCCGCCATGAACCGGGCGAGATCCGGGTAGCGATAGGCCATCTGGATGGGGAAGGCCAGGTAACCGAGCATTTTCAGGAAGCTGACGCCGAAGGCGATGTTGTAATCCTTGAAGTTGCGTTCCTTGATCATCAAACCGACGACGTAGAATCCCCGGATGAGCGAGCCCGGTGAGATTGGCAAGAGGTTCAACGCTCCGATGATGACGCCGGCGCGCAGCGTGGCCTGCTGCCAGGACAGTTCGGGATGACTCAGAACATAGACGACGGCCATCGTTAAAAAGACGGTTTCAGAGACAAAAAGAGTGGCCAGGTGGACGGCCAGGCTCTTCAAATATTTCTGGATGTAGGGCTCTCTGATTTGGGAATTTATGCGTGCCGCTTCGTCGCGGGTCAGGATCCTGTTTTGCTCGCCCTGGGAGATCATATCGCGAAGCCATTTCTCCCGCTCTCCGGCATTGAAATACAGGCGGACCGGTTTGATGAACATCAAGTACAGCCTCTGTCTGAGGTAAGCCCTGTCCGTCAGAAACCGGTGAAGGCCGGGGGGCAAGATGGACAGCGGAACGTGCAGACAGTATCGCCAAGGCTCGCCGGCGATCTTCAAGGCTCTGGTCTCCGACACCCGGCCGGCCCTGTGCCATCGGATGAGGGCTTCTGCGATGTGGGCATGGAGGGCGCGCAGGAAATAGGAAAAGCTGGTCAGCATCTTTCCGTAGTGACGGCGGTAATCCGCCCGTCCCCACAGCTTCCGGGCGAACGGCGCCAGCAGCGGCGCCAACCACAGCAAAACCTTCCACCAGACGGGTCCGGGAAAAGCGAACACGAAGAGGCCCACGGTCGCCAGCGGAAGGAACGGGAACAGAAGAAAAATAAGAGAGAGGATCCCGCTCCGCTCGAGCTTGGCCGCGGTCCTCGCGTCCGTCATGTTCCGGATGCGCCAGCTTTCCCGGAAACCGTTCATGATGGAGTGGCGGAGCTTGCCTCCGAACAGGCGGATGTGGTGATAGGTGAAGTCGATCAACGAATCGCGGTAGCTTTTGTCTTGCCGTTTGAGCTCGTCGAGGCCGCTCCCCATGTCGGCGAACTCCCGGGGGTGCTCGGCTACGTAGTTTTCGAGCTTACCGATATCGCCCTTGTCGAATTGGACGAGCCGGCCGCGGCCGAGCCCTTGAAAGACAAGCTTGATATCGGCGGGGCACTGGGGAGTGACCGCCGTGAGCGTCATGCCCGCCCGGAAGTCCACAGCGACCAGGCCGGCCTTTGGATCGGGGTCGCTCGATGTCCGTTTCATGACGTTGGGCTGACTCTTGAGCGACCACCATTCATATTGGCGGGCGAGTTCTCGGGCGCCCATTCGATGCATGAGCCGGACGAGACGGACCATGAAGGCGTGCTTCATGCGATATTCGGGAGAACCGATGCTCTCATCAGGGCTTCCGATTTTCCAGGCCCGGCGGTCATCCAGGTCGTCGTCGACCTCGAAACGCCACAATCGGCCGTCCACCCATTCGCTGAGCTCGCCGCAGCTGCCGAGTCCGGGGTCGGCTAAGGTGGCGAGGACGTCCACGACCCCATCTTCGGACCCGAACTCGATCTTCGCCGCCCGCCGGATAAATTTCTGCCAAAGCGCCTGCGACCGGCCCGCCGCGGGAATGGCTTGGAGCGAGAACGGGCCTTGAAAGCCCATCCCGTAAAAAAGGTTGCGGATGCGAAGGCTGAATCCCTTGGGCGGGACAAAGATTTTCAAGGCATAGGAGCCGCCGACGGCGAGCCCTTCAACCCGTCCTTCCCGGCAGCTCAGCCCGAGAAGCTTGACCTTGTAGACCTGGCCGGCAAAGCCTCCCCCGACAAATTTTTCGATTTCCATCCGGGCCCCGGCTTCGCCGGAGGGGAGGACTCCCCGGATTTCGTATTCCAGGACGGTCCCGGGCTCGTAGCGTCGGATCCGCAAAGGCCGCAGGACGTTTTGTTCGTGAACAATTTTTTCTAATTCACGAACGGTTTTAGCGGAATAGGATTCGGCCATGCGTCCCGTCTATCGTTTCCTAGGAACCTGTCACTTCACGTCGATGACGACCGCGTTGAGGACTTTCTTGCTTTCTTTCTCCTGGGCGAAGAAGACGACCTTGAGGCCTTGGCGGTCAATTTTATGATGCCGTTCGGCGAACTTGAAATTCTGGATCCTGGTATAGGTCCTCTCGAACTCCGTGACGTATTCGGCGGTCGCCTGCTCTGATTTAGCCAGGTCAAACGCGGCCTGCTTCGTCGCCGCGGCCGGGTCGACCGTGACGAGGTCGCGCACGACCAGCTTGTGGAACTGGAGGCCGTTGGAGCCCTTATATTTTTCCTCGGCCTGGACGAGGACGATGCGGTATTCGGCCCCGGGCGCCGGCTTGTCGATCTCATATTCGACGTTCACCGTGTCGCCGGCCCGGGTGGCCTTGGCTTTGAGCGAGACGAAGGGCGCGTCGTTGACCCGGGCATCGATCTCGGTCTTGTACTCTTTGAACTTCCCCTCGGCCATGCTGCGGTTGCCGCCGCCGATCATCTTCTTGTCGCCGTCGATCACGACCGTCGGTGTGCTGTTGACGCCGTAATAATCCTGCCGTATCTTCGCGGCGGGATTCATCATCGGATCAGGGCGCGGGATGGGCAGATGGTATTCGAGAACGGCCAGATACTTGGCCGGGTAGGCTTCGATCAGGCCGTCGAAGCCCAGGTCGGTGCCGACGCAGGGGGGGCATTCCGAACCGGTGAAAAGCTCGGCCAGCACCGTCTTGCCCTTCCACTCGGCCGAGACCTTGAACGTTTCCGGATGATAAGGAATGCTCTTGAGCTTGGCTTCGAGCTGGGCCTCGAAGCCGTCGGCCTTGCCATTGATTTTTATATAAAGCGCTTTGGCCCTGGCGGCAGCGTCCTCGTAGTTTTCGACGGTCGCGGTCAGGTAGGCCTCATAGGCCTCCTTGGCTTTGTCCATCTTATCGTAGATGCCGGCCAGCGTGTAGAAATATTGCGCGTCAGAGGCACCGCCGTCCTTCTTGTAAGCGTCGAGGGCGGCCATGGCCCTGGCCGCGTCGTCGGCGTTGAGGTAAGCCTGGGCCACCGGGATCTCAAAGCCGGTCACGAAATAGGACTTGAAGTACTTTTGTCGGTCCTGGGGAATGCCCTGGTAGGTTTCGGCTTCGCCGGCGGCCTTGAGCGCCTCCTCTTTATACTGCAAAACGGTCGCCGTGACTTTGGCTTTATCGAATGTTTTGAGCTTTGGATGCTGGAGGATCTGGTCTGCCGCTACGAAGGGAGCCTGGAGGCGACCCGGTCCCTTGCTGTTGG
>Ga0315284_10001464_pt1 | contig 33682 bp, 32 predicted proteins | sample YL17G09_16_MG_FD_203696 | JGI IMG/M metagenome (GOLD analysis project Ga0315284, IMG submission 203696) | Sediment microbial communities from Yellowstone Lake, YNP, Wyoming, USA - YL17G09_16 | ecosystem: Environmental > Aquatic > Freshwater > Lake > Sediment | place: USA: Wyoming | collected... | reverse complement strand
CCCGAAGTGCGGCGCATGGTTGCTAAAGCGCCCGCCAAGCGAGCATCAGCTGCGGCACATGCAGAAAGGCCCGGGAAAGGACGATTTCCTCAACGATTTCCCGTGGATAGGCGGTTCACCTGGCAGGCGGGCGCTGGCATTCACCGCGGTCTGGGTAATCTCGCTCGTCTTCCTCGCATATGGGGCACTGACGCTGTTCATCACCAGGCATTTCGTCGTTGCCGTCATACTGATTTTCGTGATAGCCATCGTAGGCACCCTGCCCAAGTTCTTCCTGATAGGATCGAGGATCTAGTTCTCTGCATGGACCACACACAACAATCAGGACAGGCCCATGTCAGGCTCGCCGGGTCAGTGGAACAGTCTCTCGAGCTTGCTGACGCTGTATTCCTTGCCGTACTCCGATAGGAGGCTGTCCATCCTCTTTCTCACGCCAGGCTCAAAGGGCTCGGGTACATGAGAGCCCAGAAGTCTGACCGCGCGCTCTTTCGCGCGCAGATTGGCATCTCTGGATCCTGAAGCAGTCCATTGCTGTCTTGTGGCCCTGTCCGATAGCTTTGCCGCCAGGTGCTCCTTCTTGAATTGCTTCAGAGTCTCCTTCTGCTTGAGGAAGTTCCCCAGATGTCCGGTCTTCGATATGACATTGACAGAGAGAGTCTCCTCGTTGACCTCTATGCCTTGAGCGATCCTGCTCGCGTTCGAGGCGATCTCGTCGTCGATGATCAGCTGGACAGGCGATTGGCAGCTGAATGTCTCCGTCGAACCCATGAACAGCTCGGCGAAATCCGCGCCCGCCAACACGGCCGTCAGAGCGGACTGCGTCTTCTCGTATGTCGTCTGCGCATCGACTGTCTTCGAATCGCTCTGCACGCCCACATCGCTCGGGAGCCCGTAGTGCTTCGCCATCTGGACGGAGCCCGCGCCGATGAGGGAGAACTCAGGAGCGCCCGTGGCGGCTATTCCAGACCTCATATCGAGGGGACACGAGACCGAGCCGTAGACCATCTTGGGAGCCTTCGTGGCGCACTTTGCAATCGCGACTGAGCTAAGGATCTCCGCGTTCTGCTGAACGAGGAGCCCTGCGAGTGATGCCGGAGCGGTCCCTCCTGCAAGAGCCATGACCATCACGAACACTGGTGAGTCCAGCTCGGCGTGTCGGAGCAGCGTCTCGATCATGTACTGGTCGTGTCCGAGCGGGCTGATGGGATCGATGTATCCAGGGAAGACGTTCTTACGCCCCAGCTCACGCCTGTCGCCGAACAGGATCTCGACTATCCTCAGCATCAGCTCCAGCTCTGCTTTGTCTCCGCCGCTTCCGTAGGTCAGTTTTGACGAATTCACCAAGCCCGCCATCCACATGACTATGCTCATGGCTTCCGGAGGCACATCGTGCGGGTAGATCGGGATGTAACCCAGAGAGCAGGAGTCCAGCGCGTCCAGCAGCCTGCAGATCAAGATGCCGTCCTGCAAGGTGGCGCTCCGGACCTTCCCGGTATCGGGATCCAAGAAGAGAAGGCACTGCGCCCCAGGGCCGAACTTGGTCCTTCCGTCGACCATGTCGACGGAGTGCTTGTCACTCCTCGCGTGCCACCTCCAATTCTTCTTACAGCTCTTGACCGCATCCATGACAGACGATTCGGACATGCGCACGATCTTGGCCTTCTTGTCAGCTTCGTATCCGTTCTTCTGAAGGAGGGCGAGTGTCTCCTGAGAATCTACCAGGATCCCTGTCTTCTCCAGGACCTCCATGGTGGCACCATGGATTGCCTCCAAGTCGCTCTTGTCAAGCAGCCTCAACCTTCTCTTCTCTGAAACCATCTGTTAACCTCCTTCGATGACAAACGACAAGAACTAGCTCGCTTCCAAGGGTTTCTCTAGCTCGCAGACATATCCACCCACGGGCAGAAATGCCTTCTCATAGTCCGAAGGACTCGAAAAGGCAATAAAGACGGCGGTGCTATCAGTGCCTATCAAGGGCAGACGACGACAGTGACGAAGTCATGCCTGTGACGGCGGTACGCGATTGTTTCCGGAGTGCTTGAGAGAATGGTGATAACTGTAAGTCCAGAATCTGTCATCCGAAAGCTCAAGTTCGACTATCTCAAAGCGAAGACCGACTCTCACTTCAAGTCGATGGAAGTGATGACTTTGCTCCTATCCCGCCTTCAGAGATCGCAGTTCGTCGTCAGCGACTTGATCCAAGAGGCCGCGAACCAGATCCAGAGACAGTTCAGGTTCAGGTACACGCTGATAGGCCTCCGCAGCCTCTCGGACGGGCTGTACCGCTACGAGGTCATGTCCGGCATGCGCCCAGATGCCTGGGCAAGTCAGAAAACCAGGACATACAAGAGGACGGACTTCGAGCTGCATACGCAGAACTACAGCGCGGGGGAGCTAAGCAAACAATCGAGAGTCTATCTCGAGGAGGTCAACCTCCTCGGAGCGACGGACATGACTGTTTTGAACCGCCCAGTGCTTCACGGGACGAGGCGAAAGGATGAGGGCGATGCGCTCGAAGCGGATTTCATCGACACGCTCATCCTGGGACCCGCGGACGACCTACTCGGATGGATCGAGTACTCCGGAACCATCACCAACGAATTCGCTCCCGGGATTGCCATAAAGAGCATAGAAGTGATGGCAGGAATCCTCTCGATCGCCCTGGTGTCTCAGGGCTATGCAATCCGCTGACCGTCGACGTGGAGTTCTTCCTCGGTCTAATGATTTTCTTATTGAGTAACAGCAGACTTTCGAGCATGCACACAGCTCATTGCAGACCAGGACCGACAATAACGAGGCCGACAGGCTTTTTTCCCAAGTCGCCCTACGGCGCGTCACCAACTCACGCCGGCAAGGAGGTTTGAAAGACATGAAACCAGAGAATAGAGTCTTGGTGCTCACGAAGGAAGAGATCAAATCTGTGCTGACCATCGAGGATACCATCGAGGTCGTCGAGGAGGGGTTCAAGGCATTCAACTCGGGAAGAGCGGTCGTCCCCTTCCCAGTAGCTCTGCAGGTCCCCGACCACAACGGGGACATACACATCAAACCTGGATACATCAAGGGCTATGACACTTACACGGTGAAGATCGCCTCTGGCTTCTACGACAATCCAAAACTGAACCTCCCGACTAGCCATGGCATGCTCCTGCTATTCGATTCAAAGACCGGATTTCCGCTATGTTTCGAGGTCGACAGGTGCTATCTGACGGACCTTCGGACCGCAGCCGCAGGTGCGGTCGCCGCGCGCGCCCTCTCGAAGAAGTCTGTCAGTCAGGTCGCGGTCATCGGCACCGGCACCCAGGCAAGACTCCAAATCGAAGCGCTCAGCAAGGTGCGCAAGTTTGACGAGCTCAGAGTCTGGGAACCTGTACAGTCGACGTGCGCGGAGAGAGTCAAACAGTACGTCGCCGACATGAAGAATATCCTGAATGCCAAGATCGTCGCCGCAAGAACGGCCGAGGAAGCGGTTGTCGGAAGCGAAATCGTTGTCACAGCTACAATGGCTTCATCGCCACTGGTCAAGGCGGCGTGGATCGGCAAGGGGACCCACATAACCGCCATGGGGTCAGACTCGCCGGAGAAACAAGAACTCGAGACCGCCGTGCTCGCGAAAGCGGACAAGATCGTGGTCGACAGCCTGAAACAGTGCGCTCAGCTGGGGGAGGTGCACCACGCATTGGAGGACGGCACCATCACTGAGAAGGATATCCATGCCGAGCTGGGCGAGGTCCTCCTGGGCAAGAAGAAGGGAAGGGAGAGCGACGACGAGATCACCATTTGCGACCTGACAGGGATCGCGGTACAAGATGTCGTCACATCCCAGCTCGTCTACGAGAGGGCACTGAAGAAGAAGATAGGCACCTACGTCTCTGTCTGATTGCCCATTTCCCGCTGGGCGATGAAGAATCCGTCCCCGCTAGAGCACACGACTACAGAAACCTTTTTCGTTGTGTCGCATATGCAGCCATAGCGGTGGAATCTTGAAGATCGAACCATTCGAGATGGAACGGTGGCAATCCAAATACGAACGCCTGGTCGACTACGAGCTGTCGGAGAGCGGCGTTCACGCCCTCAAGTTGAACGAGCTCCTAGGAAGCCAGAAGGCGACGAAGGAATTCCTGGAGACCCCCTTAGGCTATCCCCAAGCCGATGGCACACCAGCGCTCAGGTCGGAGATCGCAGCCATGTACAAGGGCGCGACCCACGAGCACATCTTCGTGATGAACGGCTCCTCCGAAGCGAACTTCGTAGCCGCGTGGCACCTGGTCGAAAAGAAAGATGAGGTCGTCATCATGGTCCCCAACTACATGCAGACCTACGGACTCGCGAAGACCTGGGGAGCGAAGATCAAGCCACTCAAGCTCCGTGAGGATCTGGACTGGCAGTTCGACCCAGAGGACATCAAGAAACTTGTTACAAAGAAGACGAAGGCTATCCAGGTCTGCAACCCGAACAACCCAACGGGCTCGGTCATGGGCCGGAACCAGCGCAAGGCGCTGATCGACGCCGCGAAGGACTCGGGCGCGTGGATTCTATCCGACGAAGTATACTTGGGTGCTGAGCGGGAAGGCCCACGGACCGAATCACTGTGGGGACACTATGAGAAGACCCTGATCACGAACGGCCTCAGCAAGGCGTACGGGATGCCCGGCCTGCGGATCGGATGGCTAGTCGGACCACCGAAGATGATCGAGGATATCAAGCCCCACCACGACTACCTGACATTGACACCCGCGAAGCTTTCCGACCGCCTCGCGCAGCTCGCCCTGGAGCCAAAGATGCGGGAGAGGATCTTTTCGCGCACCCGATCCATCCTCCAGAAGAACTACCCGATCGTCCGGGACTGGATTGACGACCACGCGTCCCTATTCTCGCACGTGCCCCCGACCGCAGGTGCGATCTGCTACATCAAGTACAACATGAAGATCAACTCGATGGACCTCGCGGAGCGCTTGAGGAAGCAGAAATCAGTCCTCATCGTGCCCGGGGACCACTTTGGCATGGACGGCTACATGCGGATCGGGACAGGACCGCCGAAGGATTACCTGCTCGCGGGTTTGAACAGGATAGACGAGCTCCTGCGGGAGCTCAAGGCAGGCAAGAAGAGGTAGCTATCGTATCTCGGCATCGACTCGGATGACGGCGCGTTCCAGTTGTCGAAGTGATAGGGCCCCTGCAATCAGCCGCCACTCTGTCGAAGTCGCGGAAGAGACAGGACGATGGCAAAGAGTCCGACCCAAACCAGGAACAACACGATCAGCAGCGGGACGTTGCCGGGGTATTGTCTGTTCAGCAACCAGATGGCTCCCACGAGGGCAATCGTTCCGCCCCAGAAGATCATGTACGAGGAGCTGCTGGCCGCTTTTGGATCCTGCTCCCTCTGTCGGGTATACATTCCAAGGACCGCGTAGAATACCCCCGCCTCAAGCAGGAAGACGGGAATCACCAATATCCAATCGTCGAGTGCCCAAGCGATTGCGATGGAGACCGCAAATGCTATGATGAGGTATCCGACCGACAAGCTCTCGTATCCGCTGCGCCTCGAACTGCTCATTCTGCCGCCATCCTCTGCATCGTATTGCGGGTCGGGCTTAAGGCTTTTGTCAGCGGGAAATGACTTAAGTCAGTATAGAGTTTCGGGGACGGGGGAGTATTCTTGAATCAGGGAAAGCTAATGACGACTCTGAGCATGGTAGCGCTCGTTGTTCTAGTTGCGCCATTCCTCGCAACCAATGTCGCTTCCGGGCCGGAGCCAAGGAGACCAGTGACCACCTACAATCCGTACTTCGGAGATCTGCACACCCATACTGGGTACTCTGACGCCTACGAAGATAGCACCCCATGGGACGCCTACAAGGCGGCCATCGCTGCTGGTGCTGACTTCATGGCCGTTACCGACCACTGGGCGATCTGGCACGACTACGAGGCATGGGTCATGGATTCGGGGGAGTGGAAAGATGAGCAAGCCGCCGCCGACTTCTACACTTCCAAGAAGTTCGTGGCGATGGCGGGTTACGAGGCGTATCTGCTCGGGCATTGCGGGGAGATCAACGTCTACAACGCGGATGTTCCTCCTGCGGAGCCCGAAGGATACAAATTCGACAGACTGTCCAACTTCTACGACTGGCTTGCTCAGACTCCAGGCGCGATCGGCCAATTCAACCACCCGCTCTATGTCAGTGACAACTTCTTGGACTACGCCGACTACACTCCGACCAGAGACATTGGCATGAGCATTATCGAGGCGTACAACGATGTGTTCTACGAGGACAGCTACATCATGGCGTTGGATGCTGGCTGGCACCTGATGCCCTCCGCCAATTCGGACACGCACTATTCTGACTGGATCGCCGGCCACGAAATGAGGACCGTGCTTCTTGCGAAGAGCCTCACACCGGAGAACCTGTATGCTGCCATGAGTGCGTCCCGGGGCTACGCGACCCTCGACAAGAACCTGCGTGTCTACTACACTCTTGATGGGGCGGTCATGGGCTCGAACCTGTCCGCGGCCGACGGATCCTACACCGCGTCGATACGGATCTCTGATCCTGATGGCAGAGCGGACGCAATCAAGCTTGTCGAGATAGTATCCGACGGTGGAATGGTCGTTGCGAGCAAGAGCTTCAACAGCGCAACCGTCGAATGGACGACCACGCTTACTTCGGACAGCGCCCACTACTACTACCTGCGCGTGACAACAGCATCCAATTTGGACGGCGTCCCCGGCGTCACTGCCTGGACGGCTCCCGTGTGGACCGGGCGCTAGACGCTGGCACCACGGGCAAGAATCTGCGAAGGGACCTAACTAGCCTTCCGTTCGCTTGATGATCTCCTCGAACACAGGGATGTTCTTGTCCGGCAGGTACGAACAGAACTTGACAGGGTCGACCGCCTCAGGGGGCTTCACTCCTCTGAGGTGAATCTCGCCGCGAGCAAACATCTCGACAGCGACAGCGACGGGCATCGCCGTCTGATATGCTGTCGCATGGATTCCGGATAGCTCGTACGCTTGCTCGTGGGACATGTAGGTCCACGTCCTGATGACCGTGTCCTCAGCGTTCATCATACCCGCGACCTCGGTCAACACACAGCAGTTGCCTTTGAGCTTTCCCGCCAGATCGTCTGGTCTCGGCATCGTGGCAACAACTACCTCGATGGGGGCTATCTCTATGTCCCTGATCTTGATCGGCTTGAAGGACAGCAACCCTAGCTTCTTGAGGAACTGGACATACTCGATGAAGGTCTCGTCTAGAGTTATCATGAAATCGCACCGCTTTACCTTCTTGCCGATGAACTTCGGGACGAGCTCGCTCTCCTCGTGGTCGGTCATATAGACCTTCATAGGGCCTATCGGGTCAGGGAATGAGTAGACCTCGCTGGTGCTCAACGCCGGAGCTCGCTTCCATTTGCCATTCTCGTAGTAGAGCGGATCCCTGATGCATTCCTCGATCATAGCGTCCGGCGAAAAATACGTGGCGAACTCGTAGCCTTCGAGCTTGCTATTGTCCGCGTCACGAACCCTAACATAGTCCACTGACTCCATCCTGTCCGCCGCTCGCTTCGCGAACAAATCGGAGGCGCCAGGATCTATGCCCATCGAGCAGAGGGCGAATATCCCCGCATCCTTGTACTTCTTGTCGAAGGTCTCCTGGTCCTCGAACATGGGATGGCCGAACTCCCTGTCGCCCGTGGCCATGTCGACATAGTTGGCGCCTCCCTTGAGACATCCTTCCATTATATTCAGGTTGAGCGCAGGGACCGTGCCGTTGACGAGTATGTCGACCCTGTCCGCAATCTTGGCGACCTTGTCAGGATCGGATCCGTCCGCCTTGGCGATCTCGATCTTGTCGCTCTTGGTCCTCCTCTTCACCGATTCAGGGCCCTTGAGGTTGACATCTGCCAAAATCAGGCTAGAGACCAACTTGCTCTTCGCGAGCTCCTGAGCGATGCACTGTCCTACTCCGCCGCACCCGAATATTGCCACATCTATTTCCTTAGGCATGATTCCCCTACTGATGCTGTCATCATTACTCTAGCCCAGCGACGCTGGGCGGAGGAGATACTGAGATGGGCGATAAATAGCTTTCAACCGACGCCAGGCAACTGGTTAATATACCCCCCTCTAGACTGCAGGCTTCGGGAACAGTAAAGGGTCGACCGCTAACGGCGGTCGGACGCTTCAGACCGGGCCATCGTCAACGGATCAGCTCGGACACAGACTCCTGGAATACCTGAGTGTGGAGGTCGACGTCCTTCTTCGTTGTGTAAGGCGATATCAGAGCCATATTGTGGAACGGAGTGAGCAGGATGCCTCGATTGAGTGCCATCAGGTGCATCAGTTTCTCCAATTCTGGGTCTTTGTGCGCATCCACCTCGGCCGCGTCTCGAGGGGCTTTCGGCATGAAACTGTACTCTATCCTGATTCCAAGCCTTGTGACCTGCCAAGGCAATTGAGAGGCCTTGATGGCATCGTCAACCCCCTCGACGAACCTCTCTGCGAGCGGCATCATCTTCTCGAAACTGGTCTCCGTGTAGACCTTCTGCAATGTTGCCCTCATGGCCGCAATAGCGAGGGCGTTCCCCGAAAGCGTTCCACCGATGCCGTTCTCATCCTCGTCATCGAGGATCCGATCGATGACCATATCGTTCACACGCTGGCTGATGCCATAGGCTGCGACTGGGACGCCGCCTGCTATAGGCTTCCCCATCGTGATCACATCCGGCTCCAAGCCATATTCCTTCGTGTAGCCTCCGGTGCCGCAGCATAGAGTGTGTGTCTCGTCAATCACGAGCAGCGTGCCATGTTTCTGCGTGAGCTCTCTGAGCTCGTCGTGATAACCCTTGTCGGGAAGGATTATCCCATGGTTCGTCATCGCCGGCTCCGCCAAGACGCAAGCGACATCTTCTCGCCTCAGAGCTTTCTCCAGAGCCTTGACGTCATTGAATTCGACAGCCCTCGTCGTCAGTGAGGGGTCCACAGGCGCTCCGATGTTGCCGCTCCTAGGGACAACCTTGCCCTTCTCCAGAGAGACGAGCGCTTCGTCCACGCTTCCGTGGTAGCAGCCATTCATGACGAGTATCTTCTTTCTCCGGGTAGCCATGCGCGCCAACCTGATGCAATACCTGTTCGCGTCCGTTGCGGTCATCACGATCTGCCAGTATGGCAGGCCGAAGCGCCGACCCAGCTCCTGGCCGACCCATATCGAATCTCTGGTCGGGAGCATCATCGTGATTCCTTTGCCCACCTGCTCCCGCACCGCGTCCACCACCGCTTTCGGAGAGTGCCCGAACATTGAACCCGTGTCCCCAAGGCAGAGATCCAGGTATTTGTGGCCGTCCACGTCGGTGACGCGCGCCCCGTGTCCTTCCTCGGCGAAAATCGGAAAGGAGCCGGCCCATCTGATCATCCAGTTCATGGGCACGCCCGCCACAAGAACGGATTGAGCTTGCTTGAAAAGCTTCCTTGATAGAGGGTGCTCCTTCGCGAACCGCTTCTCTTCTCTGATCAGCAGGTTCCTTATTCTCGCACGCTCGATCTTCCGAATATTCATTCCTCCCAAGGACACGCTGTGACTTCGGATACTGATCGTGATAATAATCCTTTTGTGGCCCAAAGCGCGAAAAAACGAACTCCATCACCCCCTCATGCCCGATCAGCGAGGGAAATCCTTTTCATATTCCTCCGCCTCGGGGTGCCGACAAGCTCAGCCGAGTGCTGAGGAGGTGTTCAAATGGCAGTCGCGCGCGTGAAGTTCTTGGACAAGGGCGAGGAAGATCTGATCGACCAGCAGAGCGTGGAATGTCTCGAGACTATCGGAGTCAAGGTGAAGAGTGACAGCGTCCTGAAGTTGCTGGACAGGGCAGGAGCCAGCGTGGACCACAAGACTCAGATCGTCAAGATCCACGAAAGCCTGGTCAAAGACGCCCTAAGAACCGTCCCGAAGGAGATGACTCTCCATGGGAGGAATCCGAAACACAATCTGAGGATCCCCGTCAGCTCGTGGCCGTATGTCGGCACCTCAGGACTGGGAACATACATAGTCGACATCAAGACCGGAAAGAAGCGCGATTCGACCGTCAAAGACATTGCAGACCTGGTCAGACTCGCAGACGCGTTGACTGGGGCAGACTATGTCCAGACGTCCCTTACGGCGACCGAAGCGCCCTCGCAAACCCATGGACTGCACGAGCTGTGGACCGCGTTCCAGAACACTACGAAACACGTCCAAGGAGTGGAGATCTTCAACGCTGAGGACGCGCGGAAGCAGGTTGAGCTCGGAGCACTGATCGCGGGGAGCAAGGAAGAGCTCAAGAAAAAACCCCATTTCACGGTGATACACTGTTCGATCGCTCCCCTGATGTTCGAGCGCGACGCGGTCGAGGCGCTGGTGGAATTCGCGAAGGCAGGTGTGGCCGTAACGACAATGACAATGTCTCTCTCTGGCGGAACTGCTCCTGTCACCATGGCTGGCACGCTCGTCAATGCGAACTCGGAGAACCTCGCCAGCCTCGTCATAGGCCAGGCCGCAAGCAAGGGCGCGCGCACCATCTACTGCTCTTCGTCCACACCAGTCAACATGATGACCGGGATGATCAACTACGAGAGCGTCAACCAGCCACTGATTGCATCCGGACTGGCCCAAATGGCGAAGAGATATGGCCTGCCCTGCATGGTCGGGGATTGGGGGTTGAACGACTCAGAAGAACCAGGGTTCCCACACACGTTCAGCGAAACGATGGGCATCGCCCTGAGCACGATGTCTGGAACCGACATGCAAGGAGGCATCGGAGCGCTGGACAACGCAAAAGGGATGGCGCTCGAACAAGAAGTGATCGATGCGTATGTTTGGGAAAACGTACGGTTGCACATGACTCCGTTCGAGATCAGCAAGAACACTGCGGCCCTCGACGTGATCAGACAGGTAGGACATGGGAACACTTTCCTGACGAACATTCACACTGCGAGGAACTTCAAGAAGGAAATCATCATGAGAGACCCTGTCAAGGGCAGGTTTGAGAAAACGATCTCCAGGTCAATGGTCGCCGAAGCCAGGGAGATCGCACTTAGGCTCCTCAAGGAACACAGCGTCCCGCAGTTGGATCGATCGGTTCTCCAGCAAGGAAACGACATCATCAGGAATCACGAGAAGGAACTGATGGCAAGGAAGTGAACGAGAAGGGCGCCTCCTTCGATCGCGATAGGGGTCGACATCCATGGCAGAGATAACCGGGCAGCAGAGTATCTCCTTCCGAAGGTATACCCCGGAAGATCTCAGGGCCTGCACAAGGCTGGCGGAGGAAGCTTGGCCTCCCGGACCGGACCTGGCTGCCAAGCATGAGGTATCATGGGGTATGGAGGGCTACATAGAGTCGTCCCTGATGAACGCCAACTGGACGGAAGTCGCATACGATTCGCAGGGTGTGGTCGGTTTTCTCTTTGGAAGGATAGACAAATACCGCGGAGAGGTAGCGGTTCCAGGGTCATTGTTCGGGGAGCTTCCGACGTTGGCGAAGTATGTCGTAGGAAAATACAGAAAGACTCCGGGGATCCTGGCCCTCTTCTGGACCCTGCTGTTGACCGAGCTGAAGCTCAAGGTGAACATGCCGCGATCGGATGCGGAAATCAGACTGTTCATAGTTGACTCCAAGCACAGAGGGAAGGGGATCGGCGGTATGCTGATCGATAGATTCCTACACACCGCCAGGGATGCGGGCTCGACACTTGTGACGGTCTACACCGACGATAAGACTAGCAACTGGCAGTTCTACGAGAAGTACGGGTTCAGGAGGGTGGGGACCTTCCACGACGACGTCACGTCGTATTTCTGCAACGTGGACTCCACCGGGATGATCTATGTCCTGGACCTCAAGAAGGCCCAGGCAACTGCATGATCCAAGAAACGCAGATGGAAGCACAGACATCTAGCATGGGGCGATGCAACTCGACGTGATTGTGCTGCCAGACATTTGATTTCTCGATACGTGGGTTACATGGATGACTACTAGTAGTAAGACCAGTTAGACAGTCTTGCGATGAGTGCAATCGGTGCTCTCGCAAGAAAGGAGAGATCAGTAATGAGTTACGGCCAAAACAGTGGCGGTAGCCGCAGATACGACTCAGGCCCCAGGGAGATGCACAAGATCAAGTGCTCTGACTGTGGCGCAGAGTCAGAGGTACCCTTCAAGCCGACAGAGGGAAGGCCTGTATACTGCCGCGGTTGCTTCGACAAGCACAGACCCCCACGAAGAGACACGTTCTGAGCATAGTTCATTTTCATGAATTATTCGTTCAAACAAGCAAACCATTTCATGATTCTTTTGATTATCAGTTGAACAGACTCGGTCTTAGACGGTCGGAGAATGACCTGCGATAGTCGCAATGGAATCTGGAACCACTCTGGCCAGTCAATGCAAAAGCCGTATGTACGAGAGATCTCAGCGATATCTTGCGAACTTCTCGAGCAGATCGCATATCTCGTCCGTGACTGCTTTCGGATACATGCCTGTCTTCTCTTGGTCACGAACGAAGTCTCGTGCAGAACTGATGGACATCCGGGAACCTTTTGCGATCACACTTGCAATCAAGGAAGACGATGTTGCTTCGTCGATCTCATAGTGGCTCATGATCTCCCTCATCCCGTACCTAAAAGTCGTGATCCTGCCAAGGTTCAGCATTGCCGTTCTGTCGCTCTCACTAGGGGGGTGAAACTTCGGCTCGTTGCTCCTTCGCCCTTTATACCTCCCGCTGCTCCTGGCCAAGTAATCTCTCCGAGTACGCACACGTAGCATTCCTTGATACTTAATAGTTGACTGGATACGCTCCCAAATCGAACCCAGCGTATGAGTGAAAAGACACGCAGCGGCAGCTGGCCGTTGATGGAACCAAGCACCTTCCCTCGCTCCTCCCTATCCGGGGGACGAAGATATTCTTAGCATGGAGACCTATCAATGTAGCTGAATACGGAGGTGAACGGAGGATGTCACGATACAGCAAGGAGAACCCTGAGAAGACGAGCACGGCAGCCATGGAGAAAGCCCTGACCCTTGCCGAGAACGCAGAAAGCGGGCACAGCACCCCTGTCCAGGCACAGGTGAATGCGCTCCTCGCGTTGTTCTGGCTCAAGGTTGTCGAGCTTGAGGCACAAGGTGTGAAGATCTGCGAGAAACCTTAGTTAGCCGCCAGGTAGATACCGGGAATGCGCCTCAGCGACCGCGTTACGCGAGGGTCTGAGGCGGAATCCTCATATGCTCAGGCGACAGATGTGATATCATGAAGGAACCAAGAACGGTCTCAAGAATCCTGAGCAGCCGACCCACACTTGAGGGAGCCGGCGTTCATCTGAAAAGAGCGTTCGGGAATTTCGAGGTCCCGTTGCTGGATCCCTTTCTTCTATTGGACGACTTCCACTCGACCGACCCGCGGGATTACATCCTGGGGTTTCCCTGGCATCCTCACAGGGGAATCGAGACAGTCACCTACATGATTGGAGGCTCGGTGGACCATGGGGACAGCATGGGAAACGTCGGAACGATCGGGTCTGGAGATGTCCAGTGGATGACCGCGGGGAGCGGCATAATTCACCAGGAAATGCCTCGGCCGTACGATGGCATGATGCAGGGGTTCCAATTGTGGGTGAATCTGCCATCATCCAAGAAGATGATGGGTCCGAGATACAGGGGCATCACGGACAGGCTGATCCCGATCACGACCCCTTCGAGAGGGGTCGGGATCAGAGTCATAGCAGGGAAGGCGGGCCGGGTCGAAGGACCGGTGAGAGACCTTGTCGTCGAGGCCGAGTACCTGGATGTCGACCTCAAGACTCACGCCGAATTCGAGCACCAGATCCGAAAAGGAAACAGAGCTTTCGCATATGTTTTCGAGGGGCAGGGATTCTTCGATCCAGACAACCGCTACCCAGTCGCGAACGAGAACCTAGTCATCTTCGGAGATGGGGATCACATAGTCTCGAAGGCTGGGAAGAACGGTATGCGGTTCCTTTTGGTCTCGGGAAAACCGATCGGGGAACCGGTCGCGTGGCGGGGACCGATAGTGATGAACACCGAGAAGGAACTGGACATCGCTTTCGAGGAATATTGGAACGGCAAGTTCATTAAGCATGTTTCGAGATTGTGAACGACACCGGCATCCCCGCCAGCACTGGACAGCGTTGAGCTGATTCACCACACTGGTTTCTTAGGGGTCGTTTGACGTTCTCAAACGATCTAATGTCAGCGCGATGATGAGCATTCTTCAAACCACACGCTCGATAGACTGGGTTCTTCGAGTCAGATACATATAATGGCACTCATGACAGCAGCAGCCGACGAGTTTGACCTTCTTGTCGAGCTTCTCGCACTCGGGACACCGAGCCTGTGCATGCTTCTTCTTCATTGGATACCTCACCTCGGAAGAACATCTGGCTTGTTTGAGAGTTGCGAGAGGCTTGCATTGGCTTTTTGACCTAGCTCGTCTTTCCCCGCCTCATGAACAAGCGGGATGAGCGGTTTAGCTGTGCAACGCAGATGATTGATGAGAAGGAGGTTCTGCAGCTTTCGCGCGAGCTCATCAGGATCCCCAGCGTTACGACCCACGAAGAACGCATCTCCAAGTCCATCTTCCAGAGGCTGGACAAATGGGGACTGTCGCCTAGGCTCGTCCCCGTGAAAGGCTTTGGACCCAGCGTTTTCGCAGAGATCGGGGACAAGAAGGCACCATCGGTTGTGCTCAATGGCCACATCGACACCGTCGAGGTTATGAGCGGCTGGAAGCACGACCCGTTCGGAGCGAAGGTCGAGAACGGAATGCTCTACGGCCTCGGTTCGCTCGACATGAAGGGCGGCATCGCGGGTTTGATGATTGCTTTCAGGTCAATCGCGGAGATGGCGAGTCCGCACTCCTCGAGAATCGTCCTGCAAGCGGTTTCCGGTGAAGAGGCCACGAGCGCGGGCACGAGAGCCGTGATCTCGAGAGGGGGGTTCAGAAACGCCAAGGCAGTCATTGTAGGAGAAGGCTTCGGTGGACTGCGGGCGATAACCAACGGAAGGAGAGGAGGCTCGTACTTCGACATCGATGTCATAGGAAAAGCTGCTCATGGATCCAAGCCCGAGGACGGAATCAATGCCGTTACGGATGCTGCCAAGATCATCTGCGCCTTTGATGCGATGAAGCTGAAAATCGCCAACGGTCTTGTCGCTGACGACTTCCAGACCCTGAAGGAAAGCCAGACTGTCCTGAAGATATCTGGAGGGTCCCAGACTCTGACTGTCCCAGAGAAATGCTACATGAAGCTGATTAGGTGTACAGTACCCAGGAGTGGGAATGTGGAAGCTGAGCTCAGTGGAGTCATCAAGAACCTGAATCTCAAGAGCAGAGTCAGAATCAAGTTGGAGACCACACCTGGAGACCTCTTCCATCCGCATGTGACCGCTCCAACCTCACCCCTCGTGAAAGCCGCCGCTAAGAGCATCAAGGCACTCACGGGGAAGCAGCCGAGGCTTGTGATCGGCCGCTCAGAAGCTGACGACAATATCATCGCACATGATGCCGGAGTCCCTGTGATATGCTTCGGGCCGGGAGAGTCGGGCGACCTCGCGAAGTATCACCAGCCAGAAGAGGCGGTCAGCATCCCCCAGCTGGCGCTCGCCTCGAGAGCCTATTTCATGACCGTTCTGGAAATGGCCGAGACCGGATGACCCAGTGGTGAAGGTCTTGGGGATCATCATTCGGATGCTATCGCGATTCGGCGCCAGCCCGGATCAATCCGAAGCTCGATCAGACGGACAGTTCCTGCGTAGGATGGCAAGTCTGACCTAGTGAGGGACACATTGGAGTGAGGAGGATCATGCAAGGATCTGTGGATATAGAGGCGGTGAAAAGGAGACTCAAGTTCGACTACCTCAAGATTCGGAATGACCCATCCTCCAGAACCCTTGAGATATTCTCGACCCTCCTAGCGAACTTCCAGAGGCCGCAGATAGCCATTCACGACCTCTTGCAGGAGGCCGCCAACCTCATCCAGAAGCAGTTCCGGTTCAGATGGACCATGATGGGCCTGAAGAGTCAGTCCGGCGAACTATACAGATACGAGGTCCAGGTGGGCATGCGTGCGGAATCCTGGGCCAGACAGAAGGCCAAAGTCTACAAGATCACGGACTTCGACATGAAAGGAACTTACAAGGCTGGCGAGATCAGCAAACTGACCAGATTCTATCCAGAAGAGGAGAACCCGCTTTTCAAGGAGGATGAAGGGGTTACGAACCGCCCAATCCTCTTGAGAACCAAGAGGAAGACTGAAGACGAAGCCCTGGAGGCGGATTTCATCGATACCCTGATACTTGGCCCCGGAGACGAGCTCATGGGCTGGATAGAGTACGGCGGGACTGTCGCGGGAAAGCTCCCCGACATCATGACGATACGGTACATCGAAGTCATCGCAGGCATACTCGGTGCTGCGATGACGGCTCAGGCTCGCCGTGGCATGTGATTGGCGTCGATTCGAAAACGCGATGGATAGCCTTCGGAGCGGTCCCAAGGCGAGGAGTAGTAATATCGATTCAGCCATCCTTGCGTCAGACTGGGGGCGTTCCTGAATGGCAGAGAAGGTGACGATAAGGAGATACCGCCGGGCCGATAGGGCGAGCTGCCGCCGCCTCTGGCGAGACCTGACCGAGCGCCACCGCGAGATCTACAGTGACCCAACGATTGGCGGACGGGATCCTGAGGACTTCTTCGACAAGCATCTGAGGAAGGTAGAGGAGAAGAACGTTTGGGTTGCAGTCATCGGGGGGAAGGTCGTTGGATTCCTCGGAATGATCCTTGACGATGAAGAGGCGGAAGTGGAGCCTGTCGTCGTTCACCATTCCCATAGGGGCAAAGGAGTCGGGAGCGCCCTCGTTGGAATGGCAATCAAAGAGGCTGAGAGACTCGGGGTCAAGTACCTCAATGTCAAGCCCGTGGCTAGGAACGCGGAAGCCGTCAAGTTTTTCAGAGCGAAAGGGTTCGAGAACATCGGTCGGATAGAGCTCTTCATGGATTTCTCGGACAAGCGGTGGAAGACGGGGATTGAGGTCCACGACCTCCCCTTCAGATACTGAAGACTGCGGAATGTCAATGTTATCACTTTTGATTACCACATATGATGGTATTTGAGGTCCGAACGCCAAATCGAACGCTAAGAAGGTCGAGACATGTCAGGATTGGCACCGGCCGATGTCAGCGCACCGCGAAGGCGAGGTCCGAACAACGAAGCTGATGCTATCATGGCAATGATGACAAGGGCCATCGATGTCTCCCGCCTGCAGCTGAGGCGTTTGAGGAAGGATGTCGAGCGGTATCACCAACTGACAGGTGCCGGTTCAGGTTCATCTTCCCCAGCAGCGACTACCGAGGGGGAACCCCTTGCTTCCTCTGCTGAGACTCGCACCGCGCTTTACGCAGATTTGCATCTGCTCTTCATCAAGCTCCACGAAGCAGACCAGCTCCTGTCTCGCCTCAAACATCTGATATCTCATGAACCCGAACTCGTCCGCTTGCAGAACAGACACCGAGCGTTCATCAGGAAATGCGACGACTACAGGAGACACCTGGAGAGGGTTGACAAGGATCGTCTTTCAGACACCGGAAATCTCAGCGAACACACATACTCGTTCCACGGCAAGAAGTTCGACATCGGTCCCAATCTCGAGAAGAACGTGGAGGGGCTGCTCAAGGATGTGGTCTCATCTTGGGCGAGGATTCGTGACCATCAGAGGAATATCAGATACCTGATCACGAAGGGCCATCCCCCCGAAGAACACTTATCCTGAGGCTCTTGATGGCCTTGTTTTCGAATTTGGGGCAAGGATAATATTCTCGCACGTGGTCAAGAGCGCCGGAGGATGTATCTTGGCTCAAATACCAGAGGATACGAAATTCAAGAAATTGAGGACCTTCAACCTCGCGATGGGGTTCCTGCACCTGGTCCAGGGAGGGCTGATCTTATGGCTGAGCAACAGCTTCTCGCTGCCCGTGAAGGAGACTCTGCTGAACTCCGACTTGGCCACAAACACTGAAACGCTAATCGACCTTCAGCTCGGCCCTTTGGTGGCTATGTTCCTGTTCGTTTCTGCGATAGCCCACTTCTCAGTCTCCACAAAGGGGTACTCCTGGTATGTCCGGAACCTGAAGAAGGGGATCAACTATGCCCGCTGGTTCGAATACGCGATCAGCTCATCGATCATGATAATAGTCATCGCGATGCTATGCGGCATCTACGAGCTATCGAGCCTGATACTCATATTCTCGCTCAACGCAACCATGAACCTGTTCGGTCTCATGATGGAGCTCCACAACCAGACTACGAACAAGACCAATTGGAGCGCATTCGTCTTCGGATCGTTTGCTGGTCTCGTCTGCTGGATAGTGCTTGGGGTGTACTTCTTCGGGGCACTGCTGGGCGCTTCGTCCTCGGTTCCGACCTTCGTATACTTCATATTCGTATCCCTGGCGATATTCTTCAACATATTCGCCGTGAACATGATACTGCAGTACCGTGGGAAGGGCAAGTGGAAGGACTACCTGTTCGGGGAGAGAGTCTACGTCATCCTTAGCCTCGTGGCGAAATCAGCCTTGGCGTGGCAGGTGTTCGCGGGAACACTCAGACCAATGTAGTCGAGTGGCGGCGCGGAGAAGGCGAGCAAGAGGTAACTATGGTCGAGAACGTCCAATATGATGTGGTCAAGAAGATGGACACCGTCGAGATACGGAAATATCCGAAGATCCTGGTTGCTACGGTCAAGGGGATGGGGGACAACGAGGCGTTCAGCATCCTGTTCGACTATATTGCTGGAAAGAACCGGTCCAGCAGGGGCATCCCAATGACCGCGCCAGTCATCTCCTCAGAGTACGGTTCTGAGAAGATCCCGATGACCGTGCCCGTCGTCTCCGGACGGAACTCGTTCTCGTTCGTGATGCCATCAAGCTACTCGGTGTACACGATACCCGAGCCCGTGGATTCACGGATGGTCATCGAGGAGGTGCCCGAGAGACGAGTTGCGGTGATCACGTTCAGAGGACGGACAGGACCCAGAACCGTTCAGAAGAGAACGGATGCATTGCTGGAGGCACTGAGAAAACACAACATCCAGCCGAGGGACGAGCCTTTCCTCATGAGGTACAACCCTCCCTTCACCCCCGGATTCTTGCGGAGGAACGAGATAGGAGTGCAAGTCGAGGCCTGAGACGCCTCTATTCCTCCGGTCTGAGCTCGACCCCTAGGTCGAGAACCTCTTTCTTGAAGCGCTTCACAACTGAAGAGTATTCCTTGGTCGGTCTCCTTCTCTCAACATCCCAGCACTCGTGCATGAGCTTGCCCAAAGGAGGGTTTGGCAGCTTCGATTCGTACTTTCTCAAGAGATCCTTCACGATTTCGTTCGCCTCGCCACGCTTCTTGCCCGCGACGGCGTGAGCGACCTCTGCGGAAATCCTCGGCTCAACTGGTGACATGCGGTCCTCATACTTGTTCGAGGCGGACCCGAGAGACTCGATCGAGAGGCCCGAGGCGACAGCCGCGATGACCGACGCTGAAGTCTCACGGAGGATCATCGGAGTGCACGGGCCCGCGGCTGCATAGTTGAGGCTCAGGCTGAGCAGGTGAGTGTTCCTGCTAATGGCTTGACCGGAGGCGCTGATAACCCAGAGGAGGTCTCTGCTGCTGTTCGAGACGTATCTCAGGTGGAGCGGGAACGGTACCAGGTAGCTCGATTGCAGAGTCAGAACGCCCATCATGTGACTCGCGACTGTCGTAAGGGCGGTTCCCTCCGGGCCACCAGAGTATCCTCCTAGCAGCGGGGCGAAATCCATTCCAACTGGAGCACCCAAAGAGAGAGCGACAGCGACCTTGTTCAAGCGATCGAAATCGATCTTCATCGGGTCCATGCTCGCAATCATGAAGCCGTCCGAAGGTCGTAGGCCGAATCTCGGATGCGTTGCAGAGGCAAGAGCGATGGCGGACTCTGCCGTTGCGAGCGTGTTCATGAATGGAATTCCCTGTCTTCCAACCCTATTGCAGGCTTCACGGGCCAGCACCGCATTTCGCATTGCGGCCATCACCTCCAGAGGAGAAGCCGGCCTCACTCTTAGGCCACTCACGCGCGTGACTGCAGGAGTCGTGATGGCGTTCGTCTCGGGGATCTCGGCATAGCCTTCCATCAGAGAACTGAAGACCGAATCCGTCGAGATCGCCCCTCCAGCTGCTCCCAGGAGGCACCATGGAGGTGTCTTGTCGTCTACCTTTCTCGGCACGAGCGCCTTTCGGTCTCTGCCCTCGCCGAACTCAAGCCTCGAGGGTGCGTTCCTGAGGCCCTCCTTGATCTCGGTCTCGCTGTACGATATCACTCGCCCGGACGAGATGCAGTACGCTCCCACATCTGCCAGCAGCTCAACACCAGCCTCGAAGATGTCATCCGCGAGAGAGTTGTCTGAAGGAACGGGATTATTGGGATCGAACTTGATCCCGTGCTCCTTCACCTTCTCACGGAGCTTTGGCGAGAAGCTTCTCAATTGGTAGTCATTCTCGCTCATTGGCTTTCCATTCAACGCTTTCTCCATCACATCCAAAAGCTGGACCATCGTGCGACACCCCTAAACGGAACTGCGGGACGATTAGCGTCCTCCGAGTTAAACCTTGTCAGGCATCCGCCACCAATAAATAATCATCTTGTGTTCCAGGGTACTGACCTAGCCGATAGGGCTTGGGGGGAGGTCGTGTCTTGAAAGCCAAAGCATTAGTCGTGTCTCTGCTAGCTGTGATCATGGTTCTAGGCATTCTCGCAGTGCCCTGCGTCAATGCAGGGGTTGCGGGCGGGAAGGTCTCCGCAAAGATCTCTTGGAAGTTTCTGCTGTACCTCGATGCAGACAACAGCCTTGATGTCTACGCGGGCGCGCATCACGAGTCCGTGGTGGAAAGCGACTTCGTCGAGCTCATGTCAGTGGGTTCGACAAAGGATGCAGTGGCGTACGTCCTTGTAGACAGATATGCAGGGCCTGCGAACCTGTTCAAGGTCCTCCCAGGCAAGATGCAGGAGCTCACGGACTTCGCTTTGAACGGGAAGGAGGCGAACATGGGCGACCCGGCAACGCTCACGAGCTTCGTGTCGTACACATCCAAGGTTTCTCCTTCCGAGCACACGCTCTTGGTCTTCTGGGACCACGGATCCCCGAGAGGAGTCGCATGGGACGATCACGCAACTGATGCTGGGGGCATGGACTTCCTGAGTCAATGGGAGGTTGTCAAGGCGCTCTCAGGGTACAAGATCGATGTGATCGGGGCGGACGAATGCAATGTCGGGCACACCGAAGTCGCCTACGAGTATGCAATCGGTCTGCAGACGGAGTACCTCGTCGCGGCCGAGACCTATACCGGCTGGAGAGGCTTCCCGTACGACGCTCTGCTCAGGGAACTGACGAAAGACCCGTCGATGACCCCAAGGGAAGTCGCCGAAATGATGGTCGAGCAGACGCAGATCCTTCTTAACAAGCCGCCATACTCGGGAGAGAGGATAAACTCCCACAGCGCCATAGACCTCGCCAAGATACCGGACCTGGTGGCGTCGCTAAAGGGGCTGACGAGCCTCCTTACGCCCAACATGGACGTCTATAAAGGAACCGTCTCGAAGGCAAGGGGCGCGGCTCAATACTGCTACGGGGCTAACGCCATCAACGTGATTGACCTGGGTACATTCGTCAAAAGGATTTCGAGCGAGGCGCGCTCCCAGGAAGTTCTGGACGCATGCAACGCTGTCCTTGCCAGCCTCGAAGCCGCAATCGTGAGCATGCATGCGACCGGTTCAACCGACCACATGCTGACAGGCCTCGGGATAGGCTTGCCGAACCATTCGTGGGAGATGTCCAGCTACTACCCGAACTTTGCACTTGCAGGTCAGGGCTGGATGGACTTCTTGAAGGCCTACTGGGCTGCTGCGGGCAGCATCTGAACTCTAGTTCGTGTCGATCTGGACTCGGAGAAGGGCGTGCCCTGTCACTGAGAAGAGGATAGGGCGCAAACTTCATAGCCGAAGTGTCTGATGATTCCATAGCGGAGGCCATGAGATGGATGTATTCGATGCGATATTGGCAAGGAAGTCGGTGCGCGCGTATGACTCAAGATCCGTGCCCGACGATGTCCTGATGAAAGTGCTCGAGGCGGGAAGGCTGGCTCCTTCGGCCTCAAACCGTCAGCCCTGGTTCTTCCTGGCCGTGACAGACGAGGAGAAGAGGAAGGCCCTGACTGCGGGGCCGTTCGCCAAGTTCCTGAAGGAGTCGCCCGTGGTGATCGTAGGCATCGGAGACCCGCAGACGTCATCCGAGTGGTGTGTCGTGGACGTGACGATCGCTCTGACGCAGATGGTGCTCGCCGCTACGAATGAAGGCCTGGGCACCTGTTGGATCGGGAGCTTCTACGAGGACAAGGTGAAGGAAGCGCTCGGAATCCCAGGCAGGCTCAAAGTCGTTGCGATGCTGGCAGTCGGCTATCCCCGAGAGAAGATAGACCTCGTGGCCAAGGTCCTGCGCACGAGGAACAGAAAGCCGATGGAGGATATCCTGAGCTTCGAGCAATTCGGAAACCCTGCGCCGAAGGGCATGGCTAAGCAGAAGTAGATCCGCACAAGCCATCCCCCATCGGGAAAAGACTTATTCCTCCTGCCGAGCTGAACCACATAGTGCATTCTATGACGGACAAGGTGAAGAAGACAGACGAAGAGTGGAAGAAGATCCTGAGACCCGATCAGTTCAAGATACTACGCCAGAAGGCAACGGAGAGACCGTTCACAGGAGAGTGCGTTGACAAGTGGGAGAAGGGCATCTACAAATGCGCTGGCTGTGGGGCGGAACTGTTCGCGTCTGATACAAAGTTCGACGCTGGCTGCGGCTGGCCCAGCTTCTCAGCGGCGTCAAAAGAAGATAACATCGAGATGAAGCTCGACACGAGCCTGTTCACGGAACGAACAGAGGTCCTGTGCAGCAAGTGCGGAGGGCATCTCGGTCATCTGTTCGACGACGGACCCGCTCCAACAGGCCAGAGATACTGCATCAACTCAGCTGCGCTTCAGTTCGAGAAGAAGAAGGAAGGGTGACCCGTGAGATGTGCGGCCGATTCGCTCTCGCATTCGTCAAAGGCTTCTACAGTAGGTTCGAGGTCATTGATCAGCAGGCAGGAATCGAACCGCGGTTCAATATCGCCCCTACCCAGACAATCCCGACAATCGTGCGCCAGAGTCCGAACCATGTCGTTATGATGAGATGGGGTCTTGTACCGTTCTGGGCGAAGGATCCGAGGATCTTGTCGCACCTTCATCGCAGTGAGATCTGGCTCACTTCATGTGCGCTTCCTCGGGTGGCCTGATCTTCCTGAAATTGAAGTAGACGGCTATGTCGTACAGTATCTTGAGCGACCCGCCGATGAAGAATGGTGAGGACAGAGAGACGAATTGCATAGCGTATCCGGAAAGGGAGGGGCTTGTTGCCTGGGCGACATTCCTCGCGATGCCTGCCGTGCCCGCAGCGATGATCCTTTCCTCCGGTGCCACAACGGCGACCGTGTATGACTGTCTGGTCGGAACATCCATCTGCGATATCGCTTGCCTTCCCAGGAAAAACGCCATGGACAGGATGAATGTCGGCGCAATAGGTACCAGTATGAGCAGGATGTTCGACGGGATGTGCGTGAACACCATCGTCCTGATGAGGCCTATCCTCTTCGCCAACTCCACGGCTGCGTAGAATGAGATCGTCGAGAGCACATTCGCGACGAAAAATATGATTGCGAGCTGCTCCAGAGGAACTCCGTAAGTGGTGTGGAACCAGTAGGCTATTATGCTCTGAAGCACGAAACCCCCCGCAAACGCGTCGACACCGAACAGGATGGAGAGCTTCGTGACTATCGTCCTAGATTCTGGAGAAAGGCGCTTCTTAGGCCCTTGGGGCTGCGCCTTCGTCAGCTCCGACCTGCTAGACATCGCAAGGTACAGGCATCCGGCAGTGATTGCCAAGAACGAGTAGATGAGGAACATCACCCTGTAAGATTCGGCTTCCCCCAACCCAAATCCAGACCGGAACACTGCGATCATCCCGCTGAACAGCGCCCCCGCCGCGGCTGCCAGAGTGCCGACCATGTTATATGCGGCGAACACGGAATTCCGCTTCTCCTCAGAGCAGGTCTGAGGTAGTATGGTCTGCTCCATCGGGAGGAAGGATCCGACTTCGCCCCCGGTTGGGCTCAATGTTCCGATGACCGCGGCAAACAGGATTATCGCGCGGTTCTCCGTCAGGAAGAACAGCACCCCTGAGGAAGCCATCAATAACGAGAGGAAGATCAGCATCTTGCGTCGGCCGATCCGGTCCGCATAGAGGCTGCAGAATATGGTGAAGGATGCTCCACCAAGGAGCGTCGCGCTGAGAACGACGCCTATCAGAACATCGTCGAAGTTGAGAAAGTCGCCAAGATAGATCGCGAGTATCACGCTCAGAAAACCGTAGCCGAAACTCCTGACGGCCCTTGTCGTCAGAAGCAGTTTTCCGTCCCTAGCTAGCCATTCTAACAACGAGCACCGTCCTTCGGATCGCGATATCACTCAGTCTTCTTCTCTTGTTCGAGCTTCCATTTGCAGAACGCGTATAGAGCGTCGTACATGGGCCACTGCTTCGCCATGTTGTCGAAATCATCATCAGACGTGAGCCGGAAGCCCGTGGCGATCGAATCGAGTCCCGCAGATTCCTGAGCGATCTCAGGGTGGTCTGTGTCGGCTCCACGGACTATCTTGGCGAGCTCGTGCAGAGCAGGGTCCTTCAACTCGTACTTCTTAACGATCGCATCGAAGCTGCAAAACTCGCCGTGATGTCCCAAGTCAGCTCCCTTGGCATCGTAGGGAATCGCGTTCTGTTCTTTTGCCGCCTGTAGCAATTGATCTGCTGGCACGAACAGGAACTCCGCATCCGGGTCGACGAATCGTTTTATCAGCCATGGACATGCAATCCTGTCTACATGCGCCTTCTCGCGAGTAATCCAATTCACTGTTATCACCCAATCTAGTTCCTCAGGAACGACTTGCAGGAATTAAAGGCTAGGTTGGCGGAGTGCCTTTCGCCTCCCCTCTAACCTTGCCCCTGGCCAACGAGGCAAAGATGCCGACAAAGCACATCACCGCGAAGGTGCTGAATGCCACTTTATAGCTCTTGAGGAACTCGGGGGAGAGCTGATGGCTCAAATCGACATTGCCAACATATATCGCAATGAAAAGAGTGGCGATGCCGATGCTTAGCACTTGGCCCACGAGACGCATTGTGCCGACGGATGCGGACGCCACGCCGTAGTGCTTCCTATCCACTGAGCTCATGATTGCGTTTGTGTTTGGCGACGAGAACAGGGCGAAGCCGAACCCGAGGAAGGCAAGAGATCCAACCACGATCCAGACGTTCGTCCCTTCGTTCATCAAGGAAAGAAACACCAAACCGACAGTTGATATCGCCATCCCCACGGAGGATATGATCCGCGGTTCGATCACGTCCGACAACCTTCCAGCAACGGGCGAGAAGACGGCCATGACGACTGGCTGCGAGACGAGTATGACTCCCACCATGAACTCGGAGAACTCCTTCACGTAATAGAGGTACAAGGACATCAGGAAAGTGACAGCGAACGTGGCGCTGTAATTCACGAGAGCTGCAATGTTGGAGAAAGCAAATGCTCTATTGTCCCTGAACAACTTGATGTCCAGAACGGGGTGGGTCTGCCTCACCTCCCAGGAAGCGAAGACCGCGATCCCTGCAACTCCCGCAAGAGATACGAACACGCCAAGGAGGTCAGGAAGGAAAGAGAGTCCCAATAAGACTGCGGTCAACGACACCGCGTATATTGCCGACCCCGCAACGTCGAACCCCTCCCCTCTCGACCCCGCCCACTCTCCTTCGAGCCACCGGTAGCCGACCCAAAGAATTGCTGCGCAGAGTGGCATCAGCACAACGAACAAGCTTCTCCAGCCGAGGAACTCGGTCAGGATGCCTCCGAAGAAAGGCCCTGAGGAGAGGCCCACATAGACAGCAGCTGTGCTGAGTCCCAGCACCTTGCCCCTATCCTTAGGAGGGTAAACAGAGGTGAGAATGGCTATCGAAGTCCCGAACATCATCGCGCTGCCGAATCCCTGGACGAATCTGAATCCGATAAGCGAAGTCGATGACGGAGCGAGAGCGCAGAGTATCGAACCAGTGCCGAAGACCCACATGCCATAGAGGAACACCTTCTTCCGACCGTGGATATCTGCAAGCCTTCCGAACGGCAAGAGGAATATCGCTGCCGCCAGAAGATATGACATCGCGACCCAGCTGAGAAGGACCGCGTTCATGGAGAGCTCGTCTGAGATCGATGGCAGAGCCACATTGATGGACGATGCCATGAAGGGAGTCAAGAATGAGCTGAGCATGGCAAGTAGCAGTGCGGATCGCTTCTCCCTCTCATCATCCAAGTATCTCACCAGTCAGGAATGATGACGACCGATTACTCCGTTTGGATATCAATGTTTACCTGGAGGCGACATCAGTCTCCACGCAGTAGAGATTTGAACCATCCTGCGACAATCATGCTGCCAAGACCACGCTACCCGTCGTCCACCCGGAAGGAACCGCATCTGAACAGTCTGAAACCCCGCTCATAGTCGTCTCTGGATGGATGAGAAACTTGCTCAGTCCATCAAGAGGGAGGGCGCGTGCGATTTCGTCCCAAAGAACAACCTTGCACGACTCGTGCCAGCCATCGAGCGGGAGCTGAAGTCGGGCAAGAAGACCGAAAAGACGAGGACACCCGTGAAGAAGGGGAAGAAGTGAGCCGCCAGCGATTGTTTTATTACTGTCTCGGTCATCACCTCTGACAATGAACAGAGAGCATGTGCCAACCCCGCCAATCGCGAGGAAGGTGCCGAAGGAGCTCGTGACCCATGGCGATGCTCGCGTTGACAACTACTTTTGGCTGAGGGACAGGGCGAACCCTGGCGTCATCGAGTACATCGAAGCCGAGAATCGCTACGCCGATGAAGCGACGAAGCACACGGAGCCGCTCAAGAAGAAGCTTATCGAGGAACTCAAGAGCCGAATGATCGAGACAGACATCTCCGTCCCGCAGAAGAAGGACGACTATTACTATTACACGCGCTCGGAGAGGGGAAAACAGTACCCGATTCACTGCAGGAAGAAGGGCACCCTCAATGCTGAAGAGGAAGTGATCCTGGACGAGAACGATATCGCCAAAGAGAGTGTGTTCTTCACCGTCAACATGCACAAGGTCAGCCCTGACCATCAGATGCTCGCCTATCTTGCGGACACCAACGGCTCTGAGAGGAACACACTTTACGTGAAGGATCTCGGAACGGGAGAGCTGCTCAGCGAGCAGATACCGAACACGTCCGAAATGGAATGGGCGAACGACAACAAGACCATATTCTATTCAATCATGGACAATGCGGCCAGGGCGTACAAGGTCTTCAGGCACGTCTTGGGAACCAACCCCAAGGCAGATGTGGAGGTGTTCCACGAAGAAGACCCTGGGTTCTACTACCTCGTGCTCTCGAAGACCAAGACGAGGAAGTACATACTGATCACGGTCGAGAGCGCAACAACTTCAGAGGTCCACTACATCCGCGCGGACCGCCCTAAGGACGGATTCAAGGTCATGAGGGCCAGAAAGCACAGAGTGGTCTACTTCGCAATCCATCATGAGGACAGGTTCTTCATCGTCACGAACGAGAACGCGATCAACTTCAAGATCATGGAGGCCCCGGAATCGGATCCGGCCGCGAAGAACTGGAAGGAGTTCGTCCCTCACAGGGAGGGCGTGTCGATCGATGTGAGCGACCCGTACCCGTTCGTTGAGGCCTTCAATGGGCACCTCGTCATATTCGAGCGCGAGAACGGTCAGGGAAGGATTCGGGTCCTCAACCTGAAGGACAAGAGGTCGCACTACATCGACTTCCCCGAGGAGATATTCATGGCATACCCGATCGAGAACCCCGACCCCGAGTCTGAAGAACTCTGGATCAAGTACTTCTCGATGGTAACGCCTGACACGATATACGCGTATGATCTGAGGGCCAAGAAGCTCGAACTGAAGAAGCAGGACAAGTTCTCGGGATACGACCCGTTGATGTACCATCAGGAACGGGTCTTCGCGAAGGCCAGAGATGGCAAGAACGTGCTCGTAACCCTCGTCCACAGGAAGGACTTGAAGAAGGAGGGAAGGAACCCGACCTATCTGTACGGATACGGGGCGTACGGCACGTTCGAGTGGGCCACCTACAACACGTTCAACTCCATGCTGATCCCGCTCCTCGAAAGAGGATTCGTGTGCGCGCACGCGCACATACGGGGTGGCGGCGAGCTCGGGAGGCGGTGGCACGAGGACGGCCGAATGCTCAAGAAAATCAACACTTTCACAGATTTCATCGCGTGCGCCGAACACCTGATTGCCGAGAGGTACACATCGACTGATAGACTGACAATCAGGGGCAGAAGCGCGGGGGGGCTTCTGATGGGGGCCGTCACGAACATGCGCCCGGACCTGTTCAAAGTCGTGGTAGCGGAGGTGCCGTTCGTGGACGCGGTGACGACCATGCTCGACCCATCCATCCCCCAGACCGTTGGCGAGTTCGAGGAGTGGGGCAATCCGGCGCTCAAGCAAGAGTACGACTACATCAAGACATACTCACCATACGACAACATCGAGCGCAAACCCTATCCGAACATGCTGATCACTGCGAGCCTCAACGACATCAGGGTACCGTACTGGGAACCAGTCAAGTGGACTGCGAAGCTGAGGGCTATGAAGACCGACTACAACACCATACTTCTGAAGACTGGGATCGTCGAGGGGCATTCAGGGGCCTCTGGGAGATATGACCACCTCAAGTACTTCGCGTACATGTACGCGTTCATTCTCGACCGCTTGGGCATCAGAGAGTAGAATCTGCACCTGACCCCGGTCGCATTATCTTACTGGAACAGAAGACTGTAGATCATCGCCGATGCCGCGAGGTACACGCCGCAGGTGAAGATCGCCTTGACGACCGGGGTTTTGAGTTTCTGCAGACCCCAAGTCGAGCCGATGATGGCCATTACGAGGACTATCGGGGTGAGCACAAGAGCCAGCTGATAGTGAAACACCACTCCTTCCTCCGCGGTCAATACGTAGACGATTACCGCGGCGGGTGTGAGAATGGACCCGAGAAGGGCTGAGGTGCCGATGGCCCTCCTAGCCTCGTATCTGAAGACGTATATGATCAAAGGGACACTCACGACACCTCCGCCGATGCCGAAGCTGCCTACGAGGAATCCTATCAAGACGCTGACGCCCATGCCGGCAACCCGTCGGCGAGTGCTGATGTCTGTTGGACTTGTTACGTTATCCTTCTTCCCCTTGTATATGTCGAACATCATCTTCGTGGCCACGATCACCAAGAGCGTGGCGAAGCCAGCTTTGAAGACCCTCTCATCCACCGTGGAGGTGAAGAGGACACCTCCGGCCACTCCGATGAGGCCTGCCGCCGCCAGCAGCAGTCCAAACCGAAAGTCGACCAGGTGCTTCTTGCTGTGAGTGTAGGTCGAACTCAGCATCGTGACGAAGGCGAACATGAGAGACAGAGGGACGATCTCCTTGGGCGCTATGCTGCTGCCAGAGAAGAACACAATCATGATGGGCACGTAGAGTTGGCCGCCGCCCAGACCCAGGTTTGAGTAGAAGAACGCCACGACGGCTACAAGAACGGCGACGACTATCAGCGAAATTGTTTCTACGCCGTCGAAGACCATGTAGTTGTCAACAAATCCTGCATATTAAATGAGTGCGATTGTACAGTCGTTCGAACAATCGCCTCCATTCACGGATGATTTGCTAATAATCGTAGGAGAAAATCGTAATATCCCAAATCCTTTTATATCCAGTGGCAATTCGTTCGATGGCCAACGATGGGGGCTTGAATTCGTGAAAGTGCTAAGAGTTGACCTCACCACTGGAAAGTTCGCAGACCAGGAGATATCGAAGGAAGACTGCAAGAAGTTCTTGGGAGGAAGAGGCCTGGCGGCCAAGATCCTCTACGAAGAGAACAAGCCCAGGATAGATGCTTTCGACCCCGAGAATCGGCTGATATTCATGGCTGGCCCGTACACGGGCACACAAGGCTCATTCACCGCCTTCTACAACGTCACGACGAAGGCACCGCTCACGGGAGCGATCCTGTCGGCCCACTCCGGAGGACACTGGGGCCCGATGTTCAGGAAGACCGGGTATGACGGCATAGTCTTCAAAGGAAGGTCGCCGAAGCCTGTGTATCTGCTGATCACGGACAGGGGACCCGAGCTGAAGGACGCCTCCGACCTTTGGGGAAAGGACGTCTTCAAGACGATCGATGAACTGGAGAAGAGACACGAGAAGTCCAAGGCGGCTGTCATCGGCCCAGCCGGTGAGAAGCTGGTGAGATACGCAGCAATCATGAACGACATGAACAGAGCTGCAGGCAGGGGCGGCGTAGGCGCGGTCATGGGCTCAAAGAACCTCAAGGCAGTGGTCGTGCACGGTACCAAGGATGTCCCGCAGGCCGACATTGAGAAGCTCAGGGAGACTTTCAAGACCGCCACAGCCACGGTCAAGGAGAAGGCCCAGGCGTTCGCCAAGTACGGCACATCCATGGTCGTGGGGATCACTGGCAAGGCGGGGACCATACCGACACGCAATTTCCAGACTGGCTACTTCCCCGAGTACGAGAAGATCGGCGGGGATACGCTCGTCAATAACTACAAAACGAAGGACACTGCATGCGCGAGATGCCCTCTTCACTGCGGGAACCTGACCAAAGCCGAGAAGGACTACAAGGTCGAGACCGAGGGGCCCGAGTACGAGACGCTCGCGATGTTCGGCTCGAACCTGGGCAACTCTAACATCGAATCGATCATGATGGCGAACAGCATCTGCAACGAGTACGGCATGGACACGATATCGTGCGCGGACACAATAGCGTGTGCGTACGAGCTGTTCGAGAAAGGGATCATCTCCGAGAAGGACACTGGAGGACTGAAGCTCAAGTGGGGAGACCACGCCGCGATGGTCAAGCTCGTGGAGATGACCGGCAAGAGGGAGGGCTTCGGTAAGCTCCTAGGCGAGGGATCCAGGAGGCTTGCAGCGAAGTACGGACCTGATGCTGCCCAGTACGCGATGAACGTCAAGGGCATGGAATTCCCCGGATACGACCCGAGAGGGATACAGGGCATGGCACTCGCTTTCGCGACCTCGACCAGGGGCGCGTGCCACCTGAGGGCAACGATGTACGTTCCAGAGCTGTTCCAGGGCAAGCTCGACAGGTTCACGGTGAAGGGAAAGTCAGCCGTCCTGAAGGACCTGCAGGAGCTGTTCACTGTCTACGACTGCATGATCCTGTGCAAGTTCGGCGCGAGGAACGCGTTCGGCAACTCGTGGGACGAGATGGTCACCTTGACCAACGCAGCATCGGGCCTCGGATACAATGTCGATGAGCTCAGGGAGGTCGGCGCGAGGTCGTGGACCATGGAACGGCTCTTCAACCTCAGAGAGGGCTTTTCGAAGAAGGACGACACCCTCCCGGAAAGACTGTTCACGCTGGCGATCGACGACGGCCCCTCCAAGGGCGCGGTCGTGAACAAAGCTGATTTCGACAAGGAGCTCGAAGAATACTACAAGCTCTGGGGCTGGACATCGGAAGGGATACCGACCAAGGATACCCTCGACAAGCTGGGACTTCGAGTCTAGGACGGTCGCAGATTCGGCTCCATACTTGCTCTTGAAGAGGATTCTCAGCGAGGCGGTGTTGACCTGTTGGGAACACAGAAGGGGCCCATGCATTTTTCGTTTTTGTTGAAATCAAAAAGAAGAATGTATGGCTCGACTTGGGTTCAAATCCCCCCTCCCGCACACTTGCTTCAAATGCTCTCTCCCAAAATCACCGATCCCTAGCCGCCATCATGATTCCTGCCTGCTGAATTGTTCCGTCCTTTTGGCATCGACAACTGCTTAAACCCCTTGCGCGTTCCAGCGGTCGGACGTATGGGACAGATGAGAGTTGTTCAACTAGGATGCGGAATAACTGGCCTCGTGTGCGCGGAGTACCTCGAAAAGAACCCGAAAGTGGACAAGCTGGTCCTTGCCGACATGCGAACAGACGCTGCGGAAGGAATGGCTCGGCGCGTCAAGAGCGACAAGATATCGGTCGTCAAGACCGACGCCTCGGACAAGAATGCACTCAAGAAGCTGCTGAGAGGCACGGACCTCGTCGTTTGCTCGATCACTTCTGAGCTGCTCGGGAAGATCGGTGAGGCGGCGATAGGAAGCGGGGTCAACTATCTCGATTTCAGCTTGTCTGTGGACTTCACCAAGGAGTTCGAGGCGCTGAGAGAGAGGTGCACAGACAGCGGCATGACCTACATCACCGCAATGGGGGCCGACCCGGGAATGTCTGATGTGTTCGCCAGATATGGCGCGGATATGCTCGACAGCGCTTACGAAGCTCATGTCAGAGATGGAGACAATGCCGTTGCAAAAGGACACGACTTCTTCACTCTCTGGTCGCCCTTGGACATGGTCGAAGAGGCGACCACGCCAGCGGCTGTGTGCAAGAACGGAAAGATAAGCTACCTGCCGCCCCTCCAAGCGAAGGAGACCTACGAGTTCCCCCAGCCGATTGGTCCCCTGCCCGTATACAACACGACCCACGAAGAGACCTTTCTCATCCCGCGATTCATCAAGGGCATCAAGAACGCGGACTTCAAGATCGCCATCGACGACGAGTTCGCAGCTAAGTGCAACATGCTGCGGAAGATCGGGATGCACAGCAAGGAGCTCGTAGATGTAAAGGGCACCATGGTCAGACCCTTGGACGTGGTTGTCGCCACAATGCCGAGACCCGTGGAGCTTGTCGGAATGGTCAAAGGCTCGGCAGGTATCGTCGTTGAGATCCTTGGCAAGAAGGACGGCAAGGACGTCATGGCCAAGGTGTGGACTACCTTGTCTCACGAAGAGGCCTACAGGATATGTAGGAGCAATGCCACTGGCTACCTGGTTGGCGCGGCCGGAGCCATCGGAGCCGAGATGATAATCTCTGGTGAGCTCAAGAACAAGGGATTGCTCGTGCCCGAGCAGCTTCCTGCTAAGAAGTTCATCGAGAGGTTGCCCCCAAAGAGACTGGAGGCAAAGAGCAAGATCACACCTCTCAGGTGACACAAGGCCGAGACTCCAACTTCAGTCATCTCTCGAATGTAGTGAGTTCAGATCCCCCAGCCTGAGCAATAACAGAGAGATTAATGATCAGGGCTCGGCGCGATGGATTGCGATTTCCGTCCCTACTTGGTTCAGGGCGGTGTGGCGTCTCACAGCGAGGAGCATGTGCGATTCGCGGAAGACATCTACGATACCCTAAGCGCACACGCACTCGACCAACTACTGCGTTGAACGATCGGCCGTTGAACAGCCGGCTCGTCCGGTTCTGGTTCCCTCCGGTGCGATAACACTCTGATTGATGGCATGCTAAAAGAGGCTCCCCGCCCATGTGCCCGTTGCACAACTGGCCCAAGGCGGGAGAACCATGAACTACATAGGATTGGACATACATAAAAAGAACACCCAGGCTTGCGTGAAGA
>Ga0315284_10001463_pt1 | contig 33684 bp, 29 predicted proteins | sample YL17G09_16_MG_FD_203696 | JGI IMG/M metagenome (GOLD analysis project Ga0315284, IMG submission 203696) | Sediment microbial communities from Yellowstone Lake, YNP, Wyoming, USA - YL17G09_16 | ecosystem: Environmental > Aquatic > Freshwater > Lake > Sediment | place: USA: Wyoming | collected... | reverse complement strand
CCAATATGAAATGTGACAATCTTGATGGCGTTAAGCCATGCAAAGCTGTATGCACAATAAACAATGGAAAAATCAGTGGCGTATATATAATTCATCCAGGAACTGGCTATAAAATTGCTCCCAAAGTGGAAATTGTCGGAGGCGGTGGAGATGGTGCTATTTTGAAGGCAATTTTAGTAGATGGAAAAGTGAAAGAAATGAAGGTAATGAGTGGCGGCAGTGGATTTCATGAAACCCCCGTTTTAAAAATAGAGACCCCCAATTCCAGCAATGGATGTTATTTATGTTGTAAATAATTTTCTTCCCAACTATTAATGAAAGATTATATATTATTCATTTGTGTATTGATTCTTCTTCTATTTATTTATATATTACAATTTGTCTCTCCTCGCCCTACTTTAGAAAAATTTTCAGGCAAAGGAAGAGAAATTCAGCGAAAGGTAATTCAGCCGGAATCTTCACCTCTCCTTCAAAATGCGAACAGTGAGCAACAACTTTATAGTCTCCAGCGGATTTATCCAAGATACGGTGCTGCTCAATACGATGTGGGAAATTACCCCAATGTAATTTTACCAGGTGAGCTAGTGGGCTGCGGTTCAAGACGAGAGCCCTGTTATGGTGGCAGCCAGCAAGTCGTCGCCAATATTTTGCCGCCGCTGGATATTTCCAATAAAAATATTGCGCCAAAGAATGGCGACATTGGACCTTACGCACCATTTGAGCAGGTGGGTTATATTTATAAAATATTTGCGCCTTATGAAGAGAATGCTTATCGCCCACTTTATTTGAATAGAGTATATCCAAATACAAAATATCCTGTTTATGACTATTTTACAATGAGTCCAGATGGTGAAAAATACGATGTGATTACACCGTCAAAACATCGGGAATTAGGCACGAATGACCAGATACAGATCCAAGGTGAAAATTGCTGGTTCAGAGTTACAATTAATCAAAATAATGTTCCTTCTTACCCTCGTGTTAGATAAATCTATTTATAAAAAAATTGATTTAAAAATACTCATGTTTATTTTTAAATAAAACCAAATGTCTCATAATTGTGATGATAGAAAAATTCAAACTACTGCTATTTTTAATATTACAAAACAACTTGAAACATCATCAAAATGCATTGTTAAAATGTTTTGTGGAACAGGTAAATCACGTGTTATAAAGAAAATTATTATTAATCAAAACAAGCTATTGAGCGTAATTGTGTTTCCATCACTAGCATTAATCCGTCAATTTACTAGCGATTATCTTAAAGATATTGATACAAAAATGTATGAATTATTAAATGTTTCAAGTGAAAAACTTAATGATATTCAAAGCACAACGGAACCAAAAAAAATTAATAAATTCATAAATAATTCTAAAACTAAAAAACAAAATAAAATCATTTGTGTGACTTATCAGAGTTTGAATGTGCTTCTTGATAATTTAAGCGATACAAAAATAGGAATTGCATGTTTTGATGAAGCACATAGAACAACAAGCCTAGAATACAAAAAACTTATATATGATGAAGAATATCTGGATAAATATGAAAAAAGAGTTTTCTTTACCGCAACACCAGTAAATGCTAATGGCGTGACAATGTTTGGCAGTGAATATGGAGATTGTGGTTCTCTTGCATGTGAATATACATATTTACAAGGACTGAGAGATAGTATTTTATCATCATTTGAATTACGTATTGATATTTATACCCAAAATACTCTTGCGAATATGTATGAATGTATTGCGCGAGCGATTTTAACAACAGGGAACACAAGAGTGCTTACATTTCATTCTGAAACTGCGGCAGATAGTGATTTAGATACATCTGTTTTACGTTTTGTTAATAAGGATAAATTTGTTGAGGCATTCCACAGCGTGTGTGCAAAAGAATTTCCTGATAAGATGGGAAAGTTTATCGATAAATATATGACATTCAATGCAATAACTGCAGAAACAAAAAACAAGGATGCAATCCTTAGCGCATTTGATTCATGCAGTGATGATGAAATTTATATAGTATCATCATGCCGAACAATTGGTGAAGGGGTGGATACTAAGAAGGCGAATATGTGTGTATTTGTAGATCCAAAATCATCGCATAAGGATATTATTCAAAATATCGGGCGTATTTGCAGAAAGGTCGCTGGGTCAGATAGACAACCTGCTACGGTTCTGATACCGGTTTGTATTGGATGGGATAAATATGTGGCAACAGGAGATAATGCCGAAGCACAAGATAAACTTATTCGTGAACAATTGAATGACCGAGAGAATGGCGATTATAATGCAATTATGTGTGTTTGTGCGGCACTTAAACAGGAAGATCCAGAATTGTATGATTTGTGCTTGAAATATACGAACAATTTTACAAATGCAGAGAGAAAGCACGCGCTGGAAGAGCAGGGATTTTGCGTATTGGATGAAGAAGATATTGATGAAATTGTGGAAAATGGGGAGAATATAGAAATTCATACAAATAATATAGAACAATCAATTATTTATCTGGGATTTGAAGGGAAGGATGAAGACGAGAGCCCCATTCAGCGTTTCTACAAAGTAGATATGGAAACAATGTATCATCGAATTGTGCCGATAGAAGGATGTGAAAACTTAAATAACAAACGCTTGAACCCACCAAAGGCGACTAATCGCCCTAGAATGAATATTCATATAAATGATGAAATCAAATTACTTTGGAAAATTGGTGATATTACACTTAGAGAAAAATTTGGGTCAGGGGTGCTGGAATGCGAAGTAGAACAGATAGATAATGATGAAAAATGGAAAGAGAATCATCGGAAGATGTGTGAGTTTATAAATACAAAAAGCAAAGCACCATTACAACATTCAAAAGACCTTATTGAAAAACAATTAGCAACTTGGATTGGAACTCAAAAGACAAATTACAACCCAAAAGGTTCTGAATTCAGCAAATATATTATGAAAAACTCAGAAATATGGAAAATCTGGGTAGATACACTTGCTGATGAAAAATATAGTAATCTATTAGTATTAGACCTAATCCAAGATTGGAAAAATAAACATAGGAAAATGTGTGAGTTTATAAATACAAAAAGCAAAGCACCTTTAAATAATTCAAAAGACCTTATTGAAAAACAATTAGCAACTTGGATTGGAACTCAAAAGAAAAACTACGACTCAAAAGGTTCTGAATTCAGCAAACAAATTATGAAAACTCCAGAAATATGGCAAATCTGGGCAGATACACTTGCTGATGAAAAATATAGTAATCTATTAGTATTAGACCTAATCCAAGATTGGAAAAATAAACATTTGACAATGTGCGAGTTTATAGATACAAAAAGCAAAGCACCATCAAAAAATTTAAAAGACCTTATTGAAAAACGATTAGGAAGTTGGATTGGAACTCAAAAGACAAATTACGATCCAAAAGGTTCTGAATTCAGCAAATATATTATGAAAAACCCAGAAATATGGAAAATCTGGGTAGATACACTTACTCATGAAAAATATAGTATTGTGTTAGCAGACCCAGAACAAGATTGGAAGAATAAACATCAGAAGATGTATGAATTTATAGATACAAAAAGCAAAGCACCTTCAATATGTTCAAAAGACCTAGTTGAAAAACAATTAGGAAGTTGGATTAGAAATCAAAAGACAAACTACGACTCAAAAAGTTCTGAATTCAGCAAACAAATTATGAAAAACCCAGAAATATGGAAGATTTGGACAGATACACTTGCTAATGAAAAATATAGTAATCTATTAGTATTAGACCTAATCCAAGATTGGAAAAATAAACATAGGAATATGTGTAAGTTTATAGATACAAAAAACAAAGCATCATCAAATAATTCAAAAGACCTTATTGAAAAACAATTAGTAAATTGGATTGGAACTCAAAAGACAAATTACGACCCCAAAGGTTTTGAATTCAGTAAAAATATTATGAAAACTCCTGAAATATGGAAAATCTGGTCAGATATACTTGCTGATGAAAAATATAGTGATATGTTATCAGACCAAGAAAAAGATTGGAAAAATAAACATAGGAATATGTGTAAGTTTATAGATACAAAAAGAAAATTGCCATCAACACATTCAAAAGACCTAATTGAAAAAACATTAGCAAATTGGATTGGAACTCAAAAAAAAAAATACGATCTCAAAGGCGCAGAATTTAGCAAATATATTATGAAAAACCCAGAAATATGGCAAATCTGGAATGATACAATTGCTGATAAAAAATATAGTGATGCATTATCAGACCCAGAACAAGATTGGAAAGAGAATCATTTGAATATATGTGAGTTTATTAAAAAAAATGGTAAAGTACCTTCACAACATGCAAAAGACCTTAGTGAAAAAAAATTAGCAAATTGGATTGGAACTCAAAAAAAAAATTATGATCCCAAAGGTTCTGAATTCAGCAAACAAATTATGAATACAAATCCAGAAATATGGCAAATATGGACTGATACACTTGCTGATGAAAAATATAGTGATGTGTTAGCAGACCCAGAACAAGATTGGAAAAATATACATCAGAATATATGCGAATTTATAGATATAAAAGGCAAATCCCCATCAAACAGTGCAAAAGACCATGAAGAAAAAAAATTAGCAGCTTGGATTGGAACTCAAAAAACAAAATACGATCCCAAAAGCGCAGAATTTAGCAAATATATTATGAAAAAACCAGAAATATGGAAGATTTGGACCAAAACACTTGCTGACCCAAAATATAGTAATTTATTAAAAAAAGCTGGCATCCAAGAAAATAAAATAACTAGTTCTTCTAGCGCAACATCTATTGCATCTTCTCGCAGTACACCCCTATTACCAAAAATATCAAAAAAATCACATCTCATCCCAAATCCATCATTTCTGGAATGTTCTTCATCCAGTTCAAATCTATTATCTAAGCGTGTAATAACTGACTCACCCTACAAGTTGACCGGTCGCGAATGGTCTATACAAAAATCTACAACCACCCATGAAAAACTCAAATCCAATCCAGCTGAATGGCACACATATCACACAGCTCGTGACATCAGTTTTCAAGGCTATATTGACCAATCCCAAATTCCACGCAATCGTGTCATTACACATCTCGCCAATAAGAGAAAACATAAGCTTCGAATTCTTGATCTCGGTTGTGGTCGAAATAATATTGCACAACACTTTTTATTTGAGAAAAAATTTACAATTCAAGGCTATGATCATGTTGTAGAAGAAGGAAGCACAGCCCGTATTGGGAATATTTCTGACCTAACAGAACAAGAAGAAGACGAAAATGCAGACATTTGCATTTACAGTCAGTCACTTATGGGCTCTGATTGGGATGACTATCTTACCGAAGGATACCGAATGCTGCGATACAATGGCGAATTTATCGTATCAGAACACATCAAAATGTTAGACAATGTTCGTGTAAAACTCGAACGTTTAGGATGCAAAGTAGAAAGCATTGATGCAAATTTGGACATGCAAATTGAAGAGGATAAAGTATCAAAATGGTTCTTATTGATTGCAAGAAAAGTATAAATATAGTAACACAACTACTCCAATTTAGGTTGTTTAACACTCCAATTTGGACCAGTCATATTTCGCAAAAAATAAACGGACGTTTTATCAGCTAATGAATTATAAATATATCCAGTAGATCCCATCACGTCGAAATTCTGCGAAAAGTCCCCGTAATCATCATAATTCCCTGGCATAATCCCAGAAGTCCCCAGATTGGCGGCAACTCTTACGTCTTCATTAATTGTATATGTCAGCGATTTATTGGGAATAGTCGGCGGTTTAGTATACATGCTATTAAAATAATCATCAGCATTAAGAGGTGTTAGTCTTTTAGCAGGCGGTGGCGTTTTATCTTTTTTGTAATGGACGGGAACCCCAGCCGTTAATTTCTGATAATTTATATTATGTTCCAAATTTAATAAATTCGGAGTTTTCCTAAATAAATAAAGCCAGTTCACGTAATCTTGCATTGTCATTCCATCAGGATAGCCAAATTTGAAAGCGTTTCTCTCAACAATCGTCATATCCCTTAAATCCGGGTAATTTTGTCGGGGTGACTCCAATTGGACAGTCCCTTTCGATTTGTCATCGGGGAAGAAAGGATTTACATAGACTTTGTCGCGTGGCTCCAGTTTGATTTCTGCATCAGGAAATTTCAAGATATTCTCATATGTGATTTGCGAGGGCATATTTGTATTGAATGTAGAATCCTTTATTTCTCTCTCCCATTGTTCTCCCATTTTGGCGTCTTCCTCTTCTTCTTCTGCATCAGCCTGATTCTCGAATGATTCCTCAATGGAAACTATTTTTCTGGATTGTTGCTGGCTAAAAAGACAAAAAATTAATAATAAAACTATGCAAATAATAAAAATATAAATCATTAATAATTACTTAGAATAATATTTTCTATATTTCTATTAGATTATGGCAAATTTTACTTTAGAAACAACCAGAAATACAGCATTTACAAATATTCCACGACTAACATTTCAAAGTCCTCAATCAACAACTGGTGCAACTCCTTCGACAACTGAACCGATATTATTTTGTCAAACAGGGTGCGACCTAGAATTTAAATTTAAAAATATAACTAGTGCAAAATTGAAGAATGATGGTGCCTATTTTACAATAACGCCCCCGGATAATTCAGAGAATTATATAAATTGGAGTGGATCAGGAAAAGCCGGATTTAATATGATCAGATTTGATTTGAAAGAGATAAAAATTGCAGCCCCCGCTAGAGATGTTGTCGGCTCAATTAATTACAGTAAATCTATTCAGATATATTTTTCATTTGTAAATAGTGACGAGAATAAAAGAGATATTATGATAGTGATATCTATAATTGGTCAAGCAAATAATGTAGGAAATGCACAAACAGACGGATTTATTTTATTAAATGAACTGACGAATCAGATTCCAATGCGAAATGATATTAGATCGGTGACTAGTTTGAAAAATGTTAATTTGGGGAATTTATTACCATCTAGTAAAGCATTTTTCAACACACTTATTGATACTCAAAAAATATATTATATTTCCATGGCGAGAATTATTGACATCCCGGAAAATTTCTTAAATAATATGATTTCCAGGGTAGTTGGTGGACAGCAAGCATATCAGTCCAAAGTAAATCAAAATACTCAGCAGATCCCTTCAAATCCACCAGGAACATTTATATTCTATAGTGAAAATTTAAAAACAATTGGATCAGATCAAGCCTATGTTTGCAATGCCAATTGTGACCGAGTGGTTGGCGATGCATCGCTATTACAGCCAACATTTGGATCTAGCACTGATACAAGAATACCGGGAACTTCAACGCGGACAGCTTCAGGCGCACCTGGAGCATCCGCAAAAGAAATACCATGTGAAGAAGAATATGTTTATCCGGGGACTAAGACACCTGTGAAAATAAAGTCTGCTTCGGCACCGGCGACTTCTGCAGATAAATCGAATGAAAAAGAATTGACTAAGCCAGAGTTGGGTAATGTAGGGGTATTATCTGTTTTTGGAGTTATGATTTGCATTCTTAGCATTGGAATACTTTTTGCAATGTCAAAAGCATCTGGTGTAACAAGTTTCTTGGGATTCTTCTCTAGAGAATTATGGAATGTTCCAAATATACCTTTTATTTTAGCGGGATTAATTGGGTTTATTACACTAGTTGTTGGCGTTTCATTTACAATGGTTATTCTTAATAAAAATAATCAACCAGATATACCAGAAAAAGACAAAGACAATCAGCCATGGATCGGTTTAATTGTTGGACTTTCAGTATGGTTATTATGTCTTATTCCACTTGCATTTTTTGCTTTTAAAGCTAAGAGATATTCATATAATTCTTTTGGGAATTCATCCTCTTATTATTCAACGGGTAGTTTTTCTCAACCATATCCATTCGCATTACCAATTAATCCCACATTACCCGGTTTTAACCCAGCTAAAATAAGATCATTTAATACCCAAGCAGGTAAAATATTAAGTAACTATCAATCAGCACCATCTCAAGCAGATTTCTTAAAACCTGGATCAAGCGGGATACAAGATATTTTAGCAGCTTCAAAACAGTATAGTCAATTATCACCAATTGTACAAGAAACTCTAGCAAAATATAATCCAAGCTTAGTACCTTATCTTAATCCAAAAGGACAATTTATTCAGAATATCCAATCACAAAACCCTCAATTATTCCCGGCTCAGCAAACATTAAAGAGTTTTATTGAATCGCTCAATTATTATAATATTTTAAGCCAAACACAGCCACTCATAACAAGCGATTTAATTAATTACCTACAAAAATACCAATCAAGGATAAAGAATAGTGATCTTGATAAATTAATTAAAACTTTAATAGTTGGAGCTCCAATTCCAATGGAAGTGTATAAATACGTTTCAAAAATATAAGAGGATTCTATTTTTCATTATTGCAAATAACAATAATGAAAACTGAAAAATATTTTTACAATGGGTATCCAATAGATGACTGCAAGCCAACAACTTCACCATCTAGTCCCTGTGCAGACTCCTGGCTAGTCCAAGTCTTCACATTCCCGCACATGCTATTTAATTCACGACGGTTATCTCTCTTTCCACCGGAACCACTTCCACCACAGCCAGTTACACAAGATGTGTCATCATTGAATCCCTGGGGCTCCATACTGCCACCTCGATTATTATATGACTCCATTAATTGTTGTTCACCATCCATATTTCCCATTGACTCAAATTGTTGTTCACCATCCATATTTCCCATTGACTCCATTTGTCCGCCCATTGGATCACCCGATGGCATATTTTCCATAGTTCGTCCAGAACTCTGGATATTACCAATTTCCATGGACAACTGCTTCCTCTGGCACATCTGAATAATGGACACAAGTAATATAGCCAACATTAAGCCAATTGCTGGGCAATATAATGCAACAAACGCGATCACAATTAAAAAGATGACTTTTACAATGATATTATTGAAGAAACAGAGGAATTTAAGTGGTAAAAATTTGAGGACAACTGCTGTTAAAACAATCAAGATAACAATAATTGATCCCTCAATAACATGTCCTTGAACTGACTTTTCACCAAAACTGTATATTTTTTTTACCGTATTAGTTGATGCTCTTAAAACTCGTCGCGATGCATTCATATTATATTTTTAACGGATATTTTTATTTACAATAAGTTAAAAAAATGATTTTTTATTCCCCGATAACCTAAACTAAAATAAAATGAAGTCTTATATCGGAAAAAGAGGATATATCTTAATTAAAAAAAATTGGGATCCCAGTGTTCTTAATCAAATTAAAAAAGAATTACTCATCCAACCATTCCAAAGTGGGGATTATGGTGAACCAGATGAGCCATTCCCCATTTTCTCAGAAAATGCCCAAAAAATCTATATTCCTAAATATTATGGATTGGAGAAATTTGGACAGCCCGATGAAATAAGACTGGACCCCGGCGAAAATATTAATCTCGCCTTTAATGGCACCCTCCGAAGTCATCAACAGGAGCCCATCACTAAATGCATGGAAGCATTTGGGACCCACACTACCGGTCGTGGAGGTGGTATTCTTTCTCTGCCTTGTGGTGAAGGAAAAACGGCGTGCGCCTGTTATATTATTAGTCAATTGAAGAAGAAGACATTTGTGCTCGTTCACAAGGAATTCCTTTTGAATCAGTGGGTAGAAAGAATCTCCGATTTCCTCCCCAATTCCAGAATTGGGAAAATCCAAGGAGATGTTGTTGACATTGAAAACAAAGACATCGTTATTGGAATGATCCAGAGTATATCCATGAAACAATATCCTCTTGATCTATTTGACTCATTCGGGTTCGTCATATTAGATGAATCACACCGTTGTCCAAGTCGGGTCTTTTCTAAAGCCCTTGCGAAAATCAATTGCACATATATGCTCGGGCTCAGTGCCACCCCTAATCGAAAAGATGGTCTCACAAAGGTCCTCAAATGGTTCATTGGTGACATCATTTTTCAGAGGGTTGGCAAAAGTGCCCTTAACAGCGAGCTAATCCGCTATGTCTATTGCTGCAAAGACGAAGTCTACAGCAAAGAATTAACCGGATGCTATGGAAAGCTCAATTCCGCAGGAATGATTAATAATATCGCATCATTCATGCCAAGGACTCATTTTATTGTCGCAAAAATAGTAGAGTGCATCCGAGAAAATAACCGCCAGGTTCTTATTCTATCTGACCGCAAGGAACAACTCCGCGATATTGAGCGCGCCATGGCAGAAAAAGGGATTGAAATTGGATATTATATCGGCGGAATGAAGCAGGCTGCATTGGAATTATCCACGAAAAAAATGGCAATCCTTGCAACCTATCAAATGGCGGCGGAGGGGCTCGATATTGCTACTATTGATACAATTGTCTTAGCAACCCCTAAGACGGACATTGAGCAAGCCGTGGGGCGAATTCGTCCTAAAACGGGCGACAGTGAACGAAATACTCCACTTGTCATTGATATTGTGGATGAATTCTCTATTTTCGAGAACCAGGCGTTCAAAAGGTTGGCTTTCTACAAAAAGAAGAATTATGAAATTACGACCACTAAAGTAGCAAAAGATGGTAAAGTCTTATCATCTTATACTTATTCGGCTTCTGCTGAGGTGGCAGATGAAGCCACAGTTCCTCCTAAGCCCCAAAGAAAAGGCTTCGGATTTTCTAAATTAAAACAAGCTGAGAGCAAATAGGTTGAGTTATTTTCTCATTGAACTGCTCTATGCTATACATTTCATCATCATCTTCTGACTGGAGGTCACTTAATTTTTTTATAAAACTATTAATTCCAATAGAATCCATTGAATATACTTCAATCCACATCAAAATCAATTCATGAAATATCTTTCTACAATTTGGATAATCACTCTCCAAATTGGTAAAATCACCCATTAATTTTTTCACAATAAACGCTTCAAATTCTTCCCCAAATTTTCCATAGTCATTCCATAATTTGTTCAAAAGATCCACGAGAAATTCTCTCTTTACATCATTTACATCCAATATCTCCTGAATTATAGCATTATAAAAGGTAGTGTAGTTTGTGACCTTTGCAAACATTTTCTTGACATTCTCATAGTCCTGATTTACCGGATATTCAGAAATAATACAGTTCATATTCCTATCCACTTCCTTGGTGGTTTTAGGGTGCTCTTTTTCATCTGTATTCTCATTAGAACTCAAAGATGCCAATAAATCAAACGCATTTGAAGTCTTTACTTCAATTTTAAAATATTCCTGCAGTTTAAATTTCGTCTTCGAAGACAACCTCAACTGAGGAAGCAAAGCTACAATTTTATTTTCATAAAATTGAATATTGGTCTTATCTAATTTATGCGCTGGACTTTTATTGATTATATCAAACAAGAAAATAAATTGCTCTATTTCTTTCTCCAAGACTAACTTTAGCAAAATGTGATGAATTACCTTTTCATTGAAAATTCCATTTTCACATGTTGAAAACAGAAATTTCAAGAAATTATTATAACGGTTCTTTGAATAAATATTCATCTCGAAGTTATCATCTGAATTCTCTATTTCTTGCTGATAAGCAGACCTATTCTTAAAATTATCCTCAAGATAAGTGCAAAATGATAATCGATAGTTATGGCTCTCCATTGCATCATCCATGGCTTCTTCTGCTGAATCAAATGGACCAAAATATTCCTCGTCATCTTTTTGAACCATGCGGTTTAATGAATAGTAATATTGTCCATCTTTATTATTCGCAATATTGAACATCTTTTTCTGCCACTTCTTATTAATGATCAACTCTTTTACAAGTTTCGCATATAAGCCAATAAAATATGTGTCCGTATGTATTTTATTAGAGATTTCCTGGTTTAATATTTCATAAGATTCAAAATACATTAGCCCCTCTAATTGGTCAATAAATTCCTTAACAATAATAGTAAATTTCTTTTCATTCAATTTATTCAAATTTGTAATAATAATTCGCCGGATTCTTTCAATATTGTTCTCTGGGATCTGCTTAACATAGGAATGCGTCAGGAATTTTTCTAAGTCTTTCCTCTTAAACCTACTCTTCCTTTTCCATGTGTTTGGTTTTGTATGCTTGCCCATAAATCTCCCATTCTTTCTAAAATTATTCACATCCGGAAATTTTACCTCTAGATTATCATAAAATTCCTTGAAATTATTTAGAAGTTCAACAGTAATACCATTTCCTTCTAATTTGGAAGCAATAAATGCAATCCTCTCAAGTGGATAATAATGTTCGATCTCTGGGATATTTTCAGCCATTATTTATTATAAATATAAAAAATCTTTTAAATAATCCCCAATTTGGGCGAAAAATGGGAGAATTTTTCGCAAATTATTTTCTGCAATTTGGCGGAGAATTCTTCACTACTGTCCTTGGGTAACAAAGATGGCAAATTGTCGATTGCAATAATATCAAGTTTATCATTTATTTTATGTACTGGGGTATCAAATGTTGTCCCTTGATAGTTTAAGTGGATTGGATTATTTATAGCATTTATATCGCAACTAACATCCACGATGACTGATAATTTCTCAAATTTTGGGAGTGTTTCTTCTGATATGAATATATTATTGTCTTCTGGGGATAATTTGATGCAATTAATGATAATATTATGCTGCTTTAGGGGGTCTTTATCACTAACCCTGGAATATCCATAAATATTAGATATCCCCAGGCGCTCCAATAAAAATCTCGAGCCTCTCCCACTGCGCCCATTTACTCCAATAATTCCAATACTAATTTTTCGGTAGAAATGTTTGAAATATTCGACTTCTTCAAAAAGAATAGAGGCATCTTCACATGCTTTAAGGTTTTCAATATCTTTACTAATAGACTTGTAATAGTATTGTAATAAGCCTAGTGCAGTTCCAATAAAACCAGCCCAAAATCCAAAAGCGATCACTCGCCTTTGTTTCTTATTAAGGAAATATTCATAATCATAAACAACGGCACCACTGGATTCCAATTTTGCAAATATTTCTTCACTGCCTATCTGATTTTTAAATATATGTGTAAAATAAAGATGACACCATGGCAGTAATTTGGGATTGGAGTAGTCTAGTTCTTTTAGCCCAATTACAAGTGTAGTAGACTTAGGAAGCCCTAATGCAGTGAAATCTTCGATTATAATACAGCCATTTTTCTCATATTCTTCATCTGGAATACAACGTTGTGCGGATTTCTCTAAATAGACAGTAATTCCAATATCGGCACATTTTCTACAATCATTGGGGACAAGGGGCGTTCTAAATTCATTCGTTTTATATTCTCTGCGAATGATAATATTTTGTATTTTCATATTATATTATATGAAAAATAGTTCGGATAAACATAAAAAGTATAAAGCATCTTATGGTAAAAATGAATTATATTGGGGGATTGGGATAGAAAATGAGCTATATTTGGAATTTGAAGGAAACGTTCAGGTTAATAAGAAGAAATTTTTGAATGATCACAAACGCGAGAGATATAGTGTAGATTATTACAAGAACTATGTTGAAGAACATGTAAATTGCGGATTTCTTTATGAGTCTTTTATAGATTCCATAGAACTTCCTATTCTTATGAATAGCCATTCTCTTACGAAGACGGACAAGTTCAATCAACCTAAAACACTTTATACGAAGCTATGCGAGCCAAACCCCAAATTCTGCGGGCAAACACTGTGGGAATTGGCAATGAAAAATGCATACCTAGCAGATAATTTCCAGAAGAATTTTACATTTGATGGGGATACTATTGAAGTAATAACTCAGAATTTTTATAATACGGAGTCCACAACTGTGATAGAGGAATACAAACAAATAAAGAAGAACTTTATTAGCAATTTGCGGAGTGTTTTTAGAGAAAACAAAATATTCCCGGAATATGGGGAAATTGGATTCCAGAAAGATAATCACCAATTTGCTATTTATCTCACAAATCAGAATAACATTGGCATATTCAATAATGGAACACTCCATTTTAATATTACTCTGCCAACCAAATTATCCGAAGATGGCTGGATATCTAATAAAGCAGAGTTCATAAAAAATCACAAAAATTACATCAAACTCATCCAATTTATGGAGCCATTTTTTCTCGCCAAATATGGAAGTCCCGACAAATTTCACAAAATACCATGCGATTATGCCGAACTCTTTTCTGCATGTTCCCAGAGGTGCGCAGTCTCGCGATATATTGGAATTGGAACATATGACACTGATAGCATGAAAACAGGAAAATTACTCCAGGATGATTCCAGTTTATTCGATGTGGTTACGAAGGACTACGGCTGGTATAATCAATATTATCAGAATTGTGCGTATACAAAGGGAGATAAAATGGGTTATGATGTGAACTTTAATAAGCATTACAATCATGGCGTGGAAATCCGATTTTTTGACCATATTGCCGATGATTCTAAGATCAGTGATGTTTTAGAGGATCTAATTTATTTGGGAGATTGGGGCTTAGAAAATGAAATTGCGGAAAACCCCATAAAAAGTGCGACATGGAATGGCTTGGTTGTGAAATGTATGGTCCAAGGCAAGAATACTCAGTTGAGTTTTGAAGAATTGGAGATCTATGATGCGATATTTAGGACGAAATTTTGGAATCAAGATATTTCCGGATTATATGATGAAATTATTGATCTGGTTTGTTCAACAAAAAGTAAGCTTTTTTCAAAATATGCCATAAAACCAGTGGAGACTAATCCTATAAGACAACCTTTAACTGTTTCGCAGCGCCGTAAAATAAAAGGTGGAGGGTGCTGCGTAATTTCGTAAAAAAGTGATTTAAAAAAGAATAGATAATAGTAAGAAATATAAATAAAATGAAACCGGTAAAATTAGGGAATGAAAAGGCTCTGCAAATTACAAATGCACTGCATATTCAAGAATTGACAAATCGGATTAGCCAATATGGAATCGATATTGAATATAAGAGATACCATTTTTTGGACAAAAACCGTGCGAATGAATTAAAACAAAAGGAACACTCTTTTGTTTTGAATACTTATGGAGCAAAATATTTGCTATTTCTGACATATGTGAACTTTAAGCCATACGCTCTCTATATTAACCGCAAAAATTCCACATTTTTTCTTGTGAAGACGCGTTTTGATGTAAGTTTATATCAAGACACAATGCTAGAAGGAGAAACGATTAAAATTAATGAAAAATGGTATTTTTATGTTGGCGACTGTTTGGTGTATAAAAAGACGAATTTGGTCGTCCAATCTTACACAAAACGCTGTGAAATTCTCGGAAATATTTTGGCGAATGATTATGTGTCGGATCCCTATATGGAACCCTTCGAGTTGATTAGAAAAGATAAATATGAGTATGAGGATATAATGGGTGTGAAAAATGGGCTGATTGGGAAGCTACCATTTCGTGTAAATGGATATGTATTTAAATGCTTAGAGGCGGCTTCGTATGATATTTTATATATATTTCCTGAGTGCCGGAATAAACAACCAGACGATGAGAGCCCGAAAAGTGGTGGGAATAGTGGATCCAGTAATCGTCAAGAAGAGGGATCTGCACAATCACAAGTGAAAAAGAAGATACAAGAATCTTCAAATATTGCATCAAATATATCAACAAAAGGCAAAGATGAGGCTAAATTTTTAATGAAGAAAACAGAATTCCCTGATGTTTACGAAATTTACATGTTTGACAGTTCCAATACAAAGAAGGCAAAAGTTGGATATGCTGGAATACCAAATATTGAATGCAGTGTTATGGTGAAAAATTGGTTTCTCGATAAGGAGGAAATTTACGCGAAATGTAAAAAGAATCCTGTGAATGAGAAGTGGATTCCTGTGCAACTTATGTAGATTGGGCAATATTTTATAAAATTGTTGGGAGGTTCACTACCTCCGCCTGTTTTCACGTACAAACCGCATCTCTTCTTCCCTCTCTTATTCTTCATACGCTTCAATTTGTTTGTTCATTTCAAATTCAAATCTACAATCATGACACAAACCAAAATCATCATCCCAATTCCAATCAAGATATTTGAGACAAGAATCACAGTTTGTGAGACGAAAATAGCAGATACCTCGAATGATTGGGTGGAGCTGAGTATTTCCGGCTAATGTATTTAATAAAACCTTAGTACAATCAAATCTACAATAACGTAGACCACTCTCAAAAGTTTTCAGAGATTCCTGAATGATTCTCAAAAATTGTTCATTCGAGAAAACCCCGTGCATCTGGTTAAAAAAACATAGCAACGTTAGCTCTGTTGGTTCAGAACACCTCATACTTGGATCTGCATATCTACGAAATCTATCGAATAGATCGGAAAAAACAATCAATCCTTCGTTCGGTTTAAATTGTGAAAGATCAAGAAATCTTGCTAATTCTGCATGTTTCGTTGTCCCAGTTGCTTTCATAAAAGAAACGCAATCAATGATAAATTGGCGATGTGGGTCATCAGATTGTATCCATCTTACAAATCTGACGAAAAGATCTATCATACGAGCAAAACGATTATTAATCGTTGGTACCCTCAAAGAAGTACCACTCTCCATCCCAGAAACGACTGATTCCATAGATCCCTGCAAATCGGGTGAGAAACTCAACGAATTAGCCTTTTGCAAAACTGAAAAAAGCCAGTTGTGAAAAGAGTGATTTGGTGAACTCATGCGAACCTCTAGGCTTTTTTCTATCTTTCCTATCCTAGCATTCAGCTGCTCTAAAAGTTTTTGTGGATCGGTTTGACTTAAAATATATGAAAGACCAAAAAAGATTGAAGTGGGAGATTGATAATGATTAAATATATTAAAGAAAGTCCCATGCACCAAAGACATTGTTTGAAAAAACTTCTCAAGAACTTTTAATGAATCTTGAATCATATTCATACTCACTTCAGAAGGCAGTAGCTTAGTAAACAGAAACTGAAGGTAGTATCTGTAAACTTTAAAATCATGTGTATCACTTTGAAGAAGTAACTTTTTTTCAATTATTTCTCGCAATGCATCCATAGATTCATCCGACCTCATTTGTTTTTTATACTTTTTCATCAAATGAAAATAATTACAAAACTGTATGAACACCCTATTTCTGCTTTCAAACAAGTGGCGAAATATGATGATCATGTACAGCTTGTCATAATTTTTCATTTGATCATGAGACAGGCTTTCACTTGAAATATCAAGAATCGCTGCCTTCGCTTCTGGAAGAATTGTGCATAACCAGAGCATCTGCCAAATCGTAATCGTTTTTAAGTTACGAACAAAATCTATATTAAAGATCTCGACACGAAGCGGACTTCTTGGAATAGAAAGTGGATACGTTTTAAGGGCAGATGAACATCTCCTAAAACATGATGCAACCATGGGATTAGATGCAATTCTAGAAACCATGCGCCCAAGAATTAGATGCATGATTCTCCTATTTAGAGTTGGACCACATACTGCGCGAACAAGGTGCAGTGTTGCGCCATGGTATGTCAACATCCACAAGAGATCACATCTTGAAAAGAAAGGAAAGGACTGGGTGTCTGACATGATAGTCAAAAGCTGAGGGAGAATTGGTGAAATAGACAACATCATTTGGTGATGATTTCTTCCACCAAATTGAGCCAAAAAGCGATTATACATCACTATCAGAAACATCATCCATATGAAATCTGGATGGAATCTGGCGAGTTCCCAAATGCGAGAAGTAAATGGCATCCTAAGAAACCTAAATCTTATAAAATTTTCGGCGGTTTACCATCAATTTTTTCGAGGATTCTTTTAACATTATATTATGGTAAAAATTAGTTTATCAACAAAGACAAAGAATAATCTTGTATGAATGATAGGTGGATTCCTATGCAACTTATGTAAATTGGGAAGGAGATTTTATAAAAATTTTTGGGAAGTTCACTCCCACCCTCTTGGACCACTTGCGAAAAACTCTATCTCTTCTCTTTCATACATTTTAAGTTGAGATTCCATAATTATACGTTCATGGCATTCATCACATCGACCATTATCATGTCCGTCATAACGAAACCAAGGACAGTAATTCTCTTGACTAAGAGGTGCATCACAATCAGAACAGCGAGTAAATTGAAATGGATTCATTTGACCGAGAAACTGATACCTTCCTGGGGTGCTGATTCTCCGATTGATGAATGTGTCTATCAAATCATGAATGGATTCCCCATTTTTTTTTCTCATAAGTTGACGGAGCAATATTGAGAACTTCATCATAAAGCGTTCGTGAGATAGAACATCTCTCATCAGGTCAAAAAAGCAGAGAAAGCTTCTCTTCGTCATCTCAGTGCAGTGCATACTTGGATTTGCAAAATTGCAAAAATCCGATAAGATACTGTAGAAATCACAAACTGTCGAAGGATCCATCTTTCGAAGATCGAGATAAATTTCCAAATCTCTGAATGTCGCCTCTTGATTTGACTTCAAGAAAACAATACACGAACTGATGAAGTCACGATGCGGGCTGTCAGATGTAAGAAAATTGATGAAATAGCATAAAATATGCATAATGCGGTAAAACTGACTTTTTGCATCCTCATCAAACTTCCTATTTTTTTTCTTGCGCAAATGTTTTAAAAGCTCTTTTGGCATACGAACAGAAGGTAAAGAATGAATAGCACGTCTCAAGATTAATAAAAACGGGAGTCCGGAGCCATTTGCAGAGTTATCTGGGAAACTCAAGCTAAAACTAAGTGGGCTGTCAACCTCTGAATCAGGGCAACCTTCTTCTAGTAACTCAAGGACAGAATCCTTATCATCTTCTCTCAAAAGCCTGGACATAAAATTCCAGTTGCAGGCTGTCATGCTCGCATAAAATACTTCAACAACGCGCCAACACACCATAAAATCAGGTTGCTTACGTTCACATGGTTGTAAAAATGTAACTGAAAGAGAACGGATACACTCCATAAATTTTGAAAAATCTGGAGTTCGCCGTAATTTCTCAAATTGTTCACAATATTGCCTTCTAGGAAGAAGGTTCCTGGCAGGTGCAAAACTTAATCTCACCGGATTCGATGAAGATTTTTTTTGTTTATGGAAAAACTTGCAAACCATGATAAACACCCGATTTCCGATTAAGTCACGGACAGTATCTACAAAGTAAACAGTGTTGTAGATTTTCTGCTGAGATGGAGTGAAACCTTCTGTGGAAATTCTAAGAATTGCATTCGCACTCGGTAGAACTGATAAGAGAGACATAATCTCCCATATAGTACAGTCTGGTGACAGATTCGGATTAATCGAGAGACAAAGATAGGCTACAGGGCTTCTCAAAGGGTAAGTACTTATTGCTGAGAAAGACAACGCAAGACTTGACGCAATTGCGTGATTATTCAAAATGCGAGTTACAACACGACGGAGAATCATTTGCATGAAGGTGATTCTCCATCGGGTTGTTGGTCCACAAATTGCGCGAACAAGATGAAGTGAAGTTCCTGCACAAGCTAGCATTCTCAAAAGCTCACTTCTTGCAAAGAAAGGAAAATTATGTGTGTCTCCCAAAAGCGCAAATAAGTGCGGAACAATTGGTGACCCTAAGATCATCGGGTGAGAGGATCTTCCGCCAATTTGACGCAAAAAGCGGTCGTACATCAGCATTAGAAGTAACACCATAACGACATCTGGGTGAATACCGGAAAGGTTCCAGAAATGCGGCATCCTAAGAAACCTAAATCTTATAAAATTTTCGGCGGTTTACCATCAATTTTTTCGAGGATTCTTCGCCATGTATTCACCCAAGATCTCGTAGCTCTGAAACCAATTCATCAGCCAACAGATAAATTTGGAGTTCCACTGATTTGGAGATACTCCAATTTCGATATATGTCCGCTCCCTAAAATCGGCAATAAATCCCAACCAAGCCTCATAATGGGGGTAATTTTTGAAGATTATATCGCGAAAATAGTGAGACGCAATGTCAAAGCACTTCGGATCATTCGTCAACTCCATATGAACTATTGTTTCAATGTAAAGTTGAAAAATACGGTTGTACCGCATATCTCGCATGATAGCAATTGCGCGTGCTGTGTTTTGTAAAACTAAGCTGGCTGCTGGGTCATCCAGTGGTCTACATGTATTTCGCTCCATAAATGAAAAAATGGTCTTTGCAATAACCCACAGTGCAGTGGAACATGCATACTTCCCGTGGTAATTTGGCGAGATAGTCAGACCATTCCGAAATAATGTCGGTAAAATGACGCGGAATGTATCTTCGTATTTGTGGAAGATCTGCATCCACTTCTCGCCAAAATGTTTGCACAAAAAGGCATCAACGTCGTCTTTAGATATAAACTTCTCAAGAATATCTTTCTGGCGAGCGGTAAGAAGAGGGAAGATTTTGAGGAAGGTTTCAATCATCGTGACAGATCCCTCCGGAAATTTGTCATGAAAAACTGTGAATCCATTGACGGCTTGAGCTTTCGCCAGGATCAAAAGAATTACGATAAAATCGCCAAAATCGGCAATGCCGTGTTTGACGAACCATTTGGATCTGGGTCCGTGGTATATAGCACAAAGAAGCAGCAACATAAGGTTGGGATCCATCTTAGCGTTAGCTTATATATATAAATATAAAAGTTTTTTACCATCATTTTTTTACACCGATTCTCTAGGGCTTCGTGAACGCCTGGATCGCCTTGTATAATACAGATGACTCTTCCATCCTCCAAGCCCCTCGACTTTGAGCAACTTGCACTGCATTTACAAATACAGCTAGTGCCGCTTTTTGCTCAAGGGGCTCATTTGTGTTTTCAACACCAAAAATAGTATTATCGCTTTTGTTTTCCATGATAGTCTTATAAATAATATTTTCTTTAAGTATAATATGGAAGGAGGTGCCCAAAAATTAATTATACAAAATATGAATATATTATCTCAAAAATTTATAGATACAATAAAATATTCGACGAGTAGAACGAATATGGCGATAAAACTTAGTCCAATTTTAGCCAGAAACTTTACGTATAATATATTTGGTGAATTAGGTAGAGACTCTGGGAAAAAATCAATGTTTTCGCGAGTAATATTCAGTCGGCAGAAATACTATGACAATCGCGCACGCATCAGGATAAAAAATAAGAGCACAATTATTATAACATATACGTATGAAACATACACAATCACTCAAACACTTTTCATAGAAAATTTCAAAATCAACTATTTTTCAGAAGAGGTCGCCAAAGCTAATAAATCAGCTAGAACAAGAAAAACTCACAAAGGTGGACAGGGTTATTCGGTAATGGTGGAAGATACTCCAATTGCCGGGAAACCAGTTATACGTTCATATTATGATTGCTGCCGTCCCATATTTAGTGGTGGGAAAGCCGATTCTGGATATTATTTAGATGTTGGAGGAAATCATTTAGTCGTTCAACCACAATATAGGGCTTGAAGTTTGGGGGTTAGCCCCTTTCAAAAAGGGGCTAGGGCATACTAATTTTTTTTCTCAATTATTGGTATAATGCCAAAAAAAGGAGGATCTACGTTTGGATATGTTGAACAATTTAATTACCCACTATCACCTTGTTATAAAAATCAGGCAAAAGCTGGCTGGCACTCTGGCGGTGATGGTTCTTGTGCAAAAAAGTCAGTAGAAGGGTTAACTTCAGAAAATGAAATAAGTGGTGGCGGTTTTTTTGATTGGATAATGGGAAAAGGAGATAAGAAGAAGTCTACTAGTAGTAGCACTTCAGGCAAAAAGAAGAAGTCCACTAGTAGCAGCACTTCAAGCAAAAAAAAGAAGACTACAAGCAGTTCTAGTGCAACATCTGACAAAAAGAAGAAAAAAAAGAAATCTACTAGCACTAGTTCTTCCAAAAAGAAGTAATATACAATATGACTATTTACTTTGATTTGGAGAATCCGAATTTTTTTGGGCTGAAAAACCCCAATATTTGTCTGCCCCATAATCTTGGGTGAATTTGATTGGGAGTTTTTCTACTACCATTGTATAATTTCATGAAATCTTCATACGTAATCCATTCAACTGTACGATTAATTTTGTCTAATTTTTCAGAATCACCAATTATTGCGAAATCAAGGCTGATATTTTCCGGTAATTGAGCTATAATAACAAAATATTTGGCTCGTTCTTGATAAACTGATTTAATAATATTTTCTTGAATAAGATTCTTTAAATCTCTTACATTATCTAAATATATTTTTTCTGGTTTTGAAGAATCATATATACCATCATTTAATTCTTCCCCTAATTCTCTGGCAATTGTCTCCACTGCAGTTTGATCTTTTAAATCAATTTTACCACCAAAATCGGAGTATTCATCTTGGTTTTCTTTTTTTTTTTTCTGAATTAAAACATATTTCTTGCCTTTTTCTTCTTTCACAAATAATACACCAGCAGCTAGAATGGGCTTCTCGGAGTCGTTGTCATAATAAAAGCATTTTCGCTTCGTATTGGGCTCTCCATCTTTTCCTTTTTGTGTTGTAATTTGGCTCATGTTTGCATTTTTCATAATATAATACTATATAATATTATGAGTTAAATAATTCATTTTTATTTAACTAGTATAAGATATAAACTTGCAAAATGATAATTATTCAAACAAGTCGCATATTTGTTGTCCCCGAAGTGACCTCAGTGAAAAATATTCCAATCAAGGCTAAAATAGAGCAAAAAAAGGAGCAACCAGAATATACAAAAAAATCCATAAAATATTTCATCCCTGAATTTTACATCTAGACATTAGACATATTAAAACGAAATTCCTGCTTTTGGGGAAATCCTTTTCCATTGCGGAGATCATCTGAATGGTGTATGTCTGGGGTATCCTGTGGGGGCTCTTTTGCATTAAAAACTGAGTAGGTCCCTCCCATTCCTTCATATCCACACAATCCACCAAAATCACCGCCATTCATTGGCATCTCATTTTTATAATTCCAATAATTAGAGGTTGGTTCTAAATGACTCCCTATTTTTTGCTTTGGGATGAGCCAAGCTGGATCTGACTTAACATCTTTTACAAATGATTCATCATCTTTTGGGACTTTATCGACAGTCTCACCAGGGGGATTATCATACGAATAAAATTTGCGAAGGTCCATGACATTAGATGTGAAATTGGGTGTATTAAAGTCCTGGGTGTAAAAATTGGCGGGATTAATATTCTCATAGACTTTCTCCGAATTTTGATTCTGATCCAGATTCTGATCCAGATTCTGGAATCCTTCTTTTATTTTTATTTCCTCTCGATTCGGGATGATAATTTTATCGACTTTTTCTTCGAATCGCACTTTTTTATCTGATTTATCATTGAATAGAAAATATCTCCAAACTAATACAATAATTACAATAACGAGGGCAATTGAAAGAATAATTCTAATCATTAAAAATATAGGATAAAAAAAAATTACAAAATAATTTTATAATAATAATATTATGAGTGCCACAAATTACGAGACTGAAGCCCTTGGAACTATGGTTGAACGATTTTTAGACGATGGAGTAATAGACTCGGATGAAATTATTGAATTAGTGCAATTTGCCATGGAAGCAGTGGAAAAAAAAACGGAGTTAAGTGGTGCTGAAAAGAAGAAAACTGCCATGGCAATTCTGAAAAGTTTTATGGAGAGTCGAGTAAATAATTGGTTAGAATTGGAGAAATTGATAAGCAAGGCTATCGATTTCGGTACAGATGTTTCGAAACATGGAATAAATAAAGTCGTAATTTCTTCTATAACAATAACTGACACAAAAGCTGTGTTTAATTTAATTTACAGTAGCACAATGTCGAAAATAAATGAAAAATACCCTATTGCTGATGATATTATCAATAATTTATTTGATATTGCCCAGTATATACTTGAACTGATTGAAGGTCAGACTCAGTTAAAGGAAAATGAGAAGAAGATTCTTCTTAAGAAAATTCTGAATCATGTTGTTCAAACTGCCAGTGTTGGATTCACTGATGATCAGAAAGTATTACTTAAATCAAATATTGATTCTACGGTTTCATTGATTACAATTGGATGGAGAAGCATAGAGAGTGGTAAATTAAATATTCGCCCAGAGGAAGTTATAAGTATATTTTCATGCTGTTTTCAGTGGATTTCAAAATGTTTTAAGAAGAGTCCAGTGGCGGTCCCAGCTCCAGCTCCAGCCCCAGCTCCAGCTCCAGCCCCAGCTCCAAAAGAGCCAGAAGTAGCTCTTCTTGTTGCAACACCACAGCCATCTGAACCAATTGATGTTCCAGTAGAAATAGAACTTGAAAAAGAACAAATTAGTGTTCTAGTATAAATCTAATATGTTCTGTCAGAATTGGGGGTCTCTTCTTTGATTCAAAATAAATGGAATACTCGCAATATTTACGTGGAATATCTGTCATTTTAGAGAAAATAATTTGTATTTCTTCTGAGCATTTGAAGACAATATCTTCATACAATTCTTCGACCCAATAGGTCTTAAAGCCGGCAAAATCGTCATTCAATATTTGCTGAGTTTTCTGGGAAAACTCCCAGTATCCATCCATTTTTTCAAGTGTATTACCAGTAATAATATATCCATAACAGCTTCCATCTTGGAATATTTTGAAGAATTTATTGTGAATTCCGTATAATTTATGCCCATTTTTTACGGCGGAAATTGTAGGGAATTTTTCTGTGAATTCTTTTAATATTTCTTCAAATTGGGAGATTGGAATACTGAAATCGAAATTTTGGAGGGTTTCTCCATGTTCTCCAATTAGGGAATCCCGATGGGATAAATAATATTTAAATTTCTCTTCCATGTTTAATAACATAAGATTGAGATGATTTTAAATTCACTTTTTGGGGAGAACTTCGTTCCCCCCTTACCCCCCATGACCGGGGGTGCCCCCCGGACCCCCGAATTTATAGCTAGGGGGGAGGTGATTGTTTGGTTGCACACTAGGGTCTCCAAAGAAGAGGGATGATTGTTTGGTTTCATCATACTAGGGTCGCCAAAGAAGAGGGATGATTGTTTGGTTGCACACTAGAGGGGGGGTCCGGGGGTGCACCCCCGGATATGGGGGGGTAAGGGGGGAGCTATCGCTCCCCCCAAAAAGTGAATTTAAAATCATCTATATTCTATATTATACAAAAAATGGTTCATTCTGATTTTCGCGAAAAAATAGTGTTGAAATATGATACTATTTTCAAAAATAGGGAGATATCTGAAAAACTAGAGAATGCTATATATAACTGGTGTCTGAAAGATATAGAGAAAAAAGGAATGACAATATCTGATCCATTCTATAAAATGTATATGAATAAAAACATCCATATTTTCACAAATATTGACCCAAAATGCTGTATCAAAAACACTTATTTACTGGAAAAAATATTAGATGGAAGTATTCCAATGGAAGAGGTCCCAGAGATGACCCCTCAAAAACTATTCCCAGACCATTGGAAAGCTCTTCAAGATAAGCAGAAAGCCCAGGATGAGTTCTTGTATCTCAAGAAACCAGAGGCTGCTACTGACGAATTTAAGTGCTCCAAATGCAAGCAAAGAAAATGCACATATTATGAGCTTCAAACACGATCGATTGATGAGCCCATGACTAAATTTATTCGTTGCTTAGTATGTGAGAACCGCTGGAGAATGTCAGCATAAAAATTGATTAAAAATACTGATGAATTCTAATAATCTAAAATGCAAAACAACGCAATATTCTTGAAGTCATCTTTTAATTTAAATGGAACATTTGTTCAAATGTTGCATTTCCAGCCCAATTTTACAAGAAAACCAGTTTCCATCCGATATGAAATATCCGGCACAGATGGTTTGGTTCATGAAGGAGAACTCAAAATTACTGAATCAAATTCCAAGAAGCAAATAATCACATTTGAGTGCAAATTGGATGAAACATATTTTTGCAAAGTCACTGGATTTTTTACAGAATCTAAGAATGCCATGCAAACTATCCGGTTGTTTTACAAAGTAGAAAATGATACTGATGATATTATAGTGAAATCGGAAGGGCAGAAATTTGGTTTTCGAAAGCTGAACGATGATGAGTCTGAATTGCCTGAAGAAGAAGAACCAGAAGATGAAGATGTCGAAGATGAAGACGAAGATGACGAAGATGACGAAGGAATAACCCTTGAAATGAGGGTGGAACAATTAAAGAAGTTCAGTAATTATTTCTCTGGCGAGGAATAAATTTAAAAATAAAATAATTATAAAAACTAATCAATGAATAGTATAAATGAGAGGCAAATATTACAGTTTATCCTCAAAATAAATGAGGAAATAGATAATTTAAAGACGGAAGTTGGTAAAATGAGGGGGGATATTCGAATTCTTTATAATTTATGTGAAGCCGCACCAAAAGGCGAACCAGGACCACCTGGAAAACCAGGAGATACTGGACAACCAGGGCGAATGGGAGCACCTGGAGCTATTGGAGCACAGGGACCACCTGGCGAAATTAGAGGTGAAAAAGGCGTAAAAGGACCGCCTGGACCTATCGGAGATAGGGGTGATAAAGGTGATAAGGGTGAAATTGGGCTACCTGGTATTCAAGGAGATAAAGGTGAAAGAGGAGATCGCGGAGAACTAGGAGAAAAAGGCTTCCAGGGCGAGCCAGGGCTTCCCGGAATTCAGGGAATTCAGGGCGATAAAGGTGAAAAAGGAGAAGTTGGTCCACAGGGCGATAAAGGCGACAAAGGACAGCGTGGGGATAAAGGAGATAAAGGAGAAGTTGGACCACTGGGTGATAAAGGCGAGAGAGGCGACAAGGGCGAAAAAGGGATGTCTGGCAGTGTTGGAAGCCCAGGTGAACCAGGGAAGAAGGGGTTGATGGGTGTGAAGGGGGCACCAGGGGCTAGAGGCGCGCAGGGAGACAAGGGCGAGAGGGGAGAGAAAGGTTTGCCAGGAGATCGGGGAGAACAAGGTGAGCAAGGAGAGCAGGGATATATGGGTATTCCAGGAGATGCCGGTGAAAAAGGTGAGTCTGGGGAGCAAGGAAGGGCTGGAGAACCCGGTGAGCCAGGATTCGCTGGTGAAGCAGGGAGACCTGGCGATACTGGTTTGCCGGGTGAAATAGGAGACAAAGGAATACCGGGAGAGCCTGGTGATAAGGGCGAAAGAGGTGAACGGGGGGCTACTGGACCTTTTGGTGAAAAAGGTGAAAAAGGCAGCCCCGGTGAAAAAGGTGACAAAGGCGATAAAGGTGAGAAGGGTGACAAAGGAGATAAGGGATTTCCTGGAACACAGGGTGACAAAGGACCAAGAGGTGATAAGGGTATTCGCGGAGAACAGGGAGAACGAGGTGAAAAAGGCTATATGGGACATCGCGGACCACCTGGAGATAAGGGCGCAATTGGAGAGCCCGGAAGTAAAGGAGAATCCGGTGAGATTGGATTACCAGGCGACAAAGGGGATAAGGGGGACAAAGGAGAGACTGGACCCATGGGCGATAAGGGCGATAAAGGAGAGATGGGAATGCAAGGAGAAGCCGGAGAACCCGGTGATTCAGGAAGCCCGGGAGAAATTGGAGAAAGAGGAGCAACTGGTATTCCAGGAGAGAGGGGTTTACCAGGTGATAAAGGAATTCGTGGAGATAAGGGAGATAAGGGCGAAAGAGGCGAACAAGGAGAGAGAGGCTTACAGGGTAAACAGGGTGAGCGTGGTAATCGCGGTGAACAGGGCGAAAAGGGAGTTATTGGAGAGAAGGGTATTCCGGGTGATAAGGGTCCCAGAGGAGATAAGGGCGAGCGTGGAGATAAGGGGGCAAATGGAGATACTGGACCTATGGGTGAACCAGGATTACAGGGAGAACCAGGTGAAAAAGGATTGCCAGGTCACCGAGGAGAACAGGGTGACAAGGGACCAAAAGGCTATAGAGGCGACTAATTATTCCACTCAGTTCTTATTATTTCTTTGAATATTACAAAATCACTATCAGAATCTGGTTCATATTGGACAATATTTTTATTATCATCGAGATAATCAAAATAATCATAATGTTTTGCATTATTTGCATCATACATATAACATTGGATTGTTATACAAACATCATCAGTATTATTTCTTAATTTGTGGATTTGGTTTAGCTCCGGACTTAACCAAGTTATATCATCTTTTTCAAAATCAGCTTCAGAAAAAGGCTCAATTGCCCCCAAAAATGGGAATAGAGTAACATTTATAGAGCCATGTAAAACGCGAATAACTGCATTTGAATCGGCATGACTATGAATAGGAGAATAATTATTAGAAGGCCAAATTTCCATAACATATGGAATTCCCGGGGATTCTCCACTATTCCGACCCAAAGTAATTCTCAAATATGTCTCATTAATATTGGGTTTATCAGGGTTAAATTCCGAGCTCTTTTCTTGTAATTTTTTATAGCACCAGCAGCCTTCTGTTACAATACTATGCTGGATAGCTTTTGAAAAATCAGGGAAATAATCGTCATCTAATACGAAATTTTTGCCCGAAATACAGTTGAATAATTGTTGATTTGTATTGGTTAAAAATGCATTCGGCATATATTTACATTCTGCTATATCACTCATTGTCAGCTCATCAATTCTTTTTATTTTTAGAGGGACAGGGTTGATAATGGGATCTCTTAGTAATTTTATTGGCTTAATATTGGAAGTATTCTTTATTGTCGACAATGACTCAAAAAATTTCTTATATGATTCCGGTTCTTGTAAATTGGGTGAGTCTGTTAATAAATTATACGCAAATTTCACAGTTTCCGGTCTTGCCTCTCCAATTCCGAATTTTATTGCCTGATGTTGGGAATCTAAACTCACCCAATAAAAAACATTTTTGGCGGGAATTAGTCCAGTTTTTGAATTTATTTGGATAGGGGGGTGTCCTTTTTTAGTTTGAATGCTCATATTGAAACTCTCATTTGTAATTTCTATTTTTATTTTCCCAGAACTTTTATTGGTGAACTGGAATTTAGCTGGTGTTTCACTACCCAGAGGAGTAGTAAATAAATAGGTTACTTGACCATGAACAGGTAAATCTAACGATTTTTTAAATTTATACATAATGTTATTTATTAGAATATAATTTAAAGAAATCCTAACAAAAACCAATATGAATCTTCAATTTCTGGCGGAAAACACATTTGTCATTTCTTTAAAAGAAAGAGAGGACAGGCGCAAAAATGTCACGAAAGAAATGCGAAATCAAAAAATAGCGTTCCAATTTTTCGATGGAATAAAAGACGCCAACCCAATCTATGGCTGCACTGCCTCCCATGTCGGCGTTATAAAAATTGCAAAGGAGAAGAAACTCCCTTATGTTCTTATTTTTGAGGATGACGCTAAATTTGTCCAGCCATTTCGGATGCCAGTTTTGCCCGATAATTGGGATATGTTATATTTGGGGTCCTGTGTAAACAAGATCTATGACGAGTATTATCATAATTGGAAGAAGGTATGTTGTTGGTATGGACATTCCTATATTGTGCGGGAATGCATGTATGACCGGATCATTGAGGAAGCTAGTAGGAATTGGGATAAAGTCCTAATTGACGAGTATTATTGTGAATTCTTGCATCCACATATTAATGCTTACACTATTTACCCCACAATGGTAACTCAATCAGAGGATTACAGTGATATTCTACATACCACTTTGGACCGTCATCAGAAGGTCATTAACTTTGATAGGCTGGTGGAAATGAAGAACCCCAATCCCGCCCAATTCCGAGATATTTATTGCATTAATACGCAAGAAAGAGCGGACAAATTTGAGTATATGATGGGACTTATGATGTCACAAAATTTGAAAGCCCAATTTTACCGTCCAAAGAGGAACATGGAAAGCGGCGCCAAAGGCTGCCGTGAGTCACATTTGGCGGTTCTTCGAGATGCCCGGAAGAGGGGACTGCCGTCGGTTCTTATTTTCGAGGATGATGTGGATTTTGTGGGAGATATCCGCGAAATTGTTTTACCCAAGGAATGGGATATGTTCTATATTGGAGGGAATTGGGTGGACATCTTAGATAACTCAGAGTCCGATAATTATTGCAGGGTGCGCAGCTGGAGCACTTATGGATACGCCGTGAATAGACATTTTTATGATATATTGATTGATGGACTAGAGAAGACTGAGAAGGAGATTGATAGATATTATTTGGAGAATATTCATCCCAATCACAGGGTATATATGAGTAAGCCGCAAATTGTGGTTCCCAGTGAGAAGTTCGAGGACTCCGATATTATGGGTAAGATGATGGATTATGCATTTTTGCGGGAGGCGGAGAAAATAAATTTGGGCGAAAAGAATGTCAGCAAACCGGCGAAAGTGAAAGTGACTGAAATGAAGAAAGTGGATGATGCGGATTTGCCAATGGTTAGCATTATAATGCCAACTCACAATAGGAGAAATTTTGTAAAATTAATGATCTATAATTTCTTCAGCCAGAATTATCCGGCGGACAAATTGGAGTGGATTATTGTGGATGATAGCGCGGAATCTATTATGGAGCTTCTTCCCAATGACAGCCGGATCAAATACTATCATTTTGGTTGTGAAGAAAAAAAGGCGCTTTTGTCACAGATTGGAGGCGATGGGCTAAAGCTCCCAATTGGAATGAAGCGCAATATTGGCGCAAATTTGGCGGCGGATGGTAGTATTATCGTGCACATGGATGACGACGACTACTACCCGCCAAATAGTGTGCGCATTCGCGTGATGGCACTTCTGAGCTCAGGAAAAGAGTGCGTGAGCTGTAGTGCAATCGCCAATTTTAATATTAAGAGGATGATAAGTATGATTAATGTGCCACCTTATGACATGAGCTATGAGAAGAGAGTGAGTGAAGCCTGCCTGGGCTATACAAAGGGCTTCTGGGAGAGGCAAAAATATAATAATAGGGCGATATGCAGTGAAGCTGAGGGTTTTATTGGGGGGAGAACTGGCGAAGTAGTTGATACGGACTGGCAGGGAATTATTATAAGTTTGCGCCACAGTGGGAATATGACGAATCGAAATGAACTCACAGAGGAGCCCAATGGCTGGCATTTCGGGAAAATAGAGGACAAATTATTCTTGTTTTTGACGAGTTTTGAGAATTCTTGAGAATAAAAAGTCTTTGTTATGAGTATGTTAAACATATATATGAATCGCAAGAGGAAAATTAAAACGGATTATGGAATTCCTTTTGAATGTGTAGAATTGGCGCGCCGGTTTTATAATCAATATTATGGACTGACATTTCCTTCTATTTGCGATGCATACCAAATGTTCAAAAAAATAGATACACTAATTCACACAGGAAACCACCAAGTGATCTTATTGCAAACTATTAGTGCGCCTAATATTGACAGGATTTGCGTGGGAGATGCATTATTTTGGCGGAGAAAAGAAAAGAATTATAATTACGGTCATGTTGGAATAATTGTGTATTCAGATGGGAAAAATGTAGTAATAGCCCAACAGAATCAGAAAAAACCATTGAAAGAGTGCACAACTCTGGAATTACTAAAAAAATTAAATTTAAGAAATGGGAAATACCTTGGGCTAAAAAGGCTACCCGATTGGATACCAAAGCCGGCGATGATCTATGTAAAAGTAATATAAAAATAAGATTATACTAATACACAGTATGAGTATAATATCTGGAGCCCATAATGCAACAGTTTTTGTCTCAGGGGATGAGATTGGAGTGATTTACATTGGGAAGTATCCCAATATTGGAGGAGTCATGGTGAAAATAATTAATCAGATTAATGGACCTATTCTCAAAATATGCGGGAATCATTTGAAAAATTACTTCTTTCTGTGCGGGGATATTTCAGGAGCGATTATGAAGTTGAACGTTAATGGATTATTTGCTGCAGAGCTTAAAACCGTAGCGAATCATCAATATCAAGTTTGTGATATGGATATGCATAAGAATGGGAATTTACTGGTGACTTGTAGCAATGATGCGATTAAATTGTGGGACATAAAATTGGACGGGATGACCGCGATTTATACAATTAAAACTGACGTTTATGGAATGTGTGTGGCTTTTCATCCAGAGAAATCTTTTTTTATTGCTGGATATGCTGACCAGCGGATAAGAATGTTCGTGCTGGAACAAATGAATACAGTTGCGGAAGTTGGGAATATTATTGGAAGTCAGATTGGAGAAATGAGAAATCTTGTTTTTGAAAAAAGTGGTAAATATTTCGCGGTGACCGGATATAATTTGGTGTATATTTATAATTTCCCCGGGATGGAAGAAGTCTATTGTTTTAGTGATAATATTGAGCCATTGGCTGACAACACCAGATATCATATAAGTGATATGAGTTTTACAACTGATAAAAAAATAGTGATAACAACTTGCAATAATAAGCAAGTAATTAAAAGATTTTACAATGAGTTCAGTAAAAACATGGAAATTGAATCAGTAAAAAATTACGGTTATTCAGTGAACAATCTTCTCGCCCATGAGACACCTACTAATGAAAATCATTTTCCCGCTCATCCTTAAATATTTTTAGCATATTGATTGAGTCAAAATAGTCATGAAGAGCTTTTCGAGCATCAGGTGCAGTTTTAGTAGAGAGATTATTGAAATATTTGCGGATGTCATCATATGAATATAACCCAATATTCTGTAAATTAGCTAGAGATTTTGCATGCCAATCACGGAACTCTTTTTTATGATAATGTTCACATAAAACATCGATATTCTGTAATAAAGCATAGTATTCATAATGCTTTGATTGATCAATATTAGCTACAAATGGAAGCCTTTGTGGGTTTATGTTATAATTACCTAGAATTTGGAATACATTTGGGGGCTTTGCTAGACAGCTCATAGCCAGCAACAAAGCATTTTTTGTATTGTAAAAATATTTATTTTTAATATTGAGATATTCGATTATTTGAAAAGATGTATATTCGATGTCATAGCCTAGAAATGTTAAAACTAGGTAGAAAGTTGATGGGTTTTGGCGGAATTTGGAGAAAAATTCTTCGGCGGTTGATGCATAAATATTAATCGCGGTTGAACTAGTTAAATTCACGGTTTCTGTCATATAATTCGCTGGAATACCACAGCGTTGTTCAATATTTTCTTTTTTATTGATATGTTCCGGATCAACTGAAATAAATTGGATGCCCATGGCTGATTCATGACGGATATTTGTGAGTTGACCGGAAGTCGGACTATGTGCAGCGGCTCCAATATATATCACACAAATTCTATTTTTCTCGTCTTTCTGATCATTCATTTTCGTTTTATTATAATATAAAGGACTCTTTAAGTCATAATTTTTTATATGCATAAATTTCTAGAAATTAAGTTATAATAATCCGAATTTGTCCGGATGATTTGGGAATTGAAAAATCACTTGATTTCCACCTTAACCAAATTTAAAACAGATTGAGCGGACCATGGGCGATTTCTGCGATGGACTTTAATGTCATTCAGAAATTCGGCAATCATAGACGAACTCATATTTCCGCGCAAAATTTCATCGACTTTTGAATTTTGCTCTTCGTAGTTATACATGCAATGATCATTTCGACTAGTAATTTCATTCAAGAGTGCATTTATTTTGGCACATTTTGCGCCATAATAAAACATATTAATCAGTTTTTTGATATTCTTTTCATTCTTATCGTCTGAAATTCTTTGAATTTTTCCGTTCTTGTTGCGAACATATTTCGTCCCATACTTGGAAATAGACGGGTAATAAAGCCCATGTTGTTTCCTGT